>MDSW01108765.1_pt1 | contig 13881 bp, 3 predicted proteins | sample 811171 | NCBI WGS metagenome assembly MDSW01 (sample SAMN05326641, study PRJNA326480) | marine metagenome | isolation source: seawater | place: Atlantic Ocean: North West | collected 2012 | reverse complement strand
TGCAGAACCATAAGTTCCAGCACTTACACCACTATTTGCAAGTCCTAGTGTAACTGAATTTGTTTCTCCACCATCGTTTGATTCTGATGCAGTAAGTTCTCCAGAGTCTACATTGATATCTGAAACATATGCACCAGATGTTTTTGTTCCTAGAGTTACAGCATTATTTGCAATTGCATCTGTGTCTACTGCATTATCAGCTAACTCACTAGCACCAACCGCGTTTGCAGCTATTTCTGAACTTCCAATTGTATTCGCTGCAATATTACCACCGACAATTGTGTTATCAGCAATCATTGAACTTACGATTGCATCATTACCTATTACTAAATCTAAAGTACCATCTGAGTCTTGATATGTAACAGTAATACCTGTTTCAGTATTAGAACTGAACATTGCACCAACAATATCTTCTACTTCTTCTTGAGTTTTACCAGATGAACTAATTGTTAAAGTGTTTGCAGCGTCATCATATGACAATGACATATTAGTGCCTGCTACTAATACTCCATTTACAGTATCTTGTATTTGTTCTGTAAGGTCTATGTTTGCAGTACCATCAAATGATACTCCATGAATTGTTCTTGCATTTTGTAATGCAGTTGCAGTTGCAGCGTTACCTGTTGTATCTGCTGTACCTGTTGCAGAAATTACACCAGTACTAGAATTATATGCAATGGTTGAACCATCACCACTGATAAGTCCTCTAACACTTGTATTGAATCCAGATAAATCTGATGCAGTAATTTGTGAACCATTTACTTTTATTTGTCCACCACTTGTTAAATTTAAATTACCATTTACGAATACTTCGTTTGATGTACCACCAGTATTTAAGAAAATGTTTGAACCATCTGATTCTAATTGTATTCCATATCCACTTGAAGGTGCTGTAACAATACCAGTTGCATCTGAGTTAATAACAACTCCACCTGTAGTATCGTGATTGTAAATAGAACCAGCACCAGTCTTAGTCCATTGTGTTACTGCACCTTGAGTTGCACCAGCAACACCTTCGTATGAACCAGTAAATGATGTAATTCTTATAATGTCTGAGTTTGCAGCTGATGATTGCAAGGTAATACTTGTACCATTTGTTGCAGAATAATCTGTACCACTTCTAAGTAGTAATCCATTTTTATATACTAGTAGTCTATTAACAGAATACTGTAGTGTTTCACCAAAGTTATCTGTACCACTAAATGTTCTATTTGAACTTGAACCATCTGAACCATCGAATTCAAAATCTTGAAAAAAGAAATATTGGTCAATAATACTATTGACTGCATCTACTACTGAACCTTTTTGACTGGTTCTTAGCGAACCTATTCCACCAACCTCATCTACGAGACTGTTATAGGATTGTCTAAACTCTTCTAAAGTTTGATTATTACTTACATTCTTCGCCATTGCATTTTTCCAAAACTTGAGTCATCATTAATTTTAATTCTGACATTTCTAATTTTAATTGTTCTATTTCTCCATTTTTTGCTTGTATAAGAGTCCTTCTCTTTTTATATAAAGTATAAGCATCCTTATCAGTATTTATAACTGCTTTACTAAATTCATCTTTTACAAGATGTTTATGTCCTTCTACTTTTTTACGCAAGTGCTATACTCCTAAATGCTCTTATTGCACATGGTTCAACTGTTCTTTTACTTTGCATTACTACTTTGATTGCAAACCCTACAAACTCTTCTAAGTCTAGTGCATCATATTCGTATGACCTAAATTTACTTGAGTCTGCATCTGGTACATTTGTAGTTGCAAATTCTGTCCATCCTAGTTCTTCAAATGGAAGAGTAGAATCTGATTTTAATAATTTAAAGTATGTTCTTATCTGTCCATCTGCAATACCTGCTGGTCTAAATCCATCAAAGACAACTTTAAGTTGTGATGCTGGATTTTCTAATTGTACTAATCTTGTACAGTAGATAGCTGCATTGTTATCACCTTCTGGTTCTGTTGATGCAACTGTTCCTGTATTAGTTGCAGTAGTACCAGCATCAATTCTGTTCATAATAGTGTTTGCACCTATAGAACCGACATCAACTACTGGTGAAACAAAATCAGATGTTGATGTCATATCAAGTTCTAATTTAAATGATTTAACTCCAGACATATTATCAGTTTCGTTTACCTCTGATGCAACAATCCCAGAATTAAATAAGAAGTTATTGTCGTTAAGAACAATTACCTCACCAGCAGAATTTCTAGAATAACTATTATCATCACCATTTATTTGTCCTGTAGTTGTTCTAAATATTTCAGATGTTATTCCTGTTTTAGGATGTATGATATTAGGTACTAAAGTATGCAGTACATCGTAGTACATATTTTCTGTTGCAGTGACATCTTCACCACCACCTCTTGTAGATTCAACTGCACCTAACATAGTAGATGGTATAGACACATCAAATTCATATGAATCTATATCAAAAGATGCAATTTGATTTGTTGCATTAATTAAACTAATAGGTATTCCACCTAATGAATCTTCTACAGAGTTTACTGTAATTGTAACAAACTCATCTGAACCAGTACCACCAACTTGACTATTAGGAATTTGAAAAGTTTCATTAACTGCATATTGTGAGCCTGGATTGTTTAGTTTTACTGTACCAGATGTAATTTGATTTGTATCCGATAATGTTAAATTAAATGTTGCACTTTTACCATTTCCACTTGCAACTCCAGTTGCAGTATGTGTACCAGCTGTACCAGCAGCAGTTCCTGCTGGACTTCCTACTGTAAATGTTCTAATACTATTAGACCTATCACCTTTTACATTTGCAAGTATAACTTTGGAATCTGTATCATACATACCATGTGCTTGATGGAATACTTTTACTCTGTCTCTATCTGCACTACCGAAAACTTGAATTGGATTGTCTTTTAGTTTTTTAACTGGTACTGCATTATTTTCTAATACAACTTTACCAGATGATGAAGTAAACTTACATCTGTTAATATTGAATTTTAAATCTTGTAATTGTTCTGGTGTCCATGTTGAACTGTTTTGTGATTTAAATAATACACCAGCATATGGTTGTTTATCAATTGGTTCTTTTGTATGTACATCAAAATCACCCATTTCTGCAACCCATGTTAAATATGCATTTGAGTTTGATTCAAGTACAAAACAATATTCTGTTTGTGGATTTAAATAAACTGGTGCTGGAAAAGTAAACTTAGTAGGTGTTTGTGCATTTACACTAACATTAACTTCATTTGGATATAAAGTTTTTTCTGCAAGAGGTAATACTTTTTGAGTTGGTGAACCATTTAACATTTGTCTGATAGAACATGTCACTGGTAAACCACCACCATCTTTTGCACTAAAGAATACTTCGATTGAATTTATAAATACACCTTCTTCTTTTTCTATTAAGAATGATTGTGCAAGTGGGTCAACCCATCTTGTTGATGAGTTTGTTGTGACTAATTGTCCACCTCTTGCTTCGTTTACAGTTTCCTGTGTGACTCTACCATTTCTTGTAGATATAAATTCTGTTTGTTGAGATGTTAATGAACCATTTGCCATAAAGTTGGTAAATGCAGATGTAGTAGATAATTCACTATCTACTGTTGCAGTATCAGTAACCTTTAATGTTCTAATACCAGTTTCAAATCTAAGTGCATCTGTATTAGGTACAGTAAAGATTGCATTTAATTTACCTTGGTTATCTGTTTTTAATTGTGTTCCTTTTGTAGTTCCACCATTTACACCATAAGTTGCAGATGAAGGAGTACAGTGTGCATTTACTTGAACATTATCAAAAAATACATTCAATGCAGTATTTGGTTTTAACAATTCACCAGATATAGTTATATCAATAGTTCTCATGAAGTTGATTGCAGATACACCTACAACTCTATCTGCTCTTGTTTCTACAATATCTTCAACAACATTTGTGATTATACCTGTTCTTGTATCCTGTGTAGGAATAGTTCTTGTTACTGTAGTACGAACACCTCTTCTTCCTCTTCCTCTTCTTCTGAATCTTCTTCTTCGTCCTCTTCTCATTTCTGGTTCTGCTTCAAAGTCACCACGAGCTATACCAGAAAATCTTCTTGTCTCAATTACTTCATCTGATTGTCTTGTAATTATTGGAGTTCCTGCCCATGTTTGTTGCCAGTCATTCCATACTGTTCCTACTTCTACACCAGCTAATATTGCGTCAAAATTACCTTCTTGAGAACTTATAATATTTGGTAATTGTTCCATGTCATGCCAAACATCTTTGTCTGGACTTAATTCTAATCTACCTACAAAGTTTGCAACATCATATGGGTTTACATTAACTTGTTTAGATGCTTTTGTAGATGTGATATGTGCTTCTTCTGTAAATGGTAATGTAAGTAAATCACCACTTCTAGTTATTGTCGATGATAAACCACTATTATAACTTAAATCAAAATAATTTGTTCTGTGTGCTGGACGACATACTCCATTTTTCTGGTCTATTGATACACCATAATCTGGATGAAATACATCTCCGACTCCATGACCTTTGAATGCATCGACAACAAAACCAGATTTAAATCTATCAAATCCATCATCATCTAAAACTTGTAATGTTTCAGTCTTTTCTTCTAACATAGAAAGTGAGACTGCTGTTTCTAATTGTGTTAGTCTTCGTTGTATACCATCTAAATCTCTCATGGTATATCTTCTATGATGTATTAGTTTAGTTTGTACTTCTCCTACATCTGGAGTAAATGCTGGTATGAATACTTCTGCAATCTCAATTGCATTATCAACCTTTGCACCTTTTACTGGATTTTCAGATGGTTCACCTGTGACAACTATAAACTCACCCTGTGAAGATAAAAATATTCTATCTCTTCTTGGTAAATAATATTCGTAATCTATTGTTATATTTGAACCTATTTTTGCAAGGTCTGGTGCATATCCATCTCCATCAAAACCTGTTTGATTATAATCAAATGGTTTTACAGATATAACAGAAGAGATATCCTGTGCAGTTGACACATCATGGTCTGGATTATCTGTGACTAATTTACCTGCTACTGGTCTATAGTCAATTGAGTCTGCAAGGTTAAACACACCATCTTCATCAAGAGATGCAGATGGGTCAAATCTATCTGATTCATAAACTGGTATTTCTTCTGGTGATAAGTCTGGATAAGATGCAACACCTGTAAAGTTATTTCCAGAATTATGTGTAAAGTAATCAAATACAATCATGATTGGATTTTGTGGTGCAGCACCAGATTCTTTTCTAGTAATTTTACTTAAACCATAAAAACCATCTCTTTGACCATCATCAAATATATAACTACTTGTAATATTTTTTGAACCTTTTGTGACATTTGCAATTGTTCCAGATTTAGATGTTCCATCTACGAATGTTATTCCTTCACCACTTTGGAATAGTGGAGAGTTTTCTACATAGTAAAAGAAGTTTGATGTTCCATCGTTATCAATTAAAACACCTCTTGCACCAGAGACAACTCCTACGATTTCTGTTCCAGCAGTACTTAATGTATTTCCACCAGCATCTGGTGTATATGTAAATGATGGTGGTAAAGGTGTAGTCACAAAATCTGATGCAGAAGAACCACCTGTAGGATTAAGTGCATCACCACCTTCATAGATTCCTCTTATTGCATACACATCTGCAACACCCAATGATATATCTTTATCTTGGAAACCAATTCCATAATTATTTGACACACTTGCAGAGTTTACTGTTATACATGCACCTTGTACAAAGTTTTTTACATTTATGGTTGGTGTTGCTCTTTGTAAAGTTGCAATAACTTTACATACACCAGAAACACTTCCTACATTAATTACTACTGAATTTGTTCCAGCTCCATTGACAAATCCTACTCCACCTGTATTATTTAAAGCTAATTTACTTCCATCTGGTAATGCAACATGATAATCATCTTCTGAAAATGCAACAAATGTACCATCTGATGCAGACATAGTGACTGTATTACTAGCAACTGTAATATTTTTTTGTCTTCTAATTATTTCTGTTTCAACTTGTGAAATATCCTTAATACCTTGATTTGGTAAACCAGAGATTGCAACTGTTTGGTCTGGTCTTTGAAACTTTGCTCTTTGTCTTATTATGTTTCCTGTTATAACTTCTGCTGTACTACTAATATCAGAAACAGTTATAGAAGTATTACTACTGATTCCTGTCACTGTAGTAGTATCACCATTAGGTAATAAAAGTTTATCTCCTACTACAAGTTCTGATAAGAACCTTGATGCTGAACCTGTGATGGTATCTGGATTAGATGTTTCGGTATCTGATGTGACACTTGCACTTCCTGTTAAAAAGAAGTTATCTTCTAAAACTACATCTGCACCAAATACAGCCTGGTCACCAGTTCCCCTGTCTTGATGTAATCTTTTGATTTCACCAGAGTCATATATTCTAAGTGAGTCAGTTGCTTTTGTTTTACTACTATCGTTAAATACTTGTACAGTTTCGTTTGCTTGGAATGTACCTACAACACTATGTAATAACATAGTTGAGGAACTGCTTGAATCTGTTGCAGTAATACCTGTTGCACCAGAAGATTGTCCTTTTACTTTTATACCTTGAACAAATCCAGAACCAAAATTACCAGATGCACCAAGTTTAGTAAACATTGTTATATCAAATAGATATACTTCGTCATCGGTTGAATCTGCATTACCTTCGTATGCTCTTACTCTTGCAAAACCTATTTGTTGTCCACCACCAGTTCCATTACCAGAAGAACCTAATGCAGTATCATAAAGATTTATTGTACTGTAAGAATTTACTGGATTTTCTTCATCTATATCTGGTAATCCAAAAGTATTATTAACTCTTAAAAAATTACCAATTCTAAATGGTGATGCAACATTATTTTTTGATAGTGTTGTTCTTGCTTTGTCAAATGTTAAAAATGTTGGAGTTTGTTTATCTACTTCAAAACCTCTTACATATGCTTTACCAGCAGATAATGTAGCTATAAATTTTTCTGAGTCTCCTCTTGGACTATCAGTAGATGTATAAACACCATTGTTTGATAAATCATTTAAATGTTCTCTGAATCCTAGAGTAAAAGGTTGTAATGTATAATCACCAGATTCATCAAATGTTCTTCGTGCAAGAGTTTCTTGTAGTCTGTTATATTCTGTTATTTCTTGTTTCTTAACAACTTCACCAGCAGACAATCTCATTAATTCTATAAAGTCTGTTGAGTCTGTTGCAGTTAATGATTTTTTTGCAAGAGTTAGTGTGATTGTAAGTCTATCTGCTCCTGGCGCATTTTCATTTGACGAACCAGCTGCATTATCTAATAGACTTGAATCTTCTGTATAAGTTGTAAGCGTTTCTGCAATATCTACACCAATCTTGTAGGATGGAGTATTAGAATATTTTTCTAGTATAATGGTTTGTGCAGGCACCTTGACAAACATACCTCTAGTGTATATAATACCTTCGGATATACTTGCAGAAGAACCAACCATTGACCCTACATCTGTAGAACCACTTATTGAAAAAACTTTAAATTGATTATTGGACGATGCAGAAGAATAACCACCAAGATTATTTGAATCTTGAGTTACCTCATCTAGTATTTCACCATCTTGAAATTCTGTGTAGAATGTAGAACCAACATTACCTGTTGCTTGATACTTAACATGAAGTGTTAATGGGTCATCTGTAGTTTTTTGACTTGTATTTACAACCTTACCTACAACTCCTGTTGTTTGTCCTTGGTAAAATTTACCTACAGATTCAGTACGAAAAGATTCAGTGGCTTGAACTCCACTTCCATTTGGATTTGTATCTTCAACCCTTACTCCAAAATATTGATTATCATAGTTAGTTCTTGCACCAAGGATGATTGCACCCTCTTTAAACATGTGAGAACCAAATCTTTCAATTTGATTTTGAAGTATTGATTGTAATTGTGTTAGTTCCCTAGCTTGTATAGCTGCAGATGGTTTGAAAAGGACACGATGAAAATTCTTGTCCTCTGCAAAGTCATCATAATAAGGACTAACATTAAGGTCTGTTTTCTGAGCCACTGTTAGTTATCCTACATTTCAATTATTAGTTTAATATCCTCAATCTGGTCAGCTGCCCTTGCAACTGCACCTCTGTTTTCTAAATAGACGATATCACCAGAGTTTCTTTGTACCTCTGGATATGAACCACTTACACCACCACTTGAGATTGTTCCTTTTGATGTCGAACCTACAAATATTGTATTAGTTGCACTAAAACTATTAAAGTTTCCTACTGAATCTTCAGCTGGTAAGTAGTATATAAATCTATTTGTTGAATCTACAGAAACAACTTTACCTACTGCTGTTCCAGATACAATTGAAGCTGCATTTGCAATAGTGTCATCAACTACTGGCATTGTTGCACCAGAGTCTAATGTAATTCTATTTAATGCACTCAATGTAGTTGCACTTGATAAAGTGTTACCACCAGCGTCTGTTGGATTTACTATCAATCCTATTTGTCTAAAATCGTTATCTGTTGGAAAATCACCAGAACCTTCTGCATACTCTAATCTTGAGTTTGCAATGACATAGTTTCCACCCAATTCTTCCACTGGGTCTGAACCATGTCCATTCTTAGGACTGATAATAATATCAAAAGCTGCACCTGTTCCTGTAGAACTTGTTGCAGTTTGAAGTAAACTGTTATCTATACTTGCAACTGAGTAACCAGAACCTACTGCATTTATTGCTACTGCTGTAATAGCATTAGAAGATACTGTCACTGTAAGTTGTCCACTTGAACCATCTCCACTGATTGCAACATTATAGTCTCCATCTGAACCATAACCAGAACCACCTGCTGTGACTCTTGCATGTTCGATAGTACCATCTACTGCACCATTCTCTACATCCCATTGTGCAGAGTTATCGTCATCAGCTGCAGTTCCTAGTCCACCAACATCTCCATCAACCGCTGCTTTTGCACCAATAGTTTTTACTGGTATAAAATCAGATGTTACAAATTTAATAACATCGGATGCAGAGATAGAGTACATGTATTTCCATTTGTATCCATCTGCTGTTGTTAAGATTGATGTTGAAGTACCTGTGGGCATTACTGTTGACTGAGCACCACCATTGTTTGAGATTACTTTATATACATTGTAATCACTGGTAACAACATAGAATGTTGATGCCCATAAGGTTGATGCACCACTACTTGCAGTGTTGCTTGAAGTATAATTATGACGATATTCGTCATATACTGTATTTCCTGTCCAGTCTCTTCGGATAATGGCATGACTTACATCTGTAGATGAAACTTTCTTCAAAGCAACCATATTTGCATATGCATCATACTCATCGTTTAGAGAGTCTACTGGAGTAGGCGGGTTGTTGTCGTCTGTCCAAGACAATGGTCTTCCAATAAACATATACATTGCATTACCAGACTCGGTTGCACTTTGTTTGAATTCCTTTGCATTGTGGAGACGAAATTTTTCGGTAATTATCGCTGCCATTTTATCCTTTCCTCTAAGTTAAAAATTAATACTAGTAAGTATTTATATGTATTTATACACCAGATTGTACAGAAGCTGGGTAATTTAATATCATTGTCCTACCTACATGTTCCTGTAAATCAGAAACACTTTCTTTTGGATATAAAGTACTTATATCACTAATTTTTACACCTTCATATGGTGCTTCTACAAGTACTCTACCTGCTTCATTCTCCATGAGAATGTCATCACCATTTTCCTGTGTTATTCTTTCCTCAAACTTAAGTGTTTGAGAGAAACCTATTCTTGCAAGGTCACCTAGTGTAGGGCCAAGTCTTTCGACTGGTTCACCAAATGATATTGCATTTTCTTGGATTATTCTACTACCATCTTCGTATACAAGTGTATCTTGTACTTCTGATTTTATAAAGTATGAACCCAAGTTATATGACCTTTCAGTCACAAATCTTTCATGTTTTTCTATATCTGTTGCATCTTCTAATGCAAGTCTATTACCATCTTCTAATGTTAGTTCTTCTGTTGCATCTACTGTCCATCTGTCACCAAAATATTGTTTCCCATCTGTGGTTAGATATGAATTATATTTTTCTGGTTCTGGTTCTGCCATTAAGAACCCATGGTCTATTTCTTCAATTAGATATGAACCATCTTCTGTTACAATAAATTCTTCATCTACATTTGCAACTGAATTAATTCTTTTTGCATCCGATGGAACTTTGTGTCTTTCTCTACCTGTTGCAAGATTATTAATTATAGAATCTCTATTTGCACTTTTAATTGTTTCACCCCAGTCTAGTCCACCCACATATGCAATCGTAGTTGCATTTGCACTACCTCTTAATCCTTGTTGATTTAAATCTTCTTTACTATCTGGTACAATAGTTAGTAATTTACCAGACTTAGTATTTGCACTTGCAAAAGTTTGTAGTATTGTAATGTTCTTTCTGTGTTGTCGTGTTTCACCATTATAAAATTCAGATGTTAAATGTGAAGCTGCATTTGGGTCGACACTTGTTGATGGTCTACTTGGAACTGATACTGGAGAGTTATGTCCTACATCGAACTTAACTATGTTCTCATGTACATGATGTTCTTCTACTACTGTTGCAGTAAAGTGTGTTGTGTTTCCTGCTTCATTTGTTACTGCACCAGTACTAAAACTTCCTAAGTTTGCACCAAACGAATCTGAACCAGACCAGACAATAATAAATTTATTGACTGTATCATGTTCCATAACACGACCTAGTTTATTATTGTTTTTTATGGTTTGACCTATTGACAATGCATTGTCTAAAGTGTTATAATAGATTCGGTGATGTGCATAGTGAGGATATATTTCTAATTCTTTTATAACTTGATGACCATGTGCAGTTACATTTGCACGAATAATTCTGTCATATAATCCTACATCGGATTCTACAATATCTTCTCCAACAATAAATGCTTGTCCAGAACCTTGGTCTGTTTTAACACTTGCATCTGCAACTGAATTAACAATTGCCTTTGCACCAGATGATGCACCAACAATACCATGAATAAATTCTATATCTGTATCTGACTGGTCTGTTTTCCAATCACCATGAGTTTCCATAAACAAACTAAAGACACCAGGCCTACCATCTTCTGATTGAAGTTGTTTCATTGCAGTGTGGTCTGGTCTGATTTGGTCAATAACTAATGTTGTAGAATTGCTTGAAATAACTCTACCTGTAATAGTTGCAATGTCTCCACTTGCAGTTTTAAATAAATTTTGTGATACTGTTTCTCCAACTGTAAATGTTGTTGAACCAGCTGGTGACATATCTGTTGTGCTGATTGTCAATGATAATCTGTCATCTGCAATAAATCTTTCTGTGACTGCAACCCCCTCTCCAGATTCTAGTATTATGTTTTGTTCTTCTGCATAGAATACATCTTCTTCTCCAGATGCAACTGTTCCTTCTTCTAAAATAATTTTTGCTGGGTCAATTTTAGAACCAATATAAAGTGTTGGAATAAATGACCTTGTAACTCTATCACCATCAAATCCTTCGGTATTAGAACCAGCACGATATGTTTCTGCACTACCATCTATCTTATTAGTGATTGCAACTTCACCAAAGAATATTGTTCCAGCTGGATTTAGTAATTGTTGAACTACTGAACGATAGTTATTAATACTTTGACCAACTTTAATTACATATGAGAAGTCTTGATAGAACTTAGAGTCTTGAATTCTTTGTGCAGTTACAGATGGGAAACCCACATCACTTGTGTAGTTTCCATCTATTTTAGATGTTGAATCATTTTTTGCACTAACTGTTGCTGGATTTCCTTCTAATATGCTAAAAGTTTTTCCATCGGATACTGTAACATGTTCTCCTATTTTAAAGAATCCTGTAATGTTTTCTAATGAAATAACTCCAGTATCACCATTAAATGATTTTATTGTTGCAGTTGCATTACTGATACTACCAGTAACAGTTGCACCAGCAACTGGGTTTGCACTTATTCTACCTATTATAAAGTGGTGACTAAAGTCTGGAATACCTTGTGATTTATCAAAATGATTTCCAGATTCTATAACTCTTAACTTTCCTACTGAACCAATGTCATTACCATAAGGTAAAAGTCTTGCACCTACTCCTGTAGTAAAACTGTTTTGTTTTGATGTTGCAGTTGCACCAGATGATGCACCTGTTAGAGTACTTCCTACTGTAAAAGTAGAAGTATCGGTTGTAGTTTGTAATTTAGCAATAACAAGTTTTTTTGCACCTATATCATGGTCAACTAATTTACCTGTTGTGCTTCCAGATGTAATTGTTTCTCCTATCGTAAAATTAGGTGTGGTTGTTTCTGAATAAAATACTTCACCACCCACAAATGCTTGTGGAAGTGAGGTATATCCAACACCACTTGTAGTTATTCTAATTCTTGAAATTGCACCAGTTGGGTTTGCACCAGATTGGTCATAAAGTAATTTGTTTTCTCCTGTTGATTGTAATCCATCTTCCAGAATTAAAGTTGTTTCTTCTGGTTCTGCAAATACTTCTATTATTGTTCCAGCCTGACCAACATAATTTGCATGGGAACTGTTTGCATAAGTTCCTGTAAAGACAATAGAGTTTCCATTAAGTCCTACATTTGCAGCTCCTCTTACTTCTTCAAATACTGAAAATGGAACATTACCACCCTGTGCAGTTATATTTTGTGTTACATCTGACCTTTTTACTCTAACTACAACTTTTTCTGGGTCGTAAACTAATAAATTATTATGCTTGTCTCGTCCAGAAAATGTAGTTTGGTTTGCAGTTGCAGTAAATTCAAATGAACCAAATGTTGTTCCAGACTCTAAAAGTATGTCTCCAGAAATAGATGTAACTACACCCTGTGCAAGTGTACCACCACTTCCTGTGTTATCAAAGACTACTATGTCTCCATCACTATATCCTGTTCCTCTTACATCTGGGTCTACTATAACCTTTTCTATTTTTCCATCTTCAACATTACCGATTAATGTTTTTGCAGATTGACCCACGCCTAATTCTGATTGTGGTAAATTAACTACAACATTTTCTGATTGTGAATACAATGCACCAGTAGATACTTCTTCTGATTTCATTGCACCACCAATTGCAGCTTCTGTTTGTGGTGTGTTAACTGTTTCTCTAACCATGATAGGTGTTTTACCATGGAGTTCGTTTGCAGTATTATCTGTTGATGTACCTTCTTCTAAAAGAATAAGATTGTTTGTTCCAACAACTAAGTTATCTGTTGCAGTTTCTAATTGGAATCCTTCGGTATCATCTGACTCTGCTGAGAAAAATCCTGTGTCTGTTCCAGACTCAAGTCTGATAAGAACACTACTGTCTGTTGTGTCCATATCACTTATAATACCTCTAACAGTTGCAAGATGATACTTACTTGGATTTTCTCTTGATTGTAATTCTACTGTGTCACCTATTGATAAACTTCCAATGTAGGGCTCCATAATTACCACTTGGTAAACATTGTCTCCTTCCCCACTCGTTGTTCTTGTAATTGTATCTGCTTGAATATCGGTGACTACCTGTTGTTCGATATTTCTTTTTATTATTTTTCCTTTTGCATATTCAAGTAGATTTTCTTCTGAATGTAAATTTAATACTGTTGATTCTGTCCATTTAGAATCAGATGATTTTATCATGTTATCTCTAGGATAACTAACTTCTATGTCTTCGTTATATAATACTCTGAATAAGAAATCATACGATGCCATGCTACCTTTTGAAAGATAGATATTATTGATGTGTTTTGCAAGTAATCTTTTATCTGCAATTATTTTTGAATCAATTGTAGGCATGAAGTCTCTTCGGAAATATTCCAAAAAGTCTCCTGTAGTTTTATCTACATCTGCATAATCTAAT
>MDSW01212798.1_pt1 | contig 13883 bp, 11 predicted proteins | sample 811171 | NCBI WGS metagenome assembly MDSW01 (sample SAMN05326641, study PRJNA326480) | marine metagenome | isolation source: seawater | place: Atlantic Ocean: North West | collected 2012 | reverse complement strand
GTTTTCGACCGCCTCGACACCGGCCTTAAGGGCCGTGTCGTAATCGTGCGTCTCCTCGTGCCCGAACGCCTGCATCCCTTTGACATAACCGTAACCCGGCGTGTCCGGGTCCCACGCGTACAGTCGTCGCGTGACCGTATCGCGAAGGTTCTGACCGTCCCCTTCATAAAAGTGCCCGTGATGCGCCAGCCGAAGTGCCAGGACGTCCAGCGGATTCTCGACCAGGATCGCTTCCCACGTCGCGATCGCGGCGCGCTTGCGGCCGTTGGCCCAGTGCTCCGCCGCGTCGATATGCAGACGCTCACGGGGCGTCGCGGCCTCGGCCAGGGTGCGCGCTTCCGCGGCGGCCTTCTGTGCGCGATCCTGAAGGGGGCCGGTCGCCATCAGCATGAAGAAATAACACTTCATCGCATTGGCGAGCGGCATGCCGGGATCGAGTTCCAGCGTCGCCTTTAAATTCGGGCCGGCGCTCGCGTTGATCGACAAGTACGATACGACCAATTTATCGAAAGCCTTCACGGCGTCTTCCGATGCGGCTGTAATATCCAGCCCGCGGCAATCCTGGTACATCCAAATCCTCCTGTTGCAACGAACTCTAAGGCTCCCTAGCTTAGGTGCCAAGCGGCAACAACTTTTGAATGCATGGAAATTCATGGCTTCTGACAGCAATTCGGTACAGGAAATCGACGCCGCCACCGCCAAGGCGTGGGTCGACGCAGGCGATGCGGTTATTCTCGACGTGCGCGAAGATGCCGAACTCCTCGACGCCCGCATCCCGGGCGCCGTCCACAACGCCATGTCGTCGTTCGATTTCGACAATGTCCCGAAACAAGACGGCAAGAAAGTCGTCGTGATGTGCGCGCACGGCATGCGCTCGATGCAGGTCGCGGACTACCTGCTGCGTCAGGGAATGCTTGATGAAGTCTACAACATGACCGGCGGGATCGTCGGGTGGGCGCAGTCGGGTTTACCGTTCGAACAAGGTTAAGCGACTTTCTCCGCCGCGATCAGAAATTCGATATTTCCCTCTGGCCCGGTGATGGGGCTCTCTGTCACGCCCAGTACGCGCCATCCCTCCTGACCGTCCAGCCACGTACGAATGTCCTCGCACACGGCGGCGTGGATGTCCGGGTCTCGCACGACGCCGCCCTTACCGACATGCTCGCGCCCCGCTTCGAACTGCGGCTTGATCAACGCCACCAACCGGGCCTGGTTTTTGGTCAGCGCCATCGCCGCCGGCAAGACGGTCTTCAAGCCGATGAAGCTGGCGTCGCAGACGACGATGTCGGCGGGTTCGGGGATTTGCTCTTCAGACACATAGCGCGCATTGGTTTTTTCGAGGACGACAACGCGTTCGTCGGACCTAAGCTTCCACGCCAGTTGTCCGTGTCCGACGTCGATGGCGTAAACCCGTGCCGCACCGTTCTGTAACAAGACATCCGTAAAACCGCCCGTCGATGCGCCGACATCGATGCAGACGAAACCGGTGGGATCGATTCCGAAGTGTTCCAGCCCGTGCGCGAGCTTCAGCCCGCCGCGGCTGACCCATGGGTGGTCCTGACCCCGCACCTCAAGCGCGATGTCCTCGGCGACTTGCTGCCCTGCTTTTTCGAGTTTGCGTTCGCCGGAAAAAACCAGCCCCGCCATGATCAACGCTTGCGCCCGGGAGCGGCTCTCGACCAGCCCCCGGTCCACCAGCAACTGATCCAGGCGGATCTTGGCGATGGGATCAGGCCCTGGCGGGAGAGCTCAGCTCGCTCTCGCGGCCAAGGGCGGTCATCACCGTCTCGACAATGTGCGAAGCGTTGAGGCGCGCCGTCTCGTACTGCTTCTCCGGCTTATCCTGATCAAGGAACTCGTCCGGCATCATCATGGCGCGGACCTTGAGCCCGTTTTCGAGCAGCCCGTCGTTGGCCATGAACGTCAACACATGCGAACCGAAGCCGCCGATGGAACCTTCCTCAATCGTGACCAGGACCTCGTGATTGCGGGCCAGATCGCGGATCATCTCTTCGTCCAGCGGCTTGGCAAAACGGGCATCCGCAACCGTGGTCGACAGTCCGCGCGCCGCCAGCTCTTCAGATGCCTTGAGGCATTCCTGCAACCGGCCGCCAAAGCTCAGGATTGCAGCCGTCTTACCTTCGCGGACGATGCGGCCCTTGCCGATTTCGAGGATTTCGCCCCGCTCCGGCAGTTCGATACCGATCCCCTCGCCGCGCGGATAGCGGAACGCGGACGGACGGTCGTCGATGGAAGCCGCCGTGCGTGTCATGTGCATCAGTTCCGCTTCGTCGGCGGCAGCCATGACGACGAAATTCGGCAGGGTCGCCAGATATGCGACATCGAAAGCGCCACAGTGCGTCGAACCGTCGGCGCCGACATAGCCCGCACGATCGATGGCGAAACGCACCGGCAGGGACTGGATCGCCACGTCATGCACAACCTGATCGTAGGCACGTTGCAGGAACGTCGAATAGATCGCGGCAAAAGGTTTATACCCCTCGGTCGCGAGACCGGCGGCGAACGTCACGCCATGCTGCTCTGCGATTCCCACATCGAAACTACGCTCGGGGTAGACGTCGCCAAACTTGTCGACGCCTGTACCGGACGGCATGGCGGCGGTAATGGCAACAACCTTGTCGTCGTGCTTGGCTTCCTCGATCAACGCCTTGGCGAAGACATTGGTGTAGCTCGGTGCGTTCGGCTTCGGTTTGTGCTGCTTGCCTGTCACCACATCGAACTTGGAAACGCCGTGATACTTATCGGCGGATTCTTCGGCCGGCTTATAGCCATGCCCCTTTTCGGTGACGATGTGCAACAGCACCGGCCCGTCTTCCTGGTCGTCGCGCAGATTCTTCAAAACCGGGATCAGGTGATCCATGTTGTGGCCGTCGATGGGGCCGACGTAATAGAAACCGAGTTCCTCGAACAACGTTCCGCCGGTCACCATGCCGCGCGCATATTCCTCGGCGCGCTGGGCCACGGTTTCGAACTGACGCGGCAGGCGCTTGGAAACGTTCTTCGCGAAATGACGTGCGGAACGGTAGGTCTTGGAGGAAATCAGACGCGACAGGTAGGCCGAAAGCGCACCTACCGGCGGCGCGATCGACATGTCATTGTCGTTGAGGATGACGATCAACCGCGCGTCCATCGAGCCCGCGTTGTTCATCGCCTCGTAGGCCATGCCGGCGGTCATCGCACCGTCACCGATGACGGAGATGACATTGTTACGCTTGCCCGAAAGCTCGCTCGCCACGGCCATGCCGAGACCCGCGGAAATCGACGTGGATGAGTGCGCAGCGCCGAACGGGTCGTACTCGCTCTCGCTGCGCTTGGTGAATCCGGAAATGCCGCCGCCCTGACGCAAGGTGTTCATGCGATCGCGGCGGCCGGTCAGAATCTTGTGCGGATAACACTGATGACCGACGTCCCAAATCAGGCGGTCGTCAGGCGTGTTGAAGACGTGATGCAGGGCGACGGTTAGTTCGACAACGCCGAGCGATGCACCCAGGTGCCCGCCGGTAATAGAAACGTTGCGGACCGTATCGCGGCGTAGCTCGTCGGCCAGTTGAATCAGTTCCGCCTGCGAAAAGCTGCGGGTATCGGCCGGAAAATGAACTTTGTCGAGTAGCGGGGTTTCGTTAATATTATCCAACGATTGAAATCCCTTTGCCTTTAACGTCTGTCGAGTAAACCAGAATCACAGATAATTCACAAAAAAGCACACGAATTTGCGGTGTTACGGCGATTATTTGCGCCGAGTCACGATAAAATTCGCAAGTTGCTTTAAATGCTCGCCTTTTTCCTCGAACATTTCAAGGTGGGCGGCAGCCTGTTCGGCCAGCAGATGGGCCTGATCGCGCGCCCTTTCAACCCCAAGAAGCGAGACGAACGTAGCCTTACCCGCAGCCTCGTCCTTGCCCGTGCGCTTGCCGACCTCGTCGGCGTCACCCTCCACATCCAGCAAGTCATCGGCAATCTGAAAGGCGAGGCCGATGTCATGCGCATAGTGATGCAACGCCTGGCGGGCGGCGTTCGACGCCTTCCCCAAAATGGCGCCCATGTCGCAGGCAACGGCGATCAGCGCCCCGGTCTTCATACGCTGCAACCGGGTGATTTCCGGGATGTCGAGTTCAGACTGTTCTGCCACCAGATCAAGCATTTGGCCACCGACCATGCCGTGTTCGCCGGCAGCCTTCGCCAGTTCAAGACACAGGTTGGCGCGAACGCTCGCATTCTCGTGCGTGTCGGGATCGGCCAACACCTCAAACGACTTGGTTAACAGGGCATCGCCCGCCAAAATTGCCGTCGCGTCATCGAATTCCTTGTGAACCGTCGGACGGCCACGACGCATATCGTCGTCATCCATCGCCGGCAGATCGTCGTGCACCAGCGAGTAGCAATGCACCATTTCAAGCGCTGCGGCGGCACGGCATGACCGGCTTTCCGAAACATTGAACAGGTTGGCCGACTGCACTACCAGGAACGGACGGATGCGTTTACCACCCCCCAACGTCGCATAGCGCATGGCGTCAATGACCCGCGCCTCCGGCATCTCCGATTTCGGCAATAATCGGTCGAGATACGTTTCAACGGTTTCGGCACACGCGGTCAGCGCGCTGTCGAGTTCACTCATGGGGAAATCCTTCAGGCGTCGTCGAGAGGCTCGGTATCGACTGCGCCGTCCGCGCCGACGACAATCTTTTCGATCCGGGCCTCGGCCTCTTTCAGCTTGGCCTCGCAATGGCGCTTTAAAAATACGCCGCGCGTGTATCCGTTGATGGAGGTATCCAGATCCCCCTCCCCGGTCTCGAGCTCGCGCACGATATCCTCGAGCTCTTCGAGGGCGGCCTCGAAGCTCATCTCGCGGATGTCTTCAGGAATTTCTTCCTTCTCGGCGGTCTTGCCCTTGGCCATGTGGACAACCTCAGATCGGCAGTTCGGAAACGGCGCGCAGAATAGGCGTCAAGCTTCGGGCGGGCAAGCGGTCAATGCTCCATCAGGGACTGGACATGCTCCATCACGCTGTCCCTGAGCGCCTCGAGATCGTAGCCCCCCTCCAGCATGGAGACGACACGTCCGTCGCAGACGTCATCGGCAAGATCGAGCAGCTTGTCGGTCACCCATCGATAATCTTCCGTTTCCAGCTCCAACTGCGCCAGCGGGTCGCGCTTATGTGCGTCGAAGCCCGCCGAAATGATCAGAAGCTCCGGTTTGAAGGCGCGGATTCCGGGCAAAATCGTCTCTTCATAGGCTTCCCGAAAGCCCTTCGACCCGGTCCCTGGTGCCAGCGGCGCATTGCAGATGTTGGCGTAATCGCCTTGCTCTCGTGTCGAGCCGGTCCCCGGATAGGCCGGGTACTGATGCGACGACGCATAAAACATGCCGTCAACATGCTCGAAGCTATGCTGCGTGCCATTACCGTGATGCACGTCGAAATCGATAACGCAGACCCGTTCCATCCCGTGTTTTGCGCGTGCATGGAATGCGGCGGCAGCGGCCGAATTAAAAAGGCAGAAGCCCATCGCCTGCGACGATTCCGCATGATGCCCAGGTGGTCGAACGGCGCAAAACGCGTTCTTTGCTTCTTTGCTGACGACCGCATCCACTGCGGCGACGCCGGCACCCGCGGCGCGTTGAGAGGCCTCGCCGGACCCTGGCGACATTGCCGTATCCGGGTCCAGCCTGACCCGTCCCTCGCTCGGAATGTTGTCCATGATCATGTCGACGTAATCGGCATCATGCACCAGCTTGACGTCTGAAAGGTCGACGATCGGCGCCTCCAGTCTGTGCAGATGCTGGAACTTCTCATTCTCAAGGCCTGCCATCACCGCCCGCAGGCGGTCCGGCCGTTCCGGATGATATTCGCCCGGGTCATGTTCGATACAGGCGGGATGGGAATATAGAAATGTCGTCATAATCAAATACCGTCCGGAGTTAGTCGCCTTTCGACGTCAGTATACGCAGATAGTCCACCAAATCCGAAAGCTCCTTCGCATCGGTGACGCGTTGCACCGGCATTTTCGTACCGGGCAGCATTTTATCCGGTCCCTCGTCGAAAAGCCGGAATAGATGCGTCGCGTCCCATCGGAAATCCACCCCCGTCAGCGCACTGGAATAATGGTAACCGGGTACGGATCCTGCGACGCGGTTGAAAAGGCCTTCGAAATGCGGTCCGGACCTCGATGGTCCGTCCGCCGTAAGGGAATGGCATTTGGCGCATTTCGTGTAAAGCTTCGCACCGGGATGATCGCTCTCCAGCCAAGGTTCTGGCTCGTTCGTGGCGATCTGGGTACGGCCGATGCGGTCGCCGGTTTCGATATGCCAGACGCGCGCCTGTTCGTCCGAACTCGTCGATATCGCGAACCGGCCGTCGGGTGAATAGGTCGCCGACCAGGCAATCCGGTCGTGGGCGAAAATCTCGTGAAGCGGATTGCCCGTCTCCAGATTCCACTCGACCACGTAACCATCCTTTCCCGCGGTTAAGGCATATCGCCCATCAGGCGAAAACTCGACATCGTAGACCTGGCCGTCGCGAACCTTGATCTCGCGCAACTCGGCGAGATCTTCGAGATCCCAAAGGCGGATGGTCTTGTCGATACTCGCCGAGAGCAGACGCTTGCCATCCGGCGACACGCTGAGTGCGGTGATCCCCATCCGGTGGCCTTCGAGCTTGCCCGCAATGTCCCCGGTTTCCAGGTTCCAAAGTTCGATCACCGGATGATGCCCGCCACTGGCCAGACGTCTGCCGCCATCCAGAAATGCCACGGCATTGACGGGACTATTCGCCGTGATCGTCCGGATACCAGCGCCGGTTTCCAGGTCCCATATCCTGATCGTCTTATCCCATGAACCGGTCGCCGCAAGCTTCCCCGACGTTAGAATTTCTGCCGACATGACTTTGTGTTTGTGGCCGATCAACGTGTGAATCGGCTTCAATGTCGTCAGATCCCAGTAAATCGCCTTGAAATCGTCGCTGGTGGTCAAGGCACGCTCGGAGGACGGTCCGAAGGTCACACTCGTTACAGGACCTTCATGAAGATTGAGTGTCCCGGCCTCTGACTGGTCGCCAAAGTTCCAGACCTTGGCCGTATAATCGAAACTGCCGGTGATAACCCGTGTCCCGTCGGGCGAAATGTCGACGCTCCGCACCATGCCGCCATGACCGATCAAGTCCGCTTCGGCAGCAAAGGAAACGACGGTCAAAGCCGCCAGGGCGGCGATCAGGCTAAAATGCTTCCGCATGGCCCACATTTTGGACAACGGTCCTGCATTTTCAATGAAATTGCGAATACACACGTTACCGTCGCCGCACGCCAGGATCGGCGGTCAGGCCTTGTAAGCGCGTGAGAACGCTTCCGCCACACCGCGAGCTTTATCGTTGATCTCCCTTTCGTCGGGCATGCCGCGCAGGCCTAGGATCCGCTCCAGATACATGTTCCCCCGGAGCATCGCGAAGAACATCGATGCCGCCGCTTCCGGGTCGGGAACGGTGAGCCTGCCGCGGCCATGCATCCGTTCGAGATAATCCGCCAAGCGCATCGTCGCCGTTTTTGGGCCCGCCCGGTAGAACACTTCGGCGAGTTCCGGGAACCGGCCGCACTCGGCCAGGATGATCCGGTACAACGTCACGCTCTCGTCATTAAGCACGACGTAAAGAAAAGCCTTGGCCATTTCGAACAGAACCACGTCTGGATCGCCGTCGTCCGCGACGTGCAAGCCCTCGGAATTCATGAGTTCCTCGCACTTGCCGCTGACAATCTCTTCGAAAAGCGCGTCCTTCGCGCCGAAATGGCTATAAACGGTCTGCTTCGATACGCCTGCTTCCGCCGCAATCTGGTCCATGCTGGCGGCACCGTAACCCGCCCCCATGAACACCCGGGCCGCAGCACGGACGATCGACGTCCGCTTCGCCGCCGACGCCGGCGTCAGCACACTCCCGGATTTGGCAAGAACGCTCGGCATTTATGCATCGTCTCCCGATCACGCATTCGTCATCATCGGATGGTAGAATCCAATTGCCAGTAGAATCCGACTATAATATTTTGGACTGGACCGTCCAGTCTTATCAGGATCGTCCAAAGATCGGCCCGCCGGGATCGCTTGGCGCGGTCGTTTTGATATGTCTAGGGAACGCTGCCGTATAGGGATCGATTGGATGAATACGTTCGGATACCGCGCCGTCGCCTCCAGCCTGGCCATTTTGCTGGCCCTGTCAGTCCCGGCGTTCGCCCAGGATGCAAAGCAGGCCCCGAAAGCCAAGGCCGTCGGCATGGATACCGTTCGTGTCGAACCGCTGCGCCAGACCGTACCGGTGATCGGGCGTTTCGTCCCGCACCAGTCCGGCGTCGTTGCCGCCCGCGTCGCGGGCCCGGTCGACAAGTACCTGGTCGAAGTGGGCGACCGGGTAAGAGCCGGCGACGTGCTTGCGGTCCTGGTCGACAACTCTTTCGTGTGGGAGCGCAATCGCCGCAAAGCCGACGTCGCGAGCGCGCGCGCCAGCCTCGAAACCGCGCGGGCCAGCTTGCAACTGCTGGACCAGGAACTGAAGCGGCTTGAAGGCCTGAAGGAATCCCCCGCGTTCTCCCCCGCCCGACTCAATGACAAGCGCCAGGAAACCATTCGCGCCAAAAGCCAGATCGGCGAAGCGACTGCCGATCTCAAGTCTGCCGAAGCCGACCTGGAATTGGGCGAGATCGCGCTCGCCAATACCAAAATCCGCGCCCCCTATGACGGTGTCATCGTCGAACGTCACTCCGAAGCCGGCGCTTACGTCCGCGATGGCGATCCGGTCGTGGCCATCCTCGACGACAACAACATGGAAATAGAAGCCGACGTTCCGGCAAACCGGATCCCCGGTCTGACCGAGGGACGAGAGTTGGAGGCCCGGGTCGAGGACGGCACCCCCGTGAAGGCGATCGTCCGCGCCGTTATTCCAGATGAAAACCCGCGCACCCGTACACGCCGCGTCCGCTTCGTCTCAGAATTTGAAGGTGACGGCAGGTCGACCGCCGCCAACCAGACCGTGACGGTTCACGTGCCGGCGGGCGAAACGCGAAACGTCCTGACCGTCCACAAGGACGCGGTATTGAACCGCGGTGGTGCGCAGCTCGTGGTGCTGAACGAAGGCGGCAAGGCGACCTTCACGCCGGTCCGCCTCGGCGAGGCCATCGGGCAGCGATTTGTCGTCCAAAGCGGCCTCAAGGAAGGGGACGAGGTCGTGATCCGCGGCAACGAACGATTGCAGCCTGGCGAGGCGATCAAGCGCGGCAATCCCGACGCCAAGGAAAATGCCTCATGAACGGGTTGATTCGCCTTTCCATCGAGCGCCCCATCGCCGTGCTTGCGGCGGTGTTGATGGTCGTCATGTTCGGTGTGGTGGCGCTGTTCAAGATTCCCATCCAGCTGACCCCCGATGTCCGCAAACCGATCATCAGCCTCGAGACCATCTGGCCGGGTGCGGCGCCCGCCGAAATCGAGCGCGAGATCACCAACGAACAGGAAGAGGTGCTGAAAGGCATAGAAGGCCTGGAAGAAATTTCGTCGGAAAGCCAGGACGGCCGGTCACGCATCACTATGGAATTCGCGGTCGGTACGGATATGAGCCGGGCGCTGTTGTTGACCGCGAACCGTCTCGACCGGGTCAGCAGCTACCCGGCTGAAGCCGACCAGCCGTCGATACGTACAGCAAGTTCCGAAGACAACCCGATCGCATGGTTCGTCCTGACGCGGACCGGCGACAACAAAGCACCAATCCATACCTTTGGCGATTTTGCCGAAGACGTTATCCAGGACCGTCTCGAACGCGTTGCCGGGGTTGCGCGGGTTAACATGTACGGCGCGGCCAGCCGTGAAATGATCGTTCGCGTCGATCCCGACCTGATGGCGCGTTACCGCCTGACGGTGACAGACGTTGTGAGCACGCTCCGTGCCGCCAACTCTTCGGTGTCCGCGGGTGATGTCGACGAAGGGAAGCGGCGCTACGTCGTTCGAACGGAAGGTGAGTTCTCGAAGCTTGAGGACGTCGAAAACGTTGTTGTCCGCTCGCAAAGCCCCGATCAGGGCGGCGGGGTCGCGCGCGTCAGGATCGGTGACATTGCGCAGGTAGCTTACGGTCACTCGGACCCGACAGCACGCATCCGTGTCAATGGCCGGCCTGCTATCGCGATGAATACCGTTCGCGAAACCGGCGCCAACGTGATCGAGACGATGAACGGCATCCGCGCCGCCGTCGAAGAACTGAACACAAAGCGCCTGCCCCGCGAACAACTAACCCTGACTCAGGTTTATGACGAGACGGTATACATCGATTCCTCGATCGACCTCGTGCAGCAGAACATCATCATCGGCGGCCTGCTGGCTGCATTGGTTTTGCTGGTCTTTCTACGTTCCGGCGGCGCCACGCTGATCGTTTCGATGGCGATCCCGGTCTCTGTCGTCGGCGCGTTCGTGGCGATGGCGTTTCTCGGCCGGTCGCTGAACGTGATTTCGCTGGCCGGGATCGCGTTCGCCGTCGGCATGGTCGTGGACGCGGCCATTGTCGTGCTCGAGAACATCTTCCGTCTGCGCGAAAAGGGTTACAGCCGGGTGGAAGCCGCATTCCTCGGCGCCAAACAGGTTTGGGTCGCCGTCCTGGTCTCGGCGATGACCACGGTCATGGTCTTCATTCCGATCCTGATCATGGAACTCGAAGTCGGCCAGCTATTCCGCGACATCGCGGTCGCGCTCTCGGTATCGGTATTGCTATCGCTTCTGGTTGCGATCACCGTCATCCCGGCCCTGTCGAAACGGCTGCTCGGCGGCCCGGACGAGAACAGCATCACGCGCCGCCGCCTCCCGGGCATCGACCACCTTGCGGGTGGGTTCCATTTCGCCGTCATGGCAATCACACGCCGCGTCATCGCCAGCAAGGCGGCATCGGTCGGCGTGGTGCTGCTTTTGTGCGGCACCGGTGCTTTCATTACCTATGCCCTGCTGCCCAAGCTCGAATACCTGCCGGACGGCAACCGCAACCTGATTTTCGGCGTCGTCGTACCGCCGCCGGGCTACAACCTCGATACCACCGAAGATATCGCGGCCAAGTTCGAAGCGGAGATGATCCCCCTTCTGGCCGAAAACAATCCAGAAGGCACGCGGACGGACGGCAAACCGCTGGTCGACCGGTTCTTTTTCGTCGCAACGCGCGGCACCACCTTTCTGGGGGCTGCCGCCTACGACCCGAACCGCGTCAAGGAACTGATCCCGATCCTGAAATCCGCGGCGCTGAAGGAACCGGGCACGTTCGGCCTGATCTCCCAGCGCTCGCTGTTCGGTCGGGGTATCGGCGGTTCCCGGTCCATCGAACTGAACGTGATGGGCGAAGACCTCGAAACCATCCTCGGCACCGCCGTTCGCGCGGTCGGGATGGTCGAAGAGATCATGCCGCGCAGCCAGGGCACGCAGCTTCGCCCGAAACCGGGCCTCGAACTCGGCGCGCCCGAAGTCCGCGTCTACCCGAATAGAGTCAAGCTCGCCGATAACGGGGTTACCGCGCAGCAACTCTCGGACACACTCGATGCATTCAACGACGGCCTGCGGGTCGCCGAGATCACGGTCGGCAACAAACGTCTCGATCTGATGATCAAGGGGCCGGACGGTCAAGTGACCGAAACCCAGGGGATCAATTATCTCCCCGTTTCGACACCGTCCGGAATCATCCTGCCTGCGAGTGAACTGGCGGATATCGTCGTGACCGCAGGACCGACGCAGATCAACCATCTTGAACGGCTGAGGACGGTGACACTCGAAATCCGGCCACCGGACGGAATACCGCTCGAAACCGCACTTGAGACATTGCAGGTTGGGGTCATCGACAAGCTGCAGGCCGAAGGGCTGCCCGAAGGTGTGCAACTCCGCATGACCGGCACCGCCGACAATCTGAACCAGACCTGGGCTCACATGAAATTCGACCTGTTGATCGCCGTCGTGATCGTCTACCTGGTGATGGCGGTGCTGTTCGAAAGCTTCGTCTACCCGATGGTGATCATGCTGTCGGTGCCGCTTGCGACGGCGGGCGGCGTATTGGGTCTCGCAGTCATGAACCAGTTTACGTTCCAGCCGCTCGACATGCTGACGTTGCTGGGGTTCGTGATTCTGATCGGTATTGTCGTCAATAACGCGATTCTGCTCGTGCACCAGACGCTTTACCACATCCGCGATGAAGCGATGGCGGTAACCGACGCCATTCTGGAATCCACCTCCAACCGTATTCGCCCGATCTTCATGTCCACGACGACAAGCGTGTTCGGGATGATGCCGCTGGTCCTGTTCCCGGGTGCGGGTTCTGAACTCTATCGAGGCCTGGGCTCGGTGGTGCTGGGCGGCCTGTCGCTTTCCGCCATCCTGACACTTGCAATCATCCCGCCCCTGATGGCACTTTTCTGCGCGGCCGTGGAACGCAGCCGTGGCGAACGCATGCAACGCAAGGCCGAACGCGATGACGACGACCGGAAGGGCCGTTTCCCTGCCATCGAGGACAAGACGGGCGACAGCGAAACCATCGATGCTTCGACCCCGAACCGCCCCCGAACAGAACCCAACCCGGCAGAGTAAGTTAGCCTATGCTTGATTGCAGATTTGCCGTCGTCGGCGCCGGCATCGCCGGTGCGTCGCTTGCCTACCGGCTGTCCGAGTTACTCGGCAGCGGCAAAGATGTGCTTTTGCTCGAGCGCGAGGATCGGCCCGGGTATCATTCGACCGGCCGGTCCGCCGCCGTTTATACGGAAACCTACGGCCCGCCCGTCATTCGCGCGTTAACCGCCGCGTCGAAGCCGTTATTCGACAATCCGCCCGACGGCTTCGCGTCACATTCCCTCCTCCATCCCATGGGGATCATGCTGGTCGGCGGCGAGGACCGCCGCGAAAAAGCCCAAGACCTGTTCGAGCAATGCCGGACTTTAACGCCAACGATCCGTTTCCTCGAAGGCAAGGCCGTCGGCGATCTCGTCCCTGTTCTGCGGCCGGAATGGACCGCCGTCGGGGTGCTGGAGCCGGACTGCATGTCAATGGACGTGGCTGCCATCCATGACGGCTACCTGCGCGGTTTCAAGGCGCGCGGCGGGAAGGTCGTAACGGATGCCGATGTATTCGCCGCGGCTGGAAACGGCGGCCGCTGGACACTCGAAACCCGGGCCGGTCAAATCGGCGCTGACACGATCATCAACGCCGCCGGCGCCTGGGCCGACGAAATCGCCGAGAAAGCGGGCCTCGCCCCTCTTGGTCTTCAGCCGAAACGCCGCACCGCCCTTGTATTTCAAGCACCCGACGGGATCGATACCAGCGCCTGGCCGATGATCAATGACATCGACGAGACATTCTATTTCAAACCGGATGCAGGTCGCATTCTTGCCTCGCCCGAAGAGGCGACGCCGATGCCGCCGTGCGACGTGCAGCCGGACGAATACGATATCGCCGTGACCGTCGACCGGATCGAAACCGCGACGACAATGAAAATTCCGCGCATCGACAATAAATGGGCGGGTTTGAGGAGCTTCTTTCCCGATGGCGTCCCCGCGCTGGGCTTCGATCCACGGAATGACGGATTTTTCTGGCTTGCCGGCCAGGGTGGTTATGGCATCACTACATCCGATGCGATGGCAAGGCTGGCCGCCAGCCAGTTAATGGATAATGCACCACCGGCAGACATCATCGACAAAGGGGTCGATCCGTCCGTGATCGCACCGGGCCGTCTCGTCGACGAGTAAAAGTCGCGCTATCCGGATTTTTTAAGTGAAATCCTGAAAATGCCGTCGCTTTCGTCGCTGCTCAGCAGTTCATGCCCGGTCGTCGAACTATAAGTCTCGAAATCCTTGGGTGCCGCAGGATCGGTCACCTCGATCTCGAGC
>MDSW01151630.1_pt1 | contig 13885 bp, 12 predicted proteins | sample 811171 | NCBI WGS metagenome assembly MDSW01 (sample SAMN05326641, study PRJNA326480) | marine metagenome | isolation source: seawater | place: Atlantic Ocean: North West | collected 2012 | reverse complement strand
TTGCATAAATCTGATTTAATTATTTTAGCTGGAAGACCTTCAATGGGTAAAACTGCTTTAGCAACTAATATTGCTTATCATGCTGCCAAAAATTTAATGAGTAGACAGGAAAAATCATCGATTGCTTTTTTTTCTCTTGAAATGTCTTCAGAACAACTATCTACAAGAATTTTATCTGAACAAGCAAGAATTAAATCAGACGATATTAGAAGAGGTAAAGTCACTGAAGAAGAGATAAACCGGTATATTGAAACTTCAAGAAATATTTATAACTTACCACTTTTTATTGATGAAACACCCGCAATCACAATTGCAACACTCAGTAATAGAGCTAGACGTATAAAAAGATTGTTTGGTTTAAGTTTAATTGTTGTCGATTACATACAATTAATGAGAGCTAGTAGTTCAAATAGAAATGATGGAAGAGTACAAGAAATTTCAGAAATTACACAAGGTTTAAAAGCTTTAGCAAAAGAGTTGGGCGTGCCTGTTTTGGCATTATCTCAATTATCTAGGGCTGTAGAGCAACGAGATGATAAACAGCCTCAGCTTGCAGATCTTAGAGAATCTGGTTCCATTGAGCAAGATGCAGATGTAGTTATGTTTGTTTATAGAGAGGCATACTATTTAGAGCGAAAACAGCCTAAGCTTGGCTCTATAGAACATGCTGAATGGCAATCAAAAATGAACGATGTAAATGGCCTTGCAGATATCATTTTAGGTAAACAAAGACACGGTCCTACTGGCACAATAAAGGTAGAGTTTGAGGGAATTTATACAAAATTTAAAGATTTAAGCAAAAATTAAACAAAAATTTTATCTTTAGTTATCATTAGTTTAATATATATCTGAATTGCTTCTATGATTTCTGAAATTTATAAAAAATTAGTTATCGATTTTCCAAAAATTACTTTATTACTATTAATCTTAATAATATTGTTTTCTCTTTTTCATGCGAAAAATTTCAATTTAGATGCATCATCTGATGCGCTAATATTAGAAGGTGATCAGGATTTAAAGTATTTAAGACAAATAAATGAAAGATATGGATCGAAGGACTTTTTAGTATTAACTTATTCACCAGTCTCAAGTTTTGAAGATAAAGAAACAATCCTAAATCTCCAACTTCTAAAGTCAAAAATTGAAAAACTTTCTTGGGTTGATAGCGTCATTACAGTGATAGATGTCCCCCTTCTTAAAAGTACTGATGAAGGTCTAATGGAAAGATTAAAAAATTACAAAACCTTATCGCACCCTGAAATTGATAAAAAAAGGGGTTTCGAAGAGATTCTTAACAGTCCGATATATAAAGATTACGTAATTAGTAAAGATGGAAAAACTTCAGGCATCGTAGTTTATTTAAAGAAAGATGAAAGACTGGCAGAATATATAAAAGTTAAAGATAAATATTATAATCAATCCTTAGAGGGAAATTTAACAAAGACTGAAAAAATTAACTATGAAAATTTTTTAAAAGAATATGAAGAATATAAAAATTTGTACAATTTAAGAAACCATCAAAACATTACAGAAATTAGAGATGTTATTTCTAAATATGGGGAAAATGCCAAAATAAATTTAGGTGGAATTCCAATGATTGCAGACGATATGATGAGTTATATTAAAAGCGATATAGTCGTTTTTGGTATAGGTGTTTTTATTTTTATTGTTTTTACTTTGTGGATTGTTTTTAAAAATATCAAATGGGTGATAATGCCATTAACGGGATGTGTTACCTCAGTTATTATTATGATTGGTCTGCTGGGACTAATTGGTTGGAAAGTCACTGTTATATCATCAAACTTTATTGCTTTAATGCTTATTCTTAATATGGCTATGAATATCCATGTAACAGTAAGGTTTCTTCAATTAAAAAATGAATTTATTCAATTAAGTAATTCAGAGGCTATTTTGGAGACTGCTAAAAAAATGATTATGCCAATCCTTTATACAGTTCTTACTACTATTTGTGCTTTTCTATCTTTAATATTTAGCGGAATAAAACCTATTATTGATTTTGGTTGGATGATGACTCTAGGATTGATAGTTTCAATATCAGTCACTTTTTTATTGCTACCATCCCTTTTAACTTTATTTGCTACAAAAAAAGATATTGATGTAAAAGATACCGAAAAATCAAAGATTACTTATGCCCTAGGTAATTTTTCAAAAAAAAGTAATATACTAATTTTTGGTCCAACAATTTTAGTTTTAATTTTAAGCGTTGTTGGTATTTCAAAATTAGAGGTGGAAAATAGCTTTATCAATTATTTTGACAAAGAGACAGAAATTTATAAAGGAATGAAAAAAATTGACGACGAACTTGGGGGAACCACTCCTTTGAATGTAATTATTAAATTTCCGGTAAAAGAAAAAAAGAGTGAAAAACCTGAAAACGACGAATTTTCTGAATGGGAAGAGGAAGAAAATGAGGAAAATAAAGCTAAATATTGGTTTACAAGAGACAAAATGGACAAAATATTAAAAGTTCACGATTACTTAGACTCATTGCCTGAGATTGGGAAAGTTCTCTCATTTGGATCTATTCTAAGAGTAGCTGAAGATTTAAATAAAAAAGAACTTCAAAGTTTAGAAATAGCAGTTTTATATAGTAAAATTCCTGAGGAAATTAAAAAGGAAATAGTATCACCTTATATTTCTGTAGATCAAGATGAAGCAAGAATAAGTGTAAGAATTAAAGACTCGTTAAAAGATCTTAGGCGTGATGACTTAATTAATAAAATTAACACTGAAATTAACACTAAATTAGGATTTGAAAAGAACGAGTATAAGCTGGCTGGTGTACTAATTTTATTTAACAATTTATTACAAAGTTTATTTAAGTCTCAGATATTAACTCTTGGAATAGTAATGATAGGAATATCATCAATGTTTTTTATTCTCTTTAGAAATGTTACTTTAGCTTTAATTGGTGTCGTACCTAACTTCATAGCAGCCTTTTTAATATTAGGAATAATTGGATTAATGGAAATTCCCTTAGACATGATGACAATCACAATAGCTGCTATAACGATTGGAATAGCTGTAGATAACAGTATACATTATATCTACAGATTTAGGGAAGAATTCAATAAAATTAACAATTACGAAAAAACTGTTGATAGGTGTCATAGTACTGTAGGAATAGCTATTTTAAATACTTCAATTACAATTGTTTTTGGTTTTTCTATATTAGTTCTTTCTAACTTTATACCTACAATTTACTTTGGTGTATTTACTGGTATTGCTATGTTGTTAGCTTTAATATCTGTCTTAACTTTACTTCCTAAATTAATTCTTGTTTTTCAACCATTTGAAACAAAAAAAATTATTTAATTATTATGCAAGAATTATTAGAGAATCTTTCTAAATTGAGTATCTTCGATATTATTTTTTTTATTTTAATGTTGTATTACGTAATTCAATGTTCTTTAAAAGGTTTTTCTTTAAGCTTTATCTCATTCATGAAATGGGTTTTTGCTTTAATAGTAACTATTATTTTGGTCCCTAAATTACAACCTTGGGTAGGAGAACACATTGAATCAGATTTTATAAATAATTATGGAATAGGAATTGCTGTATTTATTTGTACTATTTTTTTAACAATTTTAGCAGGCAGATCTATTAGTAGAGCAGTGACCTGGACTGGGGTTGGATCTATAGACAAATCTTTCGGCTTGTTGTTTGGTTTTTTCAAAGGTTATGTGGTTTCCGTGTGTTTGTTTTCTTTGTTAAATTGGTTTTATCCTTACCAAAATTGGGGTATACAAGCAGAGGATGCTATCTCGTTCGATTTAATAAAAAAAGGAAGTGAAATCTTGATAGAGGAATTCCCCTCTAATGAAGACTTCATAGATACAAAAGACAAAATTGAAAAAATTTAAATTAGATAAATTAAGAGAAGAATGTGGGGTATTTGGTGTATCTAACCACGAAGACTCCTCTGCATTAGTAGCATTAGGTTTGCACGCTCTTCAACATAGGGGTCAAGAAGGCTGTGGCATTGTCTCTTTCGATGGAAAAAACTTTCATTCAGAAAAAAGACAAGGGCTAGTTGGAGATCATTTTACTAAAAGTAATGTGATTGATAAGTTACCTGGAAAATTTGCTATAGGTCATAATCGATACTCAACAACTGGTGAAACTTCATTAAGGAACATACAACCTTTTTTTGCGGACTTACATTTAGGTGGAATAAGTATCGCTCACAATGGAAATCTAACTAATGCTTTAATTTTAAGAGAAACTCTGGTGAAAGACGGTGCAATTTTTAGAACAACAAGTGACACTGAAACTATTGTTCAATTAATTGCAAAATCAAAAAGAGAGAAAATGATAGATAAGCTGATAGATACTCTTTTTCAAATACAAGGAGGATACTCACTTGTAATCATGACAAATAAAAAATTAATTGGTGTGAGAGACCCATTCGGTATAAGGCCTTTGGTCATTGGAAAATTAAAAAATTCTTATATTTTAGCTTCTGAAACTTGTGCATTGGATATAGTCGGTGCAAGATTTATTAGAGAAGTAGAAAATGGTGAGATAATTATAATAGAAAACAACGAGATGAGTAGCGTAAAGCCATTTCCAAAACAAAAACCACGTCCATGTATTTTTGAATATATTTATTTTGCCAGACCTGACAGTCTTATTGAAGGTAAATGTGCATACGAATACCGTAAAAATTTTGGTGTTCAGTTAGCTATAGAAACTGACATTAAAGCAGATATTGTTATCCCTGTACCAGATTCTGGTGTACCAGCTGCACTAGGTTACGCAGAGTATTCAAAAAAAAAATTTGAGTTAGGTTTAATCAGGAATCATTATGTGGGAAGAACATTTATTGAACCCACTCAAAGCATAAGAAGCTTAGGTGTAAAACTAAAATTAAGTTCTACTAAAAGTATAGTTAAAGATAAGTCTGTAATTTTAATAGATGACTCATTAGTAAGAGGAACAACTTGTTTAAAAATTGTAAAAATGCTTTACGAAGCAGGAGCAAAAGAAGTGCATGTTAGAATAGCTTCGCCAAAAATCAAATTTCCAGATTTTTATGGTGTAGACATGCCGACAAAAAAAGAGTTGCTCGCTAATCAAAAGTCGAATGAGGAAATATGTGAATATATAAAAGCTAAATCAATTAAATTTTTAAGTTTAGATGGACTTTACGAAGCTTTAGAAAAAGGAAAAAGAAATAACTCATATCCTCAATTTAGCGACCACTATTTCACAGGGGAGTATCCCATAAAACCAGAAGATAATTTGGGAGAGGTTAAAATAACTCAATTATCTTTATTAAGTGGAAAATCAAATAATTAGTTTATTATAACCAATTTATTTTTATTATCTAAATACAAAATTGAGTTATTAATAAAAATTGGAAAAGAGTTTAACTTGCTCGGTAACTTTTCTATGTTAAGAATTTTGCCAATCATGTCAAATTTTACAAGATATGAATTTTTTAAAAAAATAAACAAATTGTTATTAACAATTGACAAAGATTTTATTTGGATTGATTTATTATTTTTAGAGTCTAAAAAATTTGATATTTTTTGATTTATATCTACAGAATAATCAACTTTTCCTGTATTGACATCTAAACATACTAGAAAGTCATCTTTCGTTATTAAAAACAACTTATTCTGTATAGATATTGGCTGCACAATCGAAGTGATAGATTTTTTTATTTTAGTAGAACCGTTATATTTATTCACAATATACAAATAAGGATCTGTAGACACTATTATGTGATTTTTAACTTGTATAATTGGATTTGAAAAAAATAAGTTACTTGTATTAGGATCAAGAGACTGATTTAGGTTAATAAACCAGTTAAATTTATTTTCATCACTATTTAAAGAGTACAAAGAGCCAAAAGTATTCAAATAAAATAATTTTTCATTATCTAACGCTAATGAATTTATAAAGTTATTTTTTAAAGTTACTTCCTCTGTTGGTATTATCTTTATTTTGTTCCCGTTGAATTTATCAATAATATAAATAGAATTATCTTGATCAGCTAATAGAATTTTTTCTTTATATATTTTTAGATTGGATCTAAATGGTTTTTTATAATTTTTTGCCCATATAAGTTTTGCATTGTAATAATCAATCGCGTATAAATATCCTAAATTATCAGCTACATATATTATATTTTTTTCAACAATAATTTTAAGTTTTATTTCAATTTTTTTTATTCTTTTTTTATAAAAATTAAATTTAAATATAATTTTTTGTTGATTAACGTCATATATATTAATATTTCCTTTATTATCTGAAATAATAATATTATTTCTATCAAACAAAATTTTATCGTATATTTTGTATTTGCTTAATTTCTCACTTTTAAATATTTGTTCATTTAAGTTTTTATATGAAAAATTGTCTGAATTGTTTGAATTTTGATAAAATTCATCTCTCCAATTTATATTTACTTTATTTGTTGATGGTTCTATAAAAAAATTTTTAGGAGCATCAATTTTCTCAATAAAAGACTTTTCTTCAATATATAGAGTTTCAAAATCTCTAAATCTCTCATTTTTTTCTACTTCTATTTCATTTTCATTTTTCCAAATTCCAGATTTATTGTCGAATGAGCAATTAAGTAATAATACTGAGATCAAAATTATTAAAATAATTTTCATGATTATTTATAATTAAGTTTGTAATTTTATTTATTTAATATCTCTAAGGCTGTTTCTTTCCATATAGAATTATTTTTAACTATTTCTTCAAGAATTTTTTTACCCTCATCTGGTTGAGAAATCTTAAATAAAAATAAAGCTTTTTTTAATTTTATCAGATCACTCTGTTCTTTATCTAGTTTAATCTTTTCTACTATTTTAAAAAAATCCAAAATAATTAAATTATTTTTTTCTAAATTATTTTCTATCATTTCATTTAGTGCCAGTGGAGAGTAAAATTTATTTTTACTTTTTATTATTTCTTGATAGAGTTGCTTTGAATTTTCAAGGTCTTCAGATGATAAATATAATCCTGCTTTAATAAATTTTTCTGAGATTTCTTCGTTTTTTTTGTTTTGTAAATAGTTATAACCTATAAAAACAAAAACTGTAAAAACTATTATCGATATTAAAAATATTATTAACTTTTTTTTTTCTTTAACAAAAAAATTTATTTTTTCAGTTAAGTTTGGTTTATTGGTGTTTTCATTTTCCATATAAAAAATTGTTATTTTTTGGAAATTTTTTACTTATAACTTCTTTACTATATTTTTTTACAGCTTTTTCAATTACTGTGTCAATATTTGCATATTTTTTGATAAACTTTGGATAAAACCCACTTAATCCAAGAATGTCATCTGTTACTAGTATTTGGCCGTCACAAAATGATGAAGATCCGATACCGATAGTGGGTATCTTCAACAAATTTGTTATTATTTTTGAAGTATTTGGTGTGATACACTCCAAAACTATTGAAAACGCACCAGCCTTTTCTATAGATATTGCCTCTTTAATTAATTTGTTAATTTCGTTTTTATTCCTCCCTTCAACTTTAAATTTTTTTTTAAATTGAGGTGTGTAACCTATATGTCCCATAACAGGAATTTTAGCTTTAATAATCTCCTTAATAATTTTAAAATTCTTATTATTGCTCTCAATTTTTATAGCATCACAATTAGTTTTTTTAAAAATCAATTTTGCGTTTTTTTTTGCTTGAATTGGGTTTTTATAAGAACCCTTGGGCATATCTACAACCATCAGAGATTTTTGTACTCCTTTTTTTACACTCTTGCTATGTTCAATAATGGTTTCAAGTTTTAGATTATGAGTATTTTTCATGCCATAAAGGACATTTGCTAAAGAATCTCCAACTAAAATAATATCACAATGTTTATCTAAAATTTTAGCAATATTTTTTGAGTAAGCAGTTAAACACACTATTTTTTTTTTATCTTTTTTTTTTAATAATTTGTTAATTTTTTTAGACATTATTCAAGCTCTATTGTGCTGGGTGGCTTCGATGTTATATCATATACTACCCTATTTATACCCGGTACTCCATTAACAATTTTATTTGATATATTATCCAAAAAATCCTTCGGAAAATTAAAATAATCAGCTGTCATCCCATCTTCTGAAACGACAGCTCGTAATAAACAAGTATATTCATAAGTTCTAGAGTCGCCCATGACTCCAACAGTTTTCATTGGAAGTAAACCTGCATATGCTTGCCAGATTTTGTGATACAGGTTATGTTTTATAAGTTCATTAATGAAAATATAGTCTGCTTCTTGTAAAATTTTAATCTTGTAAGGAGTAATTTGACCAATAATTCTTATAGCCAAACCAGGGCCAGGAAAAGGATGTTTATCATAAATTTTATCAATTAATCCTAGTGACTTGCCGAGTATTCTTACCTCATCTTTAAAAAAATCTTTTAAAGGCTCAATCAGTTTCAACTTCATTTTTTTTGGTAATCCACCGACATTATGGTGAGATTTAATCTTTGAGGATTGACTTCCAGTTGCTGATCTACTTTCAATAATATCTGGGTATAAAGTACCTTGAGCTAAGAATTTTATCCCCTTATACTTTTTAGATTCATTTTCAAATATCTTAATGAATAAATTTCCAATTATTTTTCTTTTTTTTTCAGGCTCTGAGATATTTTTCAATTTTTTGAAATATAGTTCAGAGGCATTAACTAATTTTACATTTAATCCGTATTTATTTTTAAATAAGTTGTAAGAATATTTAAATTCATTTTTCCTCAATAATCCTGTATCAACCATAATACAAACAAGGTTTTTCTTGATAGCTTTATTAATTAATAAAGCCACCACGCTACTATCAACTCCTCCAGATAATGCACATATTACTTTATCTTTTTTTACAGTTTTTTTTATATCGTTGATTAATACTTCTTTTTCAGATGAAATACGCCAAGATTTTTTAATTTTACAGATTAAAAAAATAAAATTTTTTAATATTTGTTTTCCGTTTTCTGTGTGAGTAACTTCAGGATGAAATTGTACACCATATATTTTATGTTTATAATTTTCTATAACTGTATGCTTCGATTCTCGCGTTGATGCTAAAGTCTTAAAGCCTTTTGGAATTTTCATCACCACATCTTGATGACTCATCCAAACAATATTTTTATTTCTTGGTAAACTTTTAAGAAGTAAAGAATTTTTTTTCTTAAAAAGAAAAGCTCTTCCAAATTCTCTTTTTTTTTTCAGAGATCTAATAGTTCCTCCAAATAATTTTGCTATTAATTGCAATCCATAGCAAATTCCAAGCACAGGGATTTTTTTTTGAAAAATTTCTTTCGGAATACTTAAGTGACTTTTTTTTGTTACTGTTGAAGGACCACCGGATAAAATAATACCTTTTATTTGATCAAAATTCTTAATATTTCGAAGTTCCTTAATTGTTATAATTTCCGAAAAAACCCCTAATTCTCTTATCCTTCGTGCAATTAATTTGGTTACCTGAGAACCAAAATCTATAATTATAATTTTTTCCTTGCGATTTTGGAACGGCATTAATTTTTAATGGATTTTTCTATTTCAACTTTAAGACTCTGGCTTTTTTGACAATAAGTTTTACAAAATTTTAATAATTTATTTACTAGCTGTTTACTTCCGGTAAAATCTGATGCTTTCAATCTTAAGCTTGCAAGATTAAAAACCGCCTCTTCATTCTTTGGGTTAAGAAGTATTACCGTTTTTAAATTTTTTTCTTCTAATTCTTGTTTGTTTTGTAAATTAAAAATCTTTGACAAGTAAAGGTATGATTTTTCATTTTTTGGATTATGTACAATATCTTGTTCAAATTTAAATTTAGCTTTTTCAAGTTGTTTATTTTCATAAAAAGCTAATCCCTCAGCATAGTAAGAGGTGTTAGCGTTCAATGAACTAGATAATAAAAATAAAAAAATGGAAAACTTTAATAATCGTTTCTTCATAATTTATAATTTAAAGTCGACTCAATCATCTCTACACTGTGTACCATACTTTCATAAAAACCTGCTTTTGTAATCTTAATAAATTTCGCTTTTTTTTTAAGATCACTTAGTTTCTTAGCTCCCACATATCCCATAGAAGATCTTAATCCTCCTTTCAATTGATATATTATTTTTGAAACATTTCCTTTGTATTCGACTCTACCTTCTACCCCTTCAGGAACAAACTTTGATTTGTCGTTATAATTTTTTTGAAAGTATCTATTAGATGATCCAGCGGACATGGCGCCAATAGAACCCATTCCTCTGTAATGCTTAAAATACCTATTTTTTATTTTGAATTTTTTTCCTGGACTCTCATCAGTTCCAGCAAATATTGATCCCATCATAATCGCGTCTGCTCCAGCAGCCAAAGCTTTAGCGATGTCTCCTGAAAATTTTATACCTCCATCAGATATAATTTTAATTTTTTTTCTTTTGAGATATTTATAAACTTCCATTATTGCAGTAATTTGTGGGACGCCTATACCCGCAACCATTCTAGTAGTACAAATAGATCCAGGTCCTATTCCAACTTTAATAATGTCTGCTCCAGCGTTATATAAACTTTTTGCTGCATCGCTTGTAGCAATATTTCCAACACAAATTGGAATTTTGAAATTTTTCTTTTTAATTTTTGATAGTATCTCTAAAACTTTTTTACTATGGCCGTGCGCAGTATCAATAACAATTAAATCTACCCCACTATCAAATAATGAAATTGCTCTTTTTAAATCATCAAAGCCGGTACCTATAGCTGCGCCAACTATAGAGTTCTTTTTTTTAACTTTTATTACCTCTAGGGCTTGTTTATTAATATTTAAATTTCGATGAATAATACCTATTCCTCCCGCTTTAGCCATTGCTATTGCCATTTTAGATTCGGTTACCGTATCCATAGCCGAAGACAAAAAAGGCGTTTTTAATTTAATATTTTTACTTAAATTTAACGAAATATCCGTATCTGTTGGTATTATTTTTGAGAAACGGGGCAGTAATAACACATCATCAAAAGTTAATGCTTCTTTAATTGCTTCCATATAAACTTATATACAATTTTTAGAAATTATAAAGTCTTTAATGTCTTACAATGTATATAAGTTTCTTTTGACTCATCTCTACTTGCTTTTGGTTTAAAAAATTGCACTTTTTCAAATTTAGATTTAGCCAATTCTTTAACGTTTAAAAAGTCCTCACCCATAAATAATTTTGAAACTAAGACTCCGTTAGGTTTTAAATATTCTGATGAAAATTGAACTACTTCTGAACATAATTGGTTTGTTCGAATACTGTCTAAAGACTTATTACCAGTAGTATTCGCTGCCATATCTGAGAGAATTACATCAATTTTTTGTCCAAAAAATTCATGTATTTTTCTTTTTGATTCTTCATTTAAAAAATCGCACTGCAAAGTCTTTACATCTTTTATTTCTTCGATTTTTGAAATGTCTATTGATAGTATTTTGCCTTGAGTAATAATTTTTCTTGAAACCTGAGTCCAGCCACCAGGATAAGCTCCTATATCTAATAAAATGCTATTTTTTTTAATAAAATTAAATTTTTTATTTAATTCAATCAATTTAAATGCTGACCTTGATCGATAACCTAAAACTTTAGATTTTTTAAAAAATTGATCTCTATGTTGTTTAATTTTCCAAGAATTACTTTTCTTCTTTTTTTTTGTTTTTTTCATTATAAAACATCTTCGTGATCGTCCTCAGAAGTTTCTAAATCTTCAATTTTATTTTGTCTTTTATACATAAAAAAACTTATAGGTATTGAAAGTAAATAAAATAAACTAAAAATCAGAAGCGTTTCAAAAGTATAATACAATAAAGAAATAAAAATTGTACCAATGCCTAATAAAATAAATACTGTTGCTTTAGGAGAAATCGAAATCTTTTTAAAAGATAAAGTTGGTAATTTGCTTACTAATAGAATAGCAACAACAATTGTTAAATAAGGAGCTAAACTTCTTATATCAAAATTTATATTTAAATCTGAAATTTCATAAATTAAAGGCATTAATATTAGTATACCTCCGGCAGGTGCAGGCACTCCTTCGAAATAATTAGTTTTCCACGCTTGTCCTTTTTCTATTTTTGTTAGATTAAACCTCGCTAACCTTAGAACACAGCAAACTGAATAAATTAAAGTTATTGCCCAACCTAATTTTCCATATTTGTTCAATTCCCAAAAATATAAAATAAAGACAGGAGCTATTCCAAAACTCACAAAATCAGTGAGAGAGTCTAGTTCTTTACCAAATTCTGAAGTTCCTTTTATCAATCTTGCAATTCTTCCGTCTAGAGCATCTAGGATTGCAGCAAATAAAATAAAAATTACTGCTAAGCTATAATTACCATCAATTGAAAATTTTATAGAACTTATACCTAAACATACTCCCCCTAAAGTAAGAATATTAGGGAGTAGATATCTAGTTTTTTTTGAAGCTACAATTTTAAATTTTTTTTCTTCTTGAATCATATTTTAGCAATTAAACTTTCACCTGCTATTAGATTTTGACCAACTTTAGCTAAAGCTTTTTTATTTTTAAAGTATACATCTACCCTACTTCCAAATCGTATCATTCCTATTCTGTCGCCCTGGTTTAGGTTCTGGTTTTTTTCTACTTCACAAACTATTCTTCTTGCTATTAAACCAGCTATTTGAACAATAATAATTTCTTCTCCAGTTTTGCTACACTTAATTCTATAATAATTTCTCTCATTTTCTTCACTAGCTTTATCCAAAGAAGCATTAAAAAATTTCCCTGGTTTGTAATTTATTTCCTCTATGCTTCCAGATAAAGGTGTTCTATTAACATGACAATTAAAAACATTCATAAATATACTTATTTTTGTAAAAGTTGTGTTTTCAAGCTGCAGTTCAGTAGGACCAGTTTTTTCAGAGATATCAACTACCAATCCATCGGCTGGACTAACTAAAAAATCATTGTCGTTTATTGAATATCTTTCTGGATCTCTAAAAAAATAATATATCCAAACAGTTAACAAAACTGAAATCGTGCCCAGAAACTTAGAAAACAGCAAAATAATAAAAGTTGCTAATATGGAAATAGCTAAAAATTTATAGCCTTCCTTGTGAATTTTTGGAAAAATAGAATTAAACATAATTTTAAGTTTGCTAATTTTTTCTTAATATGTATAAAAATCTTACTTAATCAATCGATATTTTATTTTATGGCTAAAATTAAAGTTAAAAACCCGGTAGTTGAGCTAGACGGTGACGAAATGACTAGGATCATATGGTCTTTTATAAAGAATAAGCTTATTAAACCTTATCTGGATATTGATCTAAAGTACTATGATTTAGGTATGGAGAATAGAGATAAAACTAACGATCAGGTCACAATTGACTGTGCCAAAGCTATTCAAAAATATGGTGCTGGGGTTAAATGTGCAACAATAACACCAGATGAAGCACGTGTAAAAGAATTCAATTTAAAAAAAATGTGGAGATCTCCTAATGGTACAATTAGAAACATTGTAGGAGGAACTATTTTCAGAGAGCCTATTATTTGCAAAAATGTTCCTAGGTTAGTTCCACATTGGACAGATAGTGTAATTGTAGGAAGACATGCTTTTGGAGATCAATACAAAGCTACGGATTTTAAAGTCCCTGGTAAGGGAAAAATGACAGTCACATGGGAGTCTGAAAATGGGAAAGACAAAATTGAACATGAAGTATTTAATTTTGATGGGCCAGGAATTGCTCTTTCAATGTATAATCTAGATAACTCTATTAGAGATTTTGCTAAAGCTTGTTTAAATTATGGTTTAGTGAGGAAGTGGCCAGTTTATTTTTCAACTAAAAATACAATATTAAAAGCATATGATGGAAGATTTAAGGATATATTTGAAGAAGTTTATCAAAAAGAATTTAAAGATAA
>MDSW01015627.1_pt1 | contig 13886 bp, 10 predicted proteins | sample 811171 | NCBI WGS metagenome assembly MDSW01 (sample SAMN05326641, study PRJNA326480) | marine metagenome | isolation source: seawater | place: Atlantic Ocean: North West | collected 2012 | reverse complement strand
TCCAAAAACCCCTACAAATCTTAATTTTATACGCTTTAATGCATTAAGATATTCTATAATACTGCTGAAAATGACTAGGCGCCCAACTTTTATAAATCTTCTTTTAATAAAGTTGCCTATTACTGCTATTTCTTCAATAAGTCATAGGGTTACAGGAATAGTTAATTTTTTTATTGCCATACCAACTTTTATCCTTTTGTTTCTGACAGATTACTTGGTAGGTAATGATCTTAATTGGAGTGCTGAAAAATTTAACTTTGAAGTTAAGTTACTTATTTCGGTTTCTATAATTTCTATCACATATCATATCTTCTCAGGTTTAAGACATCTTATTGCTGACTTCTCTAATTATGGACATGAGTTTTCTGAAGCTAAGTCTTCAGCGATGGTTGCGTTTGTTCTTACCTTGCTGGTTTCATTCTTTTTAATTTTGGAGGTTTGGTAAATGGGTACTATTCTTTGGTTAGTCCAACGTTTTAGCTCTCTCATAATTTTGAGTTATATACTCTTAATTTTTATTAATTATTTTATAAAACCATACGATGTTGATGCACAAGTTTGGTTTTCAGACATAACTTCCTTTCAGATGAAAATATTTACTAGTTTATTTTTAATAGTGATGGTTCTTCACGCATTACAAGGTTTAAAAGCAGTTGAGGATGATTATTTTACAGAGAGAACTATTGGCATGTTTCTACCTGGGACAAAACACCTTGCAAAGTTTTTAAGATACTCATACAGAGGTTTTATAGGATTAGTAATTATTGTGCTTAGTTACGTCACTGTTTTGAGTTATTTAATGGAAGTTTAAATAGATGACGTTTATAATTACATATAAATAAAATTGATGATGGAAATTGGTGGAATAACTGTATCGGAAAAAATCTTTGATGTTGCAATCATTGGTGGAGGAGGCTCTGGACTAAGAGCTTCTTTAGAGATATCAAAGTCAGGATTAGATGTTGCAGTCGTTTCAAAAGTATTTCCAACCAGATCCCATACTGTCGCGGCCCAGGGAGGCATAACATGTGCAATAGCAAGTGCTGATCCTAATGACGATTGGAGATGGCATATGTTTGATACTGTTAAAGGTTCTGATTACATTGGCGATCAAAATGCAATTGAATATATGTGTTCCGAAGGTCCAGATGCAATTTTTGAATTAGAGCATATGGGATTACCATTTTCTCGTTTTGAAAATGGTCGAATATATCAAAGGCCATTTGGAGGCCAATCAAAAGAGTTTGGCGAAGGAGGTCAAGCAGCAAGAACATGTGCGGCTGCTGATAGAACCGGTCATGCTCTTTTGCATACTTTGTATCAAGCAAATCTTAAAGCAGGAACTAAATTTTTAAATGAGTGGTTCGCAATAGACCTTATTAAAAATGACGAAGGCGCAATAAGAGGCTTAAGTTGTTTCGATATGGAAACTGGCGAGGTCTCAATAATAAGATGTAACGCTGTTGTTCTTGCTACCGGTGGTGCTGGGCAAGTATATGAGCAAAATACAACTTCTTTAATTTGCACAGGCGATGGTCTAGGTATGGTACTTAGGCAAGGTTACCCGCTTCAAGATATGGAAATGTGGCAATTTCATCCGACAGGTTTGTACGGAAACGGATCATTAATGACAGAGGGTTGTAGAGGCGAAGGTGGATATTTAATAAATTCCGAAGGCGAGAGATTTATGCCCAACTATGCACCAAAAGCAAAAGATTTGGCTTCCAGAGATGTTGTATCAAGGTGCATAGTCCAAGAAATTTTAGCTGGTAGAGGATGTGGAGAAAATAAAGATCATGTCTTATTAAAGATAGATCATTTGGGTGCAGACGCAATTATGAAAAAACTCCCAGAAATAAGAGAGATATCTATGACTTTTGCAGATGTCGATCCAATTAAAGCACCTATACCTGTAGTCCCAACTTGTCACTATATGATGGGAGGAATACCTACGAATGTACATGGCCAAGTAATTACAACAAAAAATGGAACTGATTCAGTGATAGACGGATTATATTCAATTGGTGAAGCAGCGAATGTGTCAGTACACGGAGCTAATAGGTTAGGTGGAAATTCTTTGTTAGATTTGGTTGTTTTTGGAAGGGCAGCAGGTCGACACATTAATCAAAATGCAAAAGAAGCAAGCTCATTAAATATTTCTAAATCAAATATTGAAGAATCATTAAATGTTTTCAACAAAATTCAAAATACAAAAAAAGGTGAAACCGTATTTAATCTAAGATCAGAGATGCAAAATGTAATGCAAAATTACTTTGGTGTATATAGAAATGAAAAACTTATGAAAGAAGGAATTTCAAAACTTGAAGAAATTACTAATAGAACCAAAAAAATTCACTTAATGGATAAATCAAATCAATTCAATTCTGAAAGAGTTGAAGTCCTAGAGTATTTAAATCTTCTAGATATTGCTAATGCTACTGCATATTCTGCTCTGGAAAGAAAAGAGAGCAGAGGAGCACATGCAAGAGAAGATTTCCCAGAAAGAGATGATCAAAACTGGCTGTGCCATTCACTATTTTTCAAAGAAAAAAATGTTGTTTCAAAAAGAGAAGTAAATTTATCTCCAAAGACAATGGACGCATTTAAACCAAAGGCAAGGGTATATTAATGTCAAATGAATTCTCATTAAGTCTTTATAGGTTCGATCCTGAAAAAGACGAGAGACCTTACATGTCTGACTACAAAATTTCATACCCTGAAACTGGAAACATGATGGTAATCGATGCAATTAGACAAGCACAAGAAAAAGACTCAACAGTCACATTCAGAAGGTCTTGTGCCCAGGGTGTTTGTGGATCAGATGGTGTAAATATGAATGGGCAAAATGGATTGGCATGCATTACTCCGGTAGCTGATGTTATATCAAGAGGAAAGCTGGAAGTCCGACCTCTTCCTGGCTTGCCTGTAATAAAAGACCTTATAGTTGATATGAAACCGTTCTATGAGCAGTACGAAAAAATTAAACCATTCCTTGATAATGAAGATGAAGTAACTACAGGATATGAAAGACTACAAAGCCCAGAGGATAGAGATAGATTAGATGGCCTTTATGAATGCGTTTTATGTGCATGCTGTTCAACAAGTTGTCCTTCATTTTGGTGGAATCCAGAAAAATTTGTTGGTCCTGCAGCATTATTGCAAGCATATAGGTTTATTGCTGACACAAGAGATAAGCAGAAGAAAGCACGACTTAAAAAGCTTAATGATGCTTTCAGTGTTTACAGATGTCATGGGATAATGAATTGTACTTCAGTTTGTCCGAAAGGATTAAATCCTTCCAAGGCAATAAATGAAATTAAAAAGGAGTTAAGAAGAATAGGATAGTGACAAAATCAATAGAGGAGAGGTTTGAAGAAAGTTTCAAGTACGGGGGAAATTCACAGTATCTTGACCATCTTTACGAACAATACATACAAGATCCATCAAAAATTAAACCAGAGTGGAAAAAATATTTTGACTCTATTCAAAACGGTCACAACGACCAAAGCCACAAACTAATAATTGAGAAATTTAGAAATAAAAAGGTAACGATAAAAAAACCTTTACCTTCAACTGAAAGCTCAAGTTCCTCTGATGTTCAGAACTTAATTAATGCCTACAGAAGAAGAGGGCACCAAGTTGCAAAAATTGATCCATTACATCTCAGAGAGGAAGTAGTAATCCCGGACCTAGAGCTTGAGTATCATGGCTTATCTTCAGCTGATCTTGAAAAAGAGTTTTCTATCTCAAACTTTCAAAATTCAAATAAGTTAAAACTTTCTGAAATTTTACAATCAATTAAAGAAACTTATACATCAAGTATTGGTTATGAATTTATGCATATTATGAATAGCAAAATTCGTACTTGGTTTTTGGAAAAGATCGAGGGTAAAAAAACACCATACAATTTCAATAGTGATGAAAAACAACACATTTTAAAAAGATTAGTTGATTCAGAAGGGCTAGAAAAATTTTTAGCATCTAAATACCCAGGAGCAAAGAGATTTGGCCTTGAAGGAGGTGAATCCCTAGTACCTCTTTTAGATACAATCATTGAAGATTTTGGATCAAAAGGCGCTAAAGAACTTGTATTGGGCATGTCACATAGAGGCAGACTTAATGTACTTATAAATGTAATGGGGAAAAAACCTAGTGAGCTTTTTACAGAATTTGCTGAAGATTTTGAAGAGGACATTGAGCATACTGGTGATGTCAAATACCATTTGGGTTTTTCTTCAAATATATTAACAAGTGGTGGAGAGGTTCATCTTGCGCTAGGTTCAAATCCATCTCACCTTGAAATTGTAAATCCTGTAGTTTTAGGGTCTGTCAAAGCAAGACAAGACAGAAGACAAGACAAAGAGTATAAGAAGGTGATACCAATTCTGATGCATGGAGATGCTTCATTTTCTGCTCAAGGAATTGTAATGGAGATTCTTCAACTATCTCAAACACGTGCATATGGTGTTGGAGGTACAGTTCATATCGTTGTAAATAACCAGATAGGTTTCACAACAAGTCTAAAGGAAGATGCAAGATCTACTGAATATTGCACAGATGTTGCAAAAATGATCGAGGCTCCAATAATTCATGTGAATGGGGATGATCCAGAAGCCTGTGTAATGGCAGCTAAACTGGCAGTTGAATTTAGGGATGAGTTTAATAGAGATATAATTCTCGATTTTGTTTGCTACAGGCGAAGGGGACATAATGAAACCGATGAGCCATTTGCAACTCAACCTTTAATGTATGGAGAAATTAAAGCAAAAAATACTGTTACAGAACTTTATTTCGATAAGTTAAGCTCCTCAGGACAAATTGACCAAGGTCAATATGAAAAATTTAAAAAAGATTACAGAAGAAATATGGAGAAAGGAGAAATGGTCGCAGAATCAATGGCTACTGTACCTGATCATGAATTACATTTTGATTGGACCCCATATTTAAATCCTGATTTGAGTAAAGCGTACCCTACAGCTGTTTCTAGAGATTTATTGAACGATGCTATGAAAGTTGGCTTAACGATAGAAAAAGGTATTGAGCTACAAAAACAAGTTAAAAAGCTTTACGAAGAAAGAGAGAAAATGCTTTTAGGTGAAATTCCAATAAATTGGGGATTCGCAGAAATGGCCGCTTACGCAACTTTATTAAATGAGGGTTTTCCTGTTCGAATGACAGGTCAAGATTCCAGAAGAGGTACTTTTTCCCACAGACATTTAGTCATTAAAGATCAGAAAACAGGTATAGGTTATGTTCCGCTTTCTAATTTAAACAAAGACAACAAGAAATTTGAGATTTACGATTCTCTTTTATCTGAGGAGGCTGTTCTAGGTTTTGAGTATGGCTATGCATCTACATGGCCTGAAGGTCTTGTAATTTGGGAAGCTCAATTTGGAGATTTTGTTAATGTAGCACAGGTGGTAATAGATCAATTTATTGTGAGTGCTGAAACAAAGTGGAACAGACTTTCAGGTCTTACTATGTTCTTACCTCACGGGTATGAAGGCCAAGGACCTGAGCATAGTAGTTGCAGGCTAGAAAGATTTTTACAATTATGTGCATACGATAATATTCAAGTTTGTGTTCCTACGCTCCCATCACAAATCTTTCATTTATTGAGAAAACAGGCAATTAAACCTTTAAGAAAACCATTAATAGTTTTAACTCCAAAAAGCTTACTAAGAAACCCAATGGCAACTTCAAAATTAGAGGACCTTACAAAAGGAACTTTTAGAAACATCATAAGAGATGAAAGTAAAGGTTTAGCTAAGAGAGTAATTTTTTGTTCAGGAAAAATTTATTTTGACTTATTAGAAGAGCTAAAGAATAAGAAAATCATGAATATTGAATTAGTGAGAATTGAGCAATTATACCCATTCCCTGAGAGTGAGCTAGTCAGTTATACAAAAGAAATTAAGTGCAAAGATTTTGTTTGGGTTCAAGAAGAACCAGAAAATATGGGAGCATGGTTGATGATTAGACATAGATTAGAAAAAGTTCTTAATGAAACAAAAAAAGGATACAAATTGAATGTGGTTGCTAGGTTTCCTTCAGCTGCGCCAGCTGGTGGTTATCAAAAATATCACCAGATTCGACAAAAAGAGATAGTTACTAAGGCTTTAGAGTTATAAAATAATCATCATGGCTATCGACATAAAATCACCACAATTTCCTGAATCAATATTTGAAGGAACGCTTTCTAATTGGCTTAAAAAAGAAGGCCAAGAAATAAAGCAAGATGAGGTACTTGCCGAGATTGAAACCGATAAAGTAGTTATAGAAGTAACTGCACCTTCAGATGGTGTGATGGGAAAAGTTTTAGTTAAAGAAGGTGCAACAATCAAAAGTTCAGAAGTCATAGGCAGCTATAATGAAGGTGAGTTGAAAGCTGAATCAGACCATGGTGAGGTGGAAAGTAGTGTTGAAAAACATGAAGAGCCAGTAGAAAAAATTCAAACAGTTAAATCGGCAAAGAAAATACAAGAAGCACAAGAACTATCCGAAGTTTCTGAGACCACTGAAACAAAAGAGAAAAATATTGATGAGCTTGATATTAAAGGATTCAGAATGGGTCCAGCAGCAAAAAAATTACTTAAAGAAAAATCATTAACTACTGAAAATATTAAAACTTCGTCTAAAAAAGGAGTAGTGACCAAAAAAGATATTTTAGAAGCAGAAAAAACGCAAAAAGAAATCAAACCTTCACCAGTTTTAGAAAGTACAAGGGAAATAGGGTCATCAGAAAGAGTTCCTATGACAAGATTAAGATCCGTTGTGGCAAAAAGATTATTGGAATCTCAAGCGCAGACAGCATCCCTTACAACATTTAATGAAGTAGATTTGCATGAAGTAAAAGTTTTAAGAGAAAAATATAAAGAAAGCTTTGAGGAGAAATTTGGAGTCAAATTAGGGTTTATGGGAATGTTCTTAAAAGCATCGAGCATAGCTCTTCAAGAAATGCCAATCGTAAATGCATCTATTGATGGGGATGACATTATTTATCACGGCTTTCAAGATATTGGTGTGGCAGTTTCAACTGAAAGAGGTCTTGTTGTTCCTGTTGTAAGAAATGTGCAGAATTTAACAATTGCTGAGATAGAGCTTGCCATTAGAGATCTATCTCACAAAGCACGTGACGGCAAATTAGACATTGATGATATGACAGGTGGTACATTTACAGTTTCAAACGGAGGTGTTTTTGGATCTTTATTATCAACACCTATTTTAAACCCTCCTCAATCAGCCATTTTAGGAATGCACAAGATTCAAGAAAGACCAATGGCAATTAATGGTAACGTGGAAATAAGACCAATGATGTATCTTGCATTAACTTACGACCATAGACTATTGGACGGAAAGGATGCTGTGTCATTTCTCGTAAAAATAAAAGAAATATTAGAATCACCTGAATCGATGATACTTGGAGTTTAAATGGAATATGATGTCGTAGTAATTGGTGGCGGTCCGGGTGGCTATGTAGCCGCTATTAAAGCCTCACAGCTTGGTTTAAAGACTGCTTGTATAGAATTCGATGAAGATGCGTCTGGAAAAATTAAACTTGGTGGCACATGCTTAAATGTAGGTTGTATCCCTTCAAAATCTCTTTTAGATTCGTCATACAAATTTAAACAAATAAGCGAAAGTTTTGATGATCATGGAATAAAAGTTACAAAACCTTCATATGATCTTTCTAAAATGATGCAAAGAAAAGATGATATTGTTCAAAAACTTACTGGTGGAGTGGGCCATTTATTTAAACACAATAAAGTTGAATCAATACATGGAAGAGGAAAACTAATATCAGCTAATGAAGTTGAAGTAATAAATCCCAAAGGAAAAAAACAAATAGTTAAAGGTAAAAATATTGTTTTGGCAGCAGGCTCAAGACCTATTAATATTCCTTCTGTTCCATGGAATGGATCAACGGTTGTAGGAAGTTCAGGTGCTCTTGAATTCAACAAGACACCTAAAAAACTTGCAATAATAGGAGCTGGTGTAATTGGTTTAGAGCTCGGAAGTGTTTGGTCAAGACTTGGGTCAGTCGTTGATATTTATGAAGCTGAAAAAACATTGCTACCTATGTTAGATGACGATGTATCTAGATTAATCGAAAGAGAATTTAGGAAGCAAAATCTTAATATTCATCTTGGTACTTTTGTAAAAGGTTCTAAGAAATCAAGAAAGGGAATCTCGTTAGAACTAGAACTTGAAGGTGAAACTAAAACAGCTCAATACGACAAAGTAATAGTGGCGGTAGGAAGAAGACCATTCACTGAAAATCTACTTGGCAAAGAAGTACAAATATCGCTTGATGATAAAGGATTTGTCCCCGTAGATGAATACTGCCGAACTTCATTAGAAAATGTTTATGCAGTTGGAGATATTGTAAGAGGTCCAATGTTAGCTCATAAAGCGATGGAAGAGGGAGTGATGGTAGCTGAGAGAATTGCAGGAAAGAAAATGGAAGTTAACTATGATTTAGTGCCAAGTGTCATATATACACATCCTGAAATAGCTTGGGTCGGTAAAACAGAAAAAGAATTAAAGCAGAGTAATACTGATTATAAAAAAGGTAGTTTTCCATTTTCAGCAAGCGGCAGGGCACTTGCAGCTGGAGATTCTGTTGGTTTTGTAAAAATGCTTGCTGACAAAGAAACCGATGAAGTTTTAGGAGTGCAAATTTTTGGAAATTCTGCGTCGGAAATCTTGCAACAAGGTTTGATAGGCATGGAATTTTCTGCAAGCTCTGAGGATTTTGGTTTGACAATGTTTAGTCATCCAACTGTTTCTGAAGCTCTTCATGAAGCCGCTTTAGCTGTAAATAAACAAGCTATTCACATTGGTAATTAATGAACTTACACGAGTATCAGTCAAAAGAACTTTTTGAACTTTATAACTTGCCTGTTTCTAAAAGAGGTTTAATCACAAAATTGTCTGATATCGATGAAGCCATAGAAAAAATTGACTTTAGCAATGGATGTGTAGCAAAAGTTCAAGCACACACTGGTGGCAGAGGCAAAGTTGGCGGAGTACAGTTATGCAAGACTAAAGAAGAGATTGAAAAGTTTGTAAATAATTGGCTTGGAAAAAAAATTGTCACAAACCAGACAGATGATCAAGGACTGCCAGTAAATATTATTTCTATAGATGAATTAACTTCAATTGAAGCAGAATTATATATGAGTTTAATAGTAGATAGGGCAGATAAGTGTGTATCTATGATTGTTTCGAGAGCAGGAGGTATGAATATTGAGGAAGTAGCGGAAACTAATCCTGAAAAAATACTAAAAGTTAAATTTCAAAATGGCCACAAAATTGATAAAGATCAGCTCCTAAAAGTTTGCAGCAAGCTAGAGTTTAATTCTGAACAATCAAAACAGTTTCATGAAATTGTAGAAGGATGCAAAAAGCTTTTTCTCGAAAAGGACCTGAGTTTACTTGAGATTAATCCTTTAGTGATTACTAGTGAGGGTGATTTGCACTGTTTGGATGCAAAAATTAATGTAGATGAAAATGCTCTTTATAGACAAGAAGATATTCTATCAATGAGAGACTCATCTCAAGAAGATGAAAGAGAATACCAAGCAAAAAAACATGACCTTAGTTACGTATCTTTGGATGGCAATATTGGATGCATGGTAAATGGTGCAGGCTTAGCAATGGGTACTATGGATACAATTAAATTGTATAACGGAGAGCCAGCAAACTTTTTGGATGTCGGTGGTACAGCTACAAAAGAAAGAGTCGGTGAAGCACTTAAATTAATATTATCTGATCAGAATGTTAAAGGAATTCTAGTAAATATATTCGGTGGTATTGTTCGATGTGATCTAATTGCTCAAGGCATTATTGGAGCAATCAATGAAATAGAAGTGAATGTGCCTATAGTAGTGCGACTTCAAGGGAATATGAGTAATGAGGGAAAAGAATTACTAAATAGTTCTGGACTTAATGTGATAGGTGAGGACTCTTTGATGGAAGCTTCTCAAAAAATTGTGGAGTTAGTTAAATGAGTGTGCTAATCGGCTCAAAAACTAGTGCAATTTTTCAAGGTTTCACAGGCTCACAAGCAACGATGCATGCTGAGCAGTGTATCGCATATGGAACTAATATTGTCGGAGGTGTGACGCCTGGAAAAGGAGGCCAAGAACATTTAGACTTGCCTGTCTTTAACTCAGTAAAAGATGCAGTTTCAGAAACTAATGCAAATACTTCAGTAATATTTGTTCCAGCAAGATTTTCCAAAGCTGCAATAATCGAGGCAGCAGAAAATGGGATTGAATTAATCATTTGCATAACTGAGGGTGTACCTGTCCTTGATATGGTTGATGTGATAGATGTTTTAAATCACAATCCGCATGTTCGTCTAATTGGCCCAAACTGTCCAGGTGTTATAACTCCAGGTGAAGCAAAACTTGGAATAATGCCAGCATCTATTCATATGAAAGGATCAGTTGGGATTGTTTCTAGATCAGGAACTTTGACATATGAAGCAGTAAATCAAACAACCATTGCAGGCCTAGGTCAAAGTACTTGTATAGGTATTGGAGGCGACCCAATAAATGGGACATCTTTTATTGATTGCTTAAGAATGTTTGAAAATGATGATCAAACTAAATCTATTGTTATGGTGGGAGAAATTGGAGGTACAGCCGAAGAAGAAGCAGCTGAATTTATAAGACATAATGTTTCAAAACCTGTTGTTTCGTATATAGCAGGAGTTACTGCTCCAAAAGGAAAGAGAATGGGACATGCAGGAGCAATTATTTCTGGTGGTAAGGGCACAGCCCAAGACAAGTTTAAAGCTCTTGAAAGTGCTGGCGTATGTGTTGTTACAGATTTGAATTTAATTGGTTCAAAATTGACTGAGCTTCTTAAGTAACCCTTTTTTAAACTTAAGCCTACCTGTGTTTAGAATCGCACTCAGCGTTATCCCAATTATCATACCAACCCATATTCCCTCTGCCTCATTTGGTAAGCCTCCTATTTCGTTGAACGCCAGATAGACACCTATTGGCAAGGCAAAAAACCAATATGAAATAACTAGATTAACCATAGTTACAAAAGTATCTTTATGTCCTCGCAAAGATCCAATTGCAGAAAAACCGATTGCATCAGGTATTTGAAATATTGCTGCTAAAACCAAAAGACCAAGTGCCTTTATCACGACTGATTGATCATTTGTATAAAGCCCAATTAAAAGTTCACCCGCTAGAAATAACAAGCAAAAATTTAGAATGGCAATAAAGAAAGAGAGCCTTAAACTAAAATTGGAAGCATAATTTGCCTTTAAATAATTTTTTTCACCAATTAAATTTCCAACCCTTATTGCAGAAGCTAAGCCAAGTGATAAAGGTAACATGAACAAAAGACCCACAATATTTATTGCAATAGTATGAGCAGCCAATGATGTTGAACCAAACATAGAAATTATTAGAGCAGCTCCACTAAACATGCTCAATTCCACAAATATGCCGAAACTTATTGGAGTTCCAATTCGTAATATTTCCAAAGAATTTTTTACGTTTGGCATTATAAATTTTCCGTAAATATAAGATTCTTTGTAATTCCTTAAAAAGAGTGTTGCTAACCACAAAACTATAAGACCTATCCAGCTTACTAATGCTGTTGCGATTCCACAACCAATACCACCTAGACCCATCGAAAATATGAAGAAATAATTCAGTGGTATATTTAAGATAAATCCTAGGCCACCAATTATGAATACGATTTTGGTCTGTGTTATTCCCTCACTATAATTCCTTAATGCCTGATAAAGGGCTATGGGTATCGCACCATAAGAAACCGCGGTTAAATAACCTAGACTAACCGATCGAATATTTTCATCTGTACCTAAGGCATTAAGTATAAGATTTCCATTTGAAAGGAGTAGTGCAAATAAAATACCTAGAAATAATGCTACCCATAAAAACCTGCGGGTTTTAATCTTTATCTCTTCAAATTCCTTAGCTCCATAGTGCTGCGCAATTATAGGTCCAATTCCAAACATCACCCCAGCAGTTAAAAAATAAAGAGGATTGAAAATTGCTGCTCCTAAACCTACACCAGCTAGGTCATTTGCGGAAAAATAACCTGCCATGATGTAATCAGTAGTAGTCATGGCATACATAACAAGCTGACTACCTAAAATTGGCAAACCAAGTTTTTTAAAATGTTTTGCTTCCAGTGAGATATTTACTAAATTAAACTTGATCATGCAGAGACTTATTCTAGCTTATAATTAGTAAAGGAGCTTAATCATCGACATAGAAAAAAGACCATTCTGGCTTAAACATTTATTTAATTCATTTAGTGCTTTCTACATACATCATTTCCTTAAGCCAAGATTTAAAGATTTTGGAAAAAATGTAATGATCCTTAATCCACAGCATTTGAAAGTATTTGGAAATAATATCTCAATTGGTGATTATGCAACTTTAATTACCGCTCCTGATAAAAGAATTGATTTATCAACTTGGGAAACAGATAAGATTAACGGAGAACTTCAACTAGGAAAATACATTTTAATATCACCTGGAACGAGCATAAGAAGTGCACAAAAAATTGTAATTGGTGATTCAACAATGATTGCCTCTGATGTAACAATTACTGATTCTGACTGGCATGATATTTACGATAGAACAGATTATGTAGCATCACCAAAAGAAGTAATAATCCAGGAAAATGTCTGGATTGGTGAAAAATCGTTAATCCTTAAAGGTTCAAAAATTGGTAAAAATTCTATTATTGGAGCTGGTTCAGTTGTTAGTGGCGAAGTCCCGGCTAATGTTGTATTTGCTGGAAATCCTGCAAAGGAGATAAAAAAATTAGACGAAAAAAGCTTTAAGACAAGAGAATCCCTTTTTTCAGAGTCATCAACTTATTTAGAAGACCTTTTAACGATCGAAAAGAAAACCTTGGAACATAATTCTCTCATAAACTGGTTAAAATCTTTAATTTGGCCAGGAAAATGAAAATTTATATAGACGAAAAAATTCCACATTCAGAACACTTTTTTCATTCTTTTAATTTAGAAACAGAGAAGTTTTCAGATAGTTCTTTTGAAATAGAAAAACTAGATGAAGCTTGTGTTGTTGTAGTTAGATCTACTTATAAAACTCATAAAAGAAATGTTCCTGAGTGTGTCAAATACCTTTGTTCTGTATCAACTGGTGAAGACCACATAGATAAGCAAAGTTTAGAGAGAAAAAATATTAAATATGGATTTTCAACAGGAGCAAATGCCATTGCTGTTCAAGAATACTTTTACTCCTGTTTATCAAAATTAATTCTTGAAAATAAATATGACCCAAGGAAGGATAAAATTTTAATTATAGGTGCTGGCAACATTGGTGCAGGTATTAAAAATGTACTAGATCATTTCAACATAAAATCTGATACTTATGATCCATTTAAGGGTTCTTCTCTAGACAGTTTAAACAACTTATCAGCTTATAAATTAATCACGCTGCATGTGCCTTACACGGAGACCGGAGATCATCCAACAAAATATTTAGTTGATGCTAGTTTCTTATCAAAACTTTCTAAAGGCACAGTTATCATAAATACTTCCAGAGGAGGTGTAGTATCAGAGGAAGATTTTTTACATTCAAAAGACCTTTTTTTGATTTCTGACGTTTTCGAAAGTGAGCCAAATCTGTCCCTGAAATTTTGTGAGAAAAACTATTACTTCACTCCTCATATTGCTGGACACTCACAATTTTCACGATATGCAATGACTAGAATGGCATTTCACAATGTAGCAGATTACCTAAATATTGATGTTATAGAACCAGAGTCAATTCTTTTAAATAAACTTGGCTCAAAGACATCTTTAGTGAAATTATACGTTTTAAGAATTAATGAAACTGGAAAGAGAAAATTTT
>MDSW01183211.1_pt1 | contig 13891 bp, 13 predicted proteins | sample 811171 | NCBI WGS metagenome assembly MDSW01 (sample SAMN05326641, study PRJNA326480) | marine metagenome | isolation source: seawater | place: Atlantic Ocean: North West | collected 2012 | reverse complement strand
TTTTGCTAGCAAAATTTTTCTTTTTTAAGTTATAAATATTTTGTTTTCTGCACCAAAATCCTAAGGTTTTTAAATCAGGATATTTTTTTGAGATATTGTTTCTCATTAATTCTTTTGAAAACTCACCTAAAAATTCACAAATCATAATGTCATAAGGAACAATTGATTTATTAAAAATTTCTTTATTCCCGACTAGATAACTTATTTTTTTCATATTATTAAAATCATGCGTCGCTACAGCCTCTTATTTCAGCTTCTTTTGCTCTTCCATATACTAAAAATCTTTTTCCTTGAAAAGAACAATTGCATTTATGATTTTCGATTACTTCTCCAATATCTTCAGTCAAAATACTATGTCCAGGATAACTTGTAGGCAAAGTTGAGAGGAGTTGTATAAATCCTTTTGATCCATTTTTCTGAATTTTAAAGTTTTTATCACGAATTAAAATATCAGAAAAAATTGAGGTTATAAAATAGCCACATCCACACTCTACAAATATCGAACCAGTTTGCTCCACAAGTCCGTAATAATTATGAATATTTGCCAATCCTAATAGCTTGAAGAGTTTTTCTTTAAAAATTTTATTCGAAATTTTAATCTTCTCCATTTTTTTCCAACCCCCGCCATGTAGCAGAATTCCATTTTTAAAATCATATTTAAGTAAATTTTTTGATAATTTTTTTACTAAATTTTGGTAAACAATACTTGTAAAACCAAATATAAAGAATTTTTTACTATTATGTTTATTTAAAAAATTATTTAAAACTTTATAATTAATATTTTCATTGTCATCCAGTAGAAAAGCATGTTCTCTTCCAAATATTGAGAAACCATTAATTGCAGCCATTCTAGCATTCAATGTTTGTCTATTCTTAATTGAAGGATTTTTGTCTACTATCAACATAGGCAATCTTTCATTTCCTAATACCGTTTTCATTATCTTACTAAGTGCTTTAGATTGGGCGTTAGCATTTTCTTTATCTAAAAATATTTTTGATGGACTACTACCCGTTGTTCCAGAGGATAAAAGGACTTTAAAAACATCTTTGTCTTTAATGCTTTTTAATTCAAATTCTTTAAATAAATTTACTGGTAAATAAGGTATTGATTCTAAATTTTTTATTTTATTCTTTTTATAATTAAAAAAATCAAGTAGTCTTCTATATTTCGCAGACCTAGAGTAGTGATAATCAGTTAAAGAATTAATTATTTTTTTAAAAATTACAATTTTTTCATTGTCTTTAAGCGAAAAAGACTCTATTTCATATAGTTTATTATTGTTAAGCATGTATTAGTTCAAACTTTCATTATTGTAAGCTGTTTTAAAATTTTTATTTAAAGGAAATTCACTTAAAGTTTTAAAATCAAATACTGATGGATGTAAATCCGTTAAATTTTTAATATTTTTTTTAATATTTTCTACCTCTTTTAGTTGTTTGACAAAAATTGTTATTCGATTTTCCTCATTAACTTTACAAAGACTTTGAACTCCCAATTTTGAAATGCTATTTTCAAGCTCATCTAAATTAATTCTATTGCCAAAAATTTTCACAAATCTATCATTTCGACCTAGAATATAATAAAAATTATCTTTATCTTTTTTTGCAATATCTCCTGTTTTAAGAATTCCTTTATTTTCATCACCTTTGCTTAGGTCATTAATATTTTCAGCATAACCTAAGCAGACATTTTTACCTGAGTAGTATAATTCGCCAATTTCATTTTCTTTTTCTATTTTTTTTTGATTATTGTCTTCAATCCAAAACTTTCCTCCAGGAATAGGTACCCCGATACTCCCAATCTTTTTGCAAGAGAATTCTGATGGAAGATAAGACATTCGTGCTGTGGCTTCAGCTGCACCATACATAACGATAAAATCTTTGTTATTATTGTAAAAATTCTCAGCAATTTTTTTATTAATTTGTAGATTTAATTTTCCTCCAGCTTGAGTAAGGTATCTTATATATTTTAAGTCTTTTTTATAAAAATCTATTTTATCTAGCATCTGATATGTATAAGGAACACCTGAAAAGGTAGTAACTTTATTATTAAGAAGTTTAGACCAAAATTTTTTTTCTAATACACTTTGTTCATTCAAAACAATGGTACATCCTTGTTTCAAATGCGTGTTTATTACAGATAAACCGTATACATAACTCATTGGTAAAGTGGTAATACAAGTATCTTTGCTAGTTATTTTTAGAAAATTGATAATAGATCTAGTATTCTCTTCTAAATTTTTTTTTGAAATTCTTACCAACTTAGAGCTTCCTGTGCTGCCTGAAGTTGAAATAAGTAAAGATAATTCTCTGTAAAGATTTATTTTAAAAAAATTTTTTCTTTTTATTAAGTCAAAATCTTTAAATGTTAAAACCTGATCATAACCTTGAAGTTTGAGAAAATTTTTTTTTAAAAAAAGGTAATTAGGTTTGTAAATATCAACAAGATTTTTTAGACTCTTATAATTAATTTTTTCTTCCAGAAGAACTATTGCACAATCAGCTTTTAAAAAAGATATGTAACCCAATATACTCTCTGGATTATTGCCACATACTAAAAAGACTAAAGAGCGAGAATTAATTTTTTTACAAATTTTGTCAATAGTGCTTGAAATAGCTTTGTAATTAATGGTCTCATTTGTTTCAGTAATTATTGCATTGTTATTTTGAAATTTATTTATTTCTTTAAAAATAGTCATTATTCAAATAATCTTACAAAGTTTTTTTTAAATCTTGTTCCCTCTTTTAATTTTTTTTTAGAAATTTTTCCCAAAATTTTTTTAAAAAATTTAGGATGTAAGCCATAACCTGGCCTTATTACCCTAATATTTTTAGTAGTAAATTTTTCACCTTTTTTAATTGGTCTCACAACATAAATTGATCTTCTCCCATTTAAATTTTTTTTGGAGGATTTACTTATATTATAATCTACTTTTCCTATTGCTTGTTCTGCTGATCTTATATTCTCAACCATTTCTTTAAATTTTTTAAAATTTGAGGAAAAAAAAGAGTCAACTGTTTTACTTTTATCTTGCAAATTGAAATGTTTTTCAACAATCGAGCCTCCAATCACCACAGAAGCTAAAGCACAAGCGTTACCAGTCGTGTGGTCAGACAATCCTGATAAAACATTAAATCTTTTTTTAATATCTGGTATTACTTTTAAGTTTTGTTCTGATAGGGGAGAAGGATAGGATGCTACGCATTTTAATATAGCAATTTCTTTACAACCATTTTTTTTTAAAGTTTTGATTGCTAAATAGATATCTTTTAAATTAGCAAGACCGATAGATAAAATTACTGGTTTTTTTGTTTTAGCTACTCTTTCAATTAAAGGAATGTGATTTATTTCTGATGATGCAATTTTATATGCAGGACATCTAAGATTTTCAAGAAGATCTACGGCAGTTTCATCAAAAGGACTTGAAAATATTTCAAGGCCGATATCTTTAGCAGTTTTAAATAATGTTTTATGCCATGACCACGGAGTGTGAGCGTAATCATACAAATCCCAATAATTATTAAATTTGCTCCAAGGTGAATTAGAATTAATTATAAAATCTTTATTTTTTGATTTAAAAGTGATGGTGTCTGCTTTGTAGGTTTGAAGTTTCACAGCGTTAGCACCGGCTTTTTTGGCGTAGTTGATAAGCTTAATAGCTCTATTTAGTGAACCTCCGTGATTACCAGATAACTCAGCTACAATAAATGAAGGGTGCTTGTCACTCAATGTATATTTACCAATTTTAAATTGCATAGCTTAAATTTTTATCTCTTTACTTTAGCGTTCATTTTTTGTACAGTTGTACAATTTTAAAACACTAAACGAAAAAAGTAAAATGAATAATGATAAAGAAACATTCTTTTCAATACTTCGTCTGATAAGGAAAAATCCCTACCTTTCTCAGAGAAAAATGGCCGCTAATTTAAACCTGAGCCTTGGTAAACTTAACTATTGTATGAAAGCTTTGAAAGATAAAGGCTTTTTAAAAATCAAAAATTTTAAAAATAATAAGAATAAATTAAATTATATATATCTTCTAACTCCAAAAGGAATTTATCATAAAACTCAACTTACAATTAACTTTTTAAAAGTCAGAGCTAAAGAATATGATGAATTAAAAAAAGAACTTAAAGATCTTCAAAAATCAAAAAAAAGTTAGTGTCTCAGAAAAAATTAAATAATACTTATATTATCGCAGAAACTGCTTGTTCTCATGATGGTTCAGTTAAAAGACTCAAAAAGTTAGTTCGTGCCGCAGATAATGCCAAAGCGAATGCAATACAATTTCAAGTGTGGCAGGGAGAAGATATAGTAACTCCAAAACATAAAAATTATAAATTTTTAAAATCAATTGAATTAAAAAAAAAAGAGTGGAAAGAATGTTTTAATTATACAAAGAGAAATTTTCCAAGATTAGAAATAATCGCATGTATTAATGATGTGAAAACACTTAAATTTTGTAATGATTTAGGAGCTGATGCTTTTAAACTTCATACCTCTGATTTAGGAAATAAAGATCTTTTATGTGAAGCGGCAATGTTAAAAAAAAGAATTGATCTAAGCGTCGGTGGCAGCACTGTTAAAGAAATAAAACAAGCACTTAATTATCTTCAAAAAAAGTGTGAGGTTTGGCTTATGTATGGGTACCAACTTTTTCCAACAAAACCCAATACATTAAAGATACTCAAAATAAAAAATCTAGCTGAGAAGTTTAAATTGAACGTAGGTTATCAAGATCATTCGCCACCAGACATCTCCGGATTTACTATTCCAGTTTTAGCAATAGGTAGTGGAGTTAGGATTATAGAAAAACACTTAACTGATAGTAGGAAAAGAAAAGGTACCGACAGTGAGGCTGCGTTAGAACCTAAAGAATTTAAATTGTTTGTGAATAAATGTTACGAAGCATTTTTAGCAATGAAACAATTAGATTTATTTAAACTTAATAAAGAAGAAATTAGATATAGAAAATATTCAAAAAAAAAAGTTTTTTTTTCTAAGAACTTAACCAAAGGAAATATCATTAGTGGCAATGACTTATTGATAAGACAACCTATAAAAAAAAAGGGTTTATTTGTTGATGATATAAAAAAAGTGATAGGAAAAAAACTAAAAAAAAATGTCAAAAAATATCAACTTGTTGAGAAAAAATTTTTGATATGAGTTTGTCTAAAAAAAATATTAGTCCATTTATATTTATAACTGCAAGATTAAATTCAAAGAGACTTAGCAAAAAAGCTTTAATTAAATTAGGAAGTTTTCCCCTTATTCAACACCTGATTAAAAGACTAAAAAAAGCTTTTCCATCTAAAAACATTGTAATTATAACTTCTAAGTATAAAGAAGATTTAAAATTAAAAAAAATTTCCATGGAAGAGAAAATTGGTTTTTTTCAAGGACACGCTACAGATGTGCTTAAAAGGATGAGCGACGCAGCAGAAAAACATAAAGTAGAAAATTTTATTAATTGTACGGCTGATAATCCATTCGTAGATCCTTATTATGCAATAAAAGTTTATAATTATCATTTAGCTAAAAAATTAGACTTCTCTACAACTAATAAACTACCATTGGGTATTTATTCTTTTGTTGTAAATTCTAAGGCACTTAAAGATGTTATCAAAAGTAAAAAAAGTAGGGATACAGAAATTTGGAGAAGTTACTTTATTAAGCAAAAAAAATTTAGATGTGGTTTTTACAATAAGATACCAAAAAAACATAATATAAAAAATCTTAGATTAACAATCGATGAAATTGAAGATTTTTTGCTTGCTAAAGTAATATTGACTCTCTCTGGAAAAGAGATTCCTTCTTTAGATGAAATTTTGAGAGTTGTAAAAAAATATCCATACTTAAAAATAGTAAATTCTAAAATCATTCAAAAAGATATTAATACTTATAACAAATAATGCATCGTTTAGACTTAAGAAAAATACTAAAACTTTTTAAAGCAAATTTTTACTTTAAAAAACCATTTAAAAAAGACATAATTATTTTTGATAAAGTTGGATCGGAAGTAATACAATCTTATTTAAAAGGCAAAGCATTAGTTCTTGAGGTAAGGCTTGAAAGTATAAATATTTTCATTTTACTTAAAACTATCTTGAATTTCAAAAGTGATAAAAGTGCTCTACAAAACTATATTTTTAATTTTATAGTCTATGTAAATCCGAAATTTATAGTGACTCATATTGACAACAACGAATTTTTTTTTGAATTAAAGAAATCTTTTCCTAAAATTAAATTTATTGCAATACAAAATGGCTTGAGTTTAACTGGTTTCTCGGAAGATCAAGTGAATTTAAAAAGTTGGTATTTAGATTATTTTTTCGTATATTCAGATTCCTACAAATTAGCCTACCAAAAGTTTGTTGAAGGAAAAATCATAAATATTGGATCTTTAATAAATAATGAGAAAAAAATATCTACTAATAAAGAAAAACAAATCATATTTATATCTCAATATAGAAAAAAGATAAAAAATGATAAAAAATTCTACCGTTTCAAAAATAAAGATGCTTCCTGGGAAGAATTTTATTTTGCAGAAAAAAAGGTCATTGAATTTCTATCTAGTTATTGTTTAAAAAAAGATATTAAACTTTGTATAGCAGGAGTTTATGATCATATAAATTCTAGAGAAAAAGAATTTTATGAAAATATAATTGGAAATATATCTAAAAAATTGTATTGGGAATATAAGCCTAAAATTGACAAATGGAACTCATATAATTTGATTGACAAATCTTTAGTAGTTGTATTTGTTGACTCGGCTTTGGGATATCAGTCTTTGGCTAGAAAAAATAAAACTGTATCCTTTTCTATTAGGTCTCAGTATTTAAATAATCCTAGGTTAAAGTTTGGTTGGCCATCTAGTTTCGAAGAGGAAGGCCCCTTTTGGTCTAATCTTTTTAATGAAAACAAATTTGAAAAAATTTTAAATAATATTGTATCGTTACCAAAAAAAGATTGGGAAAATTTATTAGAAAAATATCAAGACAGGCTTTTAAATTACGACCCTGGCAACTTAAAATTTAAAGACATTTTAAATAAAGTTTTACATGTATGAAAAATTTTTATTTTAGAACTAACTTAGGGAAGAGTACTGGAATAGGTAATTATATGAGAGTTTCTAGGCTAGCCGCTATTTTTGAAAAAAGGGGATACGCTTGTACCATCTTTATTGATCGACAATTAAAAAATTTTGATTTTATTAAAAATCAAAAAATTAAATTTCTATATAATAATAAGAATAATATTAATGAAAAAGATGACGCTAATGTATTTATCGCGCAAACTAAGTCTCCCGGAATAGTAATTTTAGATGACTATAGGTTTGGAAAAAGTTGGCAAATAAAAGTCAGATCTTATCACAAAAAACTTGTAGTTATTGATGACTTCTTAAATAAATCACATGCATGTGATATTCTTGTTAATTCTAAGCCTAATTTTTTAAATAAGAAATTTGAAAATTTATATAAGAAAAAAAATGTGAATACTAAATTTCTCTTAGGTCCAAAATATTGCATAATAGATAAAAAAATAAAAAAATATAAGAAATCTAAAAAAAAATTTATAATTACTTTTTATAATGGAGGAAGTGGTGATTTACTCCCAATATATAATATATTAAAAAAATTGAATAACAAAAATTTACCTGGTCTTAGGATTTTCCATTTTTATGTAATTATGGGATCATTTTCAATTAATAAAGACAAAATATTTTACTTAAAAAAAAAATTCAGAAACATCGAAATAATAAATTCAAAAAAATATATTTATAAAAAAATAAATGATACAAATCTTTTTGTAGGTAGTGCGGGAATATCTATATTTGAAACAGCATTATACAAGATACCAACGGTTTTATTTAAAGTTTCTAAAAATCAAGATGTAGATTTAAATAGCCTTGAGAAAATTGGCCATTATTTATTGCTAGATACCTCAGACTTTTATAAAAGTGAAAAGATTTCTAAATTAATAATTTTACTCTATAAAAAATATTCATATTTTAAGAAAATTTTTGGTTCCCTTGAATTTAATGTGGATGACAAAGGTTCAAACAGAGTTGTAAGTGAAATTTTAGTTGATAACAAAAAAATTAGTAAATTTAATATTGTAAATAAAGAAAAAACGATGAATAAAAAACAGACTTACAAAGTTTCAAAAGTTGACGGAAAATTTATAAATAAATATCTCTTAAGCAGAAATTTAAAAATAAATAGAGCAAATTCTTTAAATAAGAAAAAAATCGACAATTTAAGTCATTACTTATGGTGGTTTGATAATAAAAGGAAATCATATATTTTTAAAAAAAATGATGAAGAAATTATTTTTTTTTACCACGAGGAAATTAAAATAAAAAATTTTTCATTTATTAAACCTGGGTGGTGCTTAATAAATAACAAAGTTTCATTTTTAGATATTTTAAGAGCTCTTGAAGTACAAAAAAAGATAATCGATAAGTATAACTATTCTATACCTAACCTTGGAATTATTAAAAAAAGTAATACATCCATGGTCAAATTTGCAAAAAACTTAAATTGGGAGATAATCTACCCGCATGAAAATATTTATAAAATTTTGAGCAAGAATTTAAATTTAAAAAAAGAATTTGTATTGTTTAAAAGATAAATGTTATAAATAAGATATTATGGAAATCACTCATTTTTCAAACTCTTTCTTGTCTGTTAAAAGCGGAAAAACAAACCTAGTGTGTGACCCTTGGGTAGGGGTTACATCTGAAAATGCCTGGATTTCAGATCCAATAAACTTTAATGGTGAAAAAATATTAAAAAAAATTCAACCAAAATATATATACATAAGTCATTTACATTGTGATCATTTTGACCCTAATTTACTTAAGAAGATAAGTAAACAAAACGTTTCTATAATAATTAAAAAATTTAAGATCCCCATATTAAAAAAAAGAATTTTAAAACTCGGATTTAAAAAAATTATTGAAGTTGAGGCCTGGCACCTAAAAAAACTTAACAATGATATGTCGATTGCAATAGTTCCTCAGCTTTCAAGTGACAATGAGGGTATTGGTAGTTCCATTGAGTATGATCTTGATACATCAATTATAATTAAGTCAGAAAGATCAAACAAAGTTTTTTACAATAATGTTGATAATCCTTTGATAATTAAAGACTATAAAAAAGTTAAAAAATTTGTATCAAAAAAAATGAATGCTAAGGTGCATGTTTGCACTTTTAATGTTGGAGCAGCGAGTGAATATCCCCACTGTTTTTTAAATATAAATCGAGATAAAGAAAAAAATAGGATAATTAAAAAATCTATTAATAATGCGAAAAAAAAATTGAATATTTTAAAACCAAATGTTTTTTTTCCTAGCGGCGGAACTTACCAAATCTGTGGAAAATTTAATAAACTTAACAAATTTCGAGCTTTACTGAAGCCTAGTCTTTATAAAAATATAAAATTTAAAAATACTAACACTGTTAATTTATTAGGAGGAAAAACCATTAAACTGAATGGTGAAGATAAATTGATATATAAGAATAAGTATAATTATTCTCTTGCAAAAACAAAAATTAATAAAATAAAATATTTTTACCAGTTGAATAAAATTAGTAAAATCGATGAACTTGATCATTTATTTTCCAATTCATTAAATCAATATAAAGATAGATTAAAAAAAATTAAAATTAAAAATTCTTGGAGATCAAAATTTTTTATTTACGATGACTTAAAATTAAATAGCAAAGGAAAAATTGATAAATCTAGGTCAAAAATTTTAAAAATGTACAATTTAGAATATCTTAAAAAGAAAAATCATAGCGAGCTAAATTTACATTTAGATGCTAGTCTTTTTTACAATCTACTCACTAGAAAAACCTCATGGAATGCAGCAATATCAGGATCACTTATTTTATATGAAAGAAAACCAAATATTTTTTTTCCTGACCTTACAGCTTCCTTAAATTTTTTAACTATATAGCTTTAAATGACGATTTGTATTATACCTGCTAGATCTGGTAGCAAAAGAATCAAAAACAAAAATATTCAAAAAATAAACAATCAATACTTAATAAGTATAGTAATTAAAATAGCAAAAAAATCCGGTATATTTAAAAGAATAGTTGTTTCTACCGACTCAAAAAAAATCGCTAAAATTGCGAAAAATTTCGGAGCTGAAGTTCCTTTTTTTAGAAGTAAAAAATTATCTGATGATTATACTCCTACTTATAAAGTTTTGATAGACTGTATAAAAAAATTGAAATCTCAGCATGTTCCTTATCATTTTTGTATTTACCCAACATCAATATTTACTGACGTAAAAGATTTAAAAAGAGCTTTTCATAAAATAAAAAAAAGTAAATCAAATTTTATTTGCCCTATAGCAAAATATGCATCACCACCACAAAGATCTTTTGGGATAAGAGGAAGTTCAATATATTATAATTGGCCTAAACATCAAATGTCTAGAAGTCAAGATCAAAAAAACTTGTATTATGATACTGGTTCATTTTATATTTATAAAACAAAAACTTTATTAAAAATAAGACCAGGAAATTTATTACCTGCAAACTCTACTTATTATTTTTTAAATAAATTTTCTATTGATATAAACACGCCCGAAGATTTAAAAAAAGCGAAAATGATATTTAACTTCAATAAAAGAAGAGGCTAAAAATATGATTAAAATTTCTTTCATAATTCCAATATATAATTCTCAGCATTATTTAATGGAGTGTTTAAGAAGTATTAAACCAAATTTACAAAATCAATTTGAGGTAATTTTAATTAACGATAACTCAAAAGATGGCTCTTTAAAAATATGTAAAAATTTTGTGAAAAAGTTTAAAAATTCTCAGTTGATAAATCTTAAAAAAAATAAAGGTGTGTCTAATGCTAGAAATATTGGAATAAAATTATCTAAAGGAGAGTTTATATGTTTTCTAGACAGTGATGATAGATTGGCTAATAATTTTCAAAAAATTATTTCTAAATATTTAGATAAATATGCGAATTGCGACGTTTTCATAATTAGAAGTAAATATATCTCAGATAAAATTCTAGATAAAAATCAAATTTATCGTTTAAAAAAGGGCTCTAAATCTTTGATAAATTCTATTGTAAACTACAATAATTTTAGAGCTACCTGTTGGAATTTTGTCGTAAATAAAAAATTAATTACTGCTAATAATATAAATTTTAAAAATATAAAGGTTTTTGAAGATCAAGTCTTTGTATCTGAAATACTATGTTTGAGTAAAAAACATAAAATTATTCCAAAAGGATTATATGAGCGAAGAATGCAAGACCCACACAGCTTAAGTAAGAAAACTGGTTATATAATTGTACAATCTTGTATAAGAGTCATTTTAGAAATATGCAAACTGATGAAAAGTAAAGATTATTCAAAAAGCATTATTGCGAGAAAATTTTTATTGTCCAGAATAAATTTTGCTGAGCAACAATTATTAGATAATATTTTGGTCTGTAAAAAAAATCAAATAATTAATATAACAAAATTTATAGTCAAAAATTTCGCTTTTTTCAAGTTAGTAAAGAAAAATAATAATAAACAATTAAAACTTTTTACTAAAAATTTTTATAAAATGAAAAGCAATTTTCTTAATTTTAAGATGAAAAAAATTTTAATAATAGAAAAATTTAAAAGTAATTTTAACAAGTATATAATTTTTTGTGCAGGAAGCTATGGAGAAATAATATTAAAAATTTGTTTAAATCTGAAAGTAAATGTAGAATTTGTTGTTGATAATAATAATTTCTATAGTGGAAAAAAACTTAATAGTAAAATGATTTATGCTCCCTCTATCTTAAAGAAAAAGTTAAGACACTTCTCAAATCATAAGATTTTAATTTGCAATAAAAGTAATAATCAATTCAAGAAAATAAGATTTCAACTTGAAAGAATTGGATTAAACAAAAAAAACTTTATTCAAATTAATATTTGAAGTTATAAATTACGAAAATTATATGAGAATTACTTACAGAGATAAAAAAAATAAAACCTATTGGACAGATAGATGGACTAATATTGACTCGGATGAACCAATGCAAAATCGGGACAAATATCCACTTAAGTTTTCTTTACTGACAATAAAAGAAAAAAATAAATTAATCCTTGAGGCGGGATGCGGTGCAGGTAGAATTCTTAGATATTATCACAATAAAGGATATAAAATAATTGGAATTGATTTTATAAAAGAGGCTATCGATAAGTTAAAAGAAAAAGACTCTACGCTTGATGCTCGAATAGGTGATATTACAAATCTAGAGTTTGAAAGTAACTTTTTTGATTATGTTCTTGCTTTCGGTTTGTACCATAACTTAAATAAAAAACTTGATCTTGCAATAAAAGAAACGGCTAGAGTTTTAAAAGAAGGAGGATTCGTTTGTGCTTCTTTTCGGGCGGATAACATTCAAAATAGAATAACTGATTATATAAGAGCTGAAAGAAACTCTTCAAAGAATGAGTTTCATAAAATGAACTTAACAAAAAAAGAATTTATGAACATTTTTTTGAATAACGGTTTCATCATAGAGAAAGTGTTTCCAGTGGAGAATATGCCTTTCCTTTACAAGTTCTCATTTTTTAGAGCTAAAAATCAAAAAGAGTTTAATGAAACCGTAGGAAGAAGAGACGGATACCAATTGTCATTTTTTGGAAAATGTTTGCAAAAAATATTGATATTATTACTTCCAAATCAATTTTGTAATATATATGTAATTATTGCTAGAAAAATTTAATTTCTATTAAAATTTTCTTTATTTTGTAATTTATCTATAAGAAGTTTTTAAATTTTTTTTATCTTGACCTAAATCTATCCAATTTTCAAATATTTGAAAAGTTGAGATGTTATATTTAAATTTTAAAAGATGATTAATTAAAGATTGTATATCCTTAAACTTATATTTTTTAATAATTGGTATTATCTTTTTATTAAAAGCATATAAACCTGCATTAATAGAGAAATTAATTTCGGGTTTTTCTTTAAAAGATAAAAATTTGTTATTTTTTGATATTATAACTCCGTAAGGATTTTTGTATTTGAAAGGTTTGATGCCGATTGTAAGTATAGATTTATTTTTTTTATGAAAATTCAAAAAATTTTTTAAGTCAACATTAGTTATGACATCACAATTGAGTACTATGAAGTTTTTACTGATTTTTTTAACTAATCTTAATGAACCAATCGTACCAAGGGGCTCTTTTTCTTCCAGAAACTTTATATTTAGTAAAAATTTTTTATTTTTATAAATAAAATTTTTTATTTTTTTTTTTAAGTAAAAAACTGAAATTTTTACATTGTAAAAATTATTTTGTCTTAGCTGATCTAAAATATGTTGTAATAAAGTTTTATTTTTGTAAAAAAGTAGTGGTTTTGGAATTTTTTTTGTTAAAGTACCTAACCTTTTTCCAAAACCACCTGCCATTATTATTACATTTTCATCTAATCTCGTTTTTTGATCAACTTCTTTATCAATATTATGAATGTATAATCCAGCAATCTTTTTATCTTTAATAATAGGAACGTGATTTAAACGTCTTAACTCTGAAACTGAAATTTTTTCTAATTCCATTAAGGATTTAACAGTAAAAGGTTTTTTATTTACGATTTTTTTTACTAAAAAATCAATTTTGTAATTTTTCAATAAAGATCTTCTTATATCCGAGTCTTGTAAAATGCCGACGAACTCTTTTTTTTTATTTATTAATAAAACAATTCTTAAACCTGACTGATTTAAATTTTCTACAACTTCTTTTAAAGATGAGCTTTCGGATAAAGTAATTTGCCCTAATTTTTTTTTTTTCAAAATCATAACTTAAAAGAAATATCAAAAAATTTTTTGATTTTATGCTTATTTATATTAAAGTTTTTTAAAATGGAAATA
>MDSW01022144.1_pt1 | contig 13892 bp, 15 predicted proteins | sample 811171 | NCBI WGS metagenome assembly MDSW01 (sample SAMN05326641, study PRJNA326480) | marine metagenome | isolation source: seawater | place: Atlantic Ocean: North West | collected 2012 | reverse complement strand
TTTTTTTTTTTTTTTTTTTTTTTTTTTTTTTTTTTTAATATATATATATATATATATATATATATATATACAGACTGGGGAGGGGTAGCACCCCGCGCTGATGGTCGTCATTAAATAGATGCATTATAATATAATTAATTGATTAATTAATTAATTAATTAACTCGGGAATATTTTGAGACTGACCCACCCCGCCGGAGCATCTACTCGTATAATAATAGAGTATTCCAATATACCTATATGGTATCATCTCTCTCTCAGAGTTTTGATCTCTGTGTTCAGACTATTCACATATACGAAATAATCTCTGAGGGGGAGTTCAGATGTCGGTTCGAGATTTTTATTACTCACTTGCGAATGACAGGCATTGGACGCCTCTTGCGAATGACAGGCTTTGGACGCCTTGTGGTGACCATCGCATGTCTCCCGAAGCGCGACGGGAGTGCAGTCAGTGGCCGTACACCTTGCTCTTTCATCTCGTCGCGATGCGCCTGATCGCGAAGCTGCTGCTCGAGACGCTTAGCATTCTCTCGCTCCTGATCTACGTACTTCTTGACTAATGTGGACCCCCGTCGCTGGCATAGTTCCAGCACATTGTTGTCTTGGTTCGGCGGTGGTAGCTGCCTCGGACGACGCTGTGGTTGCTCTCGAGGAATAACCTCGGTCTGCCTCTCCTTCTTCCGCTTGGCGTGTGGATCATACCTGATATTACCCATGGTCAAGCTCGCACCAGACACCCTCGGCTCTTAAATAGTGTATCCTCGCGCGAGAGACGGCAGCCACCGGCTCGCAGGCATAAAAGAGAGAGGCTCGGGAGGCAATGGAGGCTCTCAACATGTTTATTGCGATCAACTGGGTGCTGTTTCTAGTGTATGTGGCTATTGGAGTGAAGATCGACAGAGATAACGCGAGAAGAAGGCTGGCGTGCGAGTGAGAGCCTTGCGGTGTCGAGAAGGCAGGTGGTGCGCATCACTTCCTGGAAGACTTCTTCAAAGGCGCGCTCTGTTCGTCGTCCTCGTCGTCGCTCCAGTAGTCGCAGTCGGGAATGCTCCACTCAACATCGTCGAGCTTGCGCTTCCTGGAGTGTGCCTCGGCTGGCGTCGAGTGAATGTCGATGGTGTAGGCATCCTGCATGAGCTTGGGGATGGAGCTGACGATGTCGGAGAGGCATTTCTTCATGTCGTTGTAGTATTTAATATGGCGACGTTTGTACTCTTCGTCGCTCTCCTCGGTATCTTCAAAGGGCTCACATTCAGTGTACTTGTAGGAGGCATTTCTGCCCATCTTGAGCACTGCCTCCTGCACTGCGCGCACCACGCCGGGGAATGCTTCCTCGAAGGAGGCGGCTGATTTGGCGCCGGCGGCAGGCTTGGCGTTGTACATGATAGTACTGCCCGCGAGCTCCAGCTTCATCTTCTCCGCATAGCCGATGTATCTGTCACGGCTCTCCTCCGGTGCCAGGCTGGAGTGGAATTGTTCTTCAAGCAGCATCCTCTCCGCGAAATACTCCGCGGCATCTTGGAGCTTGACGTACTCCTCGCCTTCGCCATCGCCTTTGCCGTTGTCGACAGCAGCTGCCTTGTCGTCGACTGCAGGCTTGGCGTCGGTTGGCTGCTTGCTCGAAATGAAAACGCTGGCGCCAGCAGGTGGCTTGCCGTTGTCGAGCTTGGTGCTTGCGGAGAGCTTGCGCATGAAGTCGTTCTTGTGCTGTTCGTGCGCGCGCTTCGTCTCCTCTTCGTTGAGGCACGCCTCGTCCTCGTCGCGCCGAGTCATTGCAGTAGCGTAGATGTCGGCGGCATCCACGGCATCGACCCACGTCTTCCCCTCCTCGATCTGCTCCGTGTCGCGTGGCATGGGAGTGGTGGTGGAGGAGCCACGACAGTTCTCTTTTTATAGTCCATAATTTTACGGTACTTCTATTTTGTACGGTAATTTTTGCTGATGTGGTACAAATGGTTCGCGTGGTACTGAAATCTCAGCCGTCATTTTTATTGTACCAGGAGTTCGCGTGGTACTGAAATCTCAGCCGTCATTTTTATTGTACCAGGAGTTCGCGTGGTACGTAATATCTCCCATACAAGAATCTATAAAAAGAATGACACTTCGTTCACGCACGCACCATGTTCACCCGTCTCGAGGCGCTGGCGAGTGTTGCCACGGAGTGCGAAGCGGAGGCGGTGAGTCTTCCGCAGTACAACGCCGTCGGCAAGGTTGTCTGCCTGCCGCGCACGCATCACGCGGAGCAGCTGATGCTGCAGTCGGAGCGTGCTTTGAACGCGGGGAACCACACCGAGATGGCTTCTCTGCTGGTGCTCGCGTGGGATCAGTTCAATCGCGACCGCAAGCAGGCTGAGCGTGCGCTGTTCTTTGCTGAGAAGATGCTGCAGGATTGCCATTCCTCGAACTGGGATGTGGACTCGGTTCGCCGGCAGGAGGCAGTGGTTCAGAACGAGGAGAATGTGACCAAGGCCAAGCAGTGCTTGGCTCGCATCAATGAGTACATGTCTTCCCTCCAAGACTACTTCATCAACACGGACGAGATCATGATGCAGCACGGCACTGAGATGAGCAGTGACTGGAACCGAGTGGTGCGCGAGGCGCGAGAGTGGTTGGAGGTTGTGTCGTGAGGAGCGAGTGCATGGTGCTCGTGGGATTTCAGATTTGGTGTTAAAATTTGAAATTACTCAGTAAAATTTGAAATTTACTTGAAATTTGGCATTTTATATCGAAATTTGGTAATATATTTTGAAATTGAAATGAAATCGTATCAAAACCCCCTTAAATTTGAGTACGTTTTTGAAATCGAAATTACACCCCCGAATTAGATTCAGAGCAAGAAACCTCACAGAACAGCATTTTGGTGCATTTGAACTGGGGCTGTTCTGGTGGGGTTGTGGGGGGAAGTGGGTCTGTTTTGGGGGGGTTATGTGTACTTGTATGCTCTCATGTGTAACCAAATCTTTATTGGTGCCAAACCCTAAACTGTGGCTATGTGGCTCCTGACGAGCTCAACGGAACGAGATGCCTTTGCGGCTCTTGCGCTTGCACTGTGCCTTGTGTTCGCGGAACTCCTGCATAATAGCGTGGGCGAGCTCACAGCGCTTGCGGTGAATGAGAGTCTTCCCCGTCTCGGAGAGCCAATTAATGAAGGGGTGCTCTTTCTCGAGCCATTCACCGGTGGCCTGCAAGACTTTTCTCGTGGTTTTGCGGATGTAGTACTTGTGGTTCATGTCCCAGGGAAGCTCGCGCATGATGTCGCTGAACTCCTTCTCCATCTGACGATCCTTTTTCTTGTAGTCGCGCTTTTCTTGCTCGTGCTGACGGTGGAGCTTGTGCTCCTCTGCCTTCTGCTTCTTGATGGCCGTCGCCTTCTGCAGTGCCGCCAGCTGCTTCGGGGTGGCAGGCTTCTTGGGAGCCAGAGCCGTCTTGAGCGTCGCCAGTTTGTTGAGCGCCTGCGTCTTGGCGCCGCGCGTAGGTGTATCGGTGCGTGGCATGTGAGGAGCTGCTGGTGTTTTCAAGCGAATTTGACTCTCGTGGTTTTTATACTGGATGCTTTACTTATTTGAAGTAAAATGGAATATTTTGGCATTTGTACTGTTTTTTTGGTACTGGCAGGAGCTAGTACTGAAAAAATTTACAGCTCGTACAAATATTTGAATTGAAGTAAAGTATTGTACTGTGAATTTCTCGGTACTAATGGAGCTATAAAAGGGGTCCCGGGTTTCCGAGAGGGTACCACCACACTTGGCACGCACGCCACGATGTCTGCCGTGGATGCTGGAGCGCTTGATCGTGCCACGAAGAAGCGCGAGATCTTTGCGCCTCTGACAGGCTTCAAGGCTGCTGGGTATGAGCCGCCGCTTGCCAAGTCGAACGGCGACAGTGCGGCTGGCGGCGGTGTGCCGAAGGAGACACCAAAGGAGATCAACATGGCTGGCCCATGGCAGCCTGGCGAGTGGAGCAATTGGGGTAAAGCTTCGCATGACCTCACTGCCGACGGCAGGGTGGTCGTGTGCGATCATGTCAAGGGTGTCTTTCTGGATCTCATGGAGATCGAGAGGCTTACATGTGCGATTGCGGAGAAGGTGGAGTTGCTATCAGATTGTGTTGACGACGACTCTCAAAATGCGAAGGAGCGTACCTTGTTCATGTGCCTTGGCATGGAGCAGTTCCCCCCGCGCGCGCCGGAATTTTGCTTGCGCTTACATGGCTCGGCTGCCGTGGAAGTGAGGCAGGCGAGAGACGCGCTCCGTGCTTTGGCCTTTCATGCTCAAGCGGCTGACGCCGCCTACAAACGTGCTCGTGAAGCCATGAACTCCGATGAGTGCGAGCACTGGTGTTTTCTGCGTGCTCAGGAGAAGCCGTAGTGCGAGCCCAAGAGACGCCATAGTGCGCTGCGACAGGCGCGTGCAAGGGTGATAAGGATAAGTGAGTGTGATAAGGAGGAGTGAGTGGTGGCTGGTAGAGTGTGTTGGCCTTCATGGCTTCATTCATAAACCGTGAGTACGAATCGGATGATATGCAGAGAGAAGTGTTTACTGGCGCTCTTCCTGCGCCTTGATCGTCTCGTAAGCGTTTTTGGCATCCTTGAGGTCACTTTTTGCCAGCTCTAGCTCACACTGAACCACGTCGAGACGCGCACGCTTAACCTTGTGGTCACACTCGGCGTCGTCCAAGGCCTCGCGCCTCTCATTCACGAAGTTCTCCGCCTCTTGAACAAGTATCTTGTGCTGGCGCAAGGCCTCACTGGCCGATTCGTAGAACGTCGTTGCCTCCTGCATCTTCTCCTTGGCTTCGATGCGCTTCTTCTTGAGCTCCTGGCGCTCCGCGTGGGTGCGGAGGGGAGGGTGATGCACGAGCGTATCCGTGATGGTGTTCAAAAACCGGCGGAATCCACGGCTGAAGGCCACGGCTTGCTCTGCGGAAATCGGAGCTGCATCAGGGGTACTCATGGCTTCCGTCTGAGCGAGAAACGATCGCATCTCCTCGGAGGTGAAGGGGGGAGCAGGCTCCTGTGCAGCGACAGCAGCAGGAGCGTTGAAGGTGGGAACCGGCTCCTGGGTGAGCGATGAAGTGGGAGCGGCGGCAGACGAGGTAGAAGGCACCGCGCGAGCCGCCTCGAGCAATGCCAGGCGGGGAGGCAGGAACTCTTTGGAAGGAAGTGGACGGCGACAGGTGGCCTTCGTGCGTGCCATCGCGAGTGTGGGTGGGTAGTGGTGTGTCTCTTGTGCTTAAAAAGTGAAATTACGTACCTTGACGCGAATGTGGTAAACTGTACTAAATTTACTACATTTTCCACTTTACAGTTCTTTTTTACAATCAGTATGGACTATTTGTACGAGAAAATAGCAGTACCAATAACACAGTACAGATATTTTGGCGGGTTTTACAGCTGGTACCAATATTTGAAAGTGTTTATAAAAGCAAGTTTCCGACGCGATCCTCACCAGCCACGAGGAGCACGATGTCGGATGCCAAGGCGCCGGATCGCAAGACGCGGTTGGCTCAGGAGCGTGAGGACGCTGTGGACGAAAAGCGTGATGAGCTATGCCGTGTCGCTTCAACGATCATGTGTATGGGCGGCGTCGTCGCGGACATGTTGCTGCGGGAGTGGCCGCGTCATGGCATGGACATCTCTCGCATGTCGACTGGGGAAGAGGAAGCTCGTGTGATCGTGTATGGTACCCCTGAGCAGAAGTGTTTCGCACGTGGCATTCGCGATTTCCAGGCATCCTTGATGCACATGCAGCATGCTCTCGAAGATATGAAGCAAGCTTTGAAGAACATGGCTGAGCTCACAGGGGATCCTGACATTGAGCCGGAGCCGAAGGCGACGGAAGCCTTGAAGGTGGCAGAGGGTTGGATCGAGAGCATGCTGTTGGACACGTACATGCAGCCAGACAGGAAGAAGAGGCGCAACTCAACGAACGCAATGTTGACCAAGGGCATCGTGCGCGCAGTGGAGGCTCGGTGTGCCAAACTGAAGCAGGAGGAGGATGGTTCGGAGATGGACGATGCGAACGAGGAGGCTGGGGCTCCGGCTCCTGAGAGGAAGAAACGCAAGCCAGTCTATTATGGGAGGGAGAAGATGGCTGAGGAGTTGAACCTCCAGATGCCGGACTGCTGGAAAGACATTTCTCAGCAGTCTACCGCGGAGGAGGAGTACAATCGCCTCAAGCCATTCCCGTTGGAGAATCCGCCACAGAGGTTCAACCTGTCGTACGCCATTGGTAGGCCATTGACAAAGCCCAACCCACCGCGCATGCTCACGAAGTGGGAGCTGGCCAAGCTCCTTCCCGAGGCTGCGGAGCTCCATCGTCAGCACATGCAAGTTGTGGCGAGCCTGACGCTGGACAAGATTCGCGATCGTGCGCGCGAAACGACGAAGGAGGATCTGCTCTGGCGCGATCTGTTTGACAGGCTGCAGCGCGAAGGCTACCCACTCTACACCATGACGCCCATTGCTGATCAGCAATGGTTCATTGGTTCGCATATCTAGATGCGCTCAGCAGTATGGTTCTGGGTGTTGGGAGCGGGGTGGTATTTTCATGAGCGTCTATATAAAAGAATTTGAGATACACTTGTGTTGGACACAATGGCCTCGTTAGTCTTTGATGAAGTCTTCGCTGCAAACCTCGCTCAGAAGTGTGCCGCAGCGCATGCGACGTATGTCGAGGGGAGGCCAATTTGGACACCTCAGCAGACGCTGCAGTTTCTGGAGTCGACGGTCAAGACGCTGACGAAGTGGATTGAAGTTGAAACTTCCGCATTCTCACCCATGGTAGCACGAACGACGCTTCAGAAGAAAAACTACCTGTACAACCACCAGAACATATTCAAGCGAGCGCAGACAAAGACCCAAACTCCATGGTGGGAGAACCTCACAACGCTTGTGAACAAGCTCTGCCGCTTGGAGAAGATGCTCAGCTTGGAGCACCAGTTGAGCGGTGGTGGCAGGAGTGGCGGGAGTGTTCGCGCTTCGCAGCCGATGCCGCAGCCGGTGCCGCAGCCGATGCCGCAGCCGATGCCGCAGATGGGCGTGCAACCTGTTCAGGAGGCGCCGCTGCTCATGTATGGGAAGGCGCCACTCCCCGCAGTGTGCCAGCAGATGTGCATGGTTTCCCAGGGTGGTCGGGGTGTTGAAGCTCCGATGGTGGACGAGATTGACGAAAAGTTCTCTCAATTGCACCTGCACAATCTAGTTGACCAACAAGGTGTGTGGGTAGAATTTCCCGGCGGTGATTGCGAAGATGATGTTTACCAGGAACTGTGGGGTATGGTCAATGAAGTGCCTGGCTGTGCGATTGGAGTTGCTCCTTGTCAGCCTGGCGGTGGGGTTCCAGGCGATCCCCATCTTGCTCAGGTGTGGGATGCAGAACTGCGTGTGATGCAGGTGCTTGCGAAGGGGGTTCAGTAGTGTTTCTGGATCCTCTGTGGAGCGCCTGCGTCGGCGCGGTGGGTGCGCGGTGTAGGCGTTAGTTTATTGACTTTTGAATACAGGTTGCGTTGAGTAATACACCGCTTTTCAGACATGTAATGGTGTTTTCTGTGATATTTAAGAGCCGTAGCTATTCAGTTGTGTGGAACTATGTCTTCCGGTGGGGCATTGGGACTTGCAGCGTGGTGCGCGGAGCAATCTGATTCTGATGATGACGAATCTCTGCGCGCACATTTTGATGTGTGTGCTCGAAGCTGTAGCAATCATGATGATTCGACTCCTTGCCTTGCTTGCAACGAATGCAAAGCGCGACAGAACAGAATTGACGAGTTGGAGACACAGGTTGCAGAGCTGAAAAGGCAAAAGACAGCATGGGAACACGACGAGTTGAACATGACGAAGCAATTGAATGTTCTTTATGCGGGTGAAAATACTCGTCTTCATTCATGGAGAGGTCAAATTGACAGAATGTCTGAATATGAAAGGAAAATCATTCGTTTGGAAGGGGATTTGCAGCTCGCGGAGCACAACAATAAGGTGCTGAGGCAGTCATTGGAGAAGCACAAAGATGTGTCGAAGGCGCTGAATGATGCGCGAAAGGACGTCGGCGAACTGCAGGGGAGACTGCCAAAGCAATTTGACGAACTGCGGGAGGCGCGCGATCGCTACAGCAATGAAGCACGCGATCTGTATGCGGAATGCTGGAAACTGCAGGAAGAAAACGGGAACCAGAGCCGCGAGATCGCGCATCTAAAGCGTCAGGTTGAGGAGTGGAAGTATCTGGTATCGCAGCAGCCGAGTGACGGCGTTGACCTTGAGTCTGGATTGGTGATGGGATATCAGAGTGGTCAGAATGTTATCAAGAAACGCGGGTTACCGGCTTCTTTCGCGACGGCCAAGTCGAGTGGGCAGGTGAGTGCTCAAAAAAAGAAAAAGTGAGAGACTCGAAGCCTCAGTGTGTGACTTTTGGGTAGACACCGGCGCGCCTCGCGGCGCGCCTTTGTATTCCGTTGAGTAATACACTTTCGTTGAGACACATTTTGGGCATGAATTCTTGAGATGCGGTATTTAAGAGATTCGCTAGTTCTGGTGTCAGAGAGACATGCCTCCCAAGCCGTGCAAGCAGAACACGAAGCCATCGGTGCTGGAGAAGGCTGTGAAAGTCAAGAAGACTGCTCGCGAGTGGGGTTTGGTTTTCTGTGAGGGGGGGGATACAGGCGAAGTTCCGCTTCCGAACGAGAAGCGTGTGTTTCTTGACTGTGACGTGTGGCATGAGTTGCCTGTGACCAAGTCGGATGGCAAGCCTGGTCAGGGATACTCTTTCTTTGTTCCTGAACCTTACGAGGAGAAGAAGAAGAAGAAGAAGCGGAAAACGTAGAGTGGGTACTTTCGTTAAGAGGCGCGCCTGTGCGCGCCTTTTTCGTTGGCAGTAAACCTGCGAGACACAGACTGTTTTGTGAGGCGCGCGTGCGGCGTGTGAGTGCTGGGAGAGAGGTGTGTGAGCGACTCTGTAATCAAAATACGACACAGGGTCTAGGGTGTTTTCAACCGATGACCATGGGGTCGCCAGCCTCGCCGGTGCCAGGCACATAAGTGCGAATGAGCTGCATGAGAGCGGCGTCTCCTTGCCTCTCAAGAGTGTCCTGCAGTATCAAGTGGAAGGCGAGGCGACGCAGCTGCGTGTACTCCTCGCCGGTGCAAGATTGTGGAGTCCATGATGGTATCAGAGTGTCCGACGTGAGAACGTCGTACGCGGCGCGCCACGTTGCCAGCGCACAGTCATTGGAAGTTGATCCCTGCTGTGGGTGGAGCGTGTCGGGAAGCAGCCAGAATTTCCATTCTGAAAGCTCCCCGAACGCCTCGCCCAAATGATTGCGCGCCAGTGCGAGTACAAAGCTCAGCGCAGCAGTGTACTCAGGAAGTTGAATTTCTGCACCGTCTCGGAAAAACTGAAGCATGAGTTCCTTTGCATCCGTGTACTGGCACCTGAAGTAACGCCGGCTGTGCGTGCGGTCGTGTAATGAGTCCAGAATCCAACAGATCCGAGACTTGGGAAACAAAAGCACCAAGAACCAGTGGAGGCACCGGTTGATGGGACACACGACAACCTTGCAATCCTGCCATGGCTGTTTCTTGCCATCACGAAGTGCGCTGAGGTCGTTACGCTCAAACTTATCGAGGAGCTGTGAATCGACGTATACCACGCGGTCTTTGTGTGGTGCTCGTTGAATAGCAACCCTCATGAGAAAATACAGCAGATCGTCTGTCAGCATTTCTTCTGGTAGAAGGCGCTTTAGCGTTTCATGCGGTATGTGACAATCAGTGAACGTGAGCTCGACCTTTTGTCTCAAGAACCACCTCATAAACACCTTGTCTGTGAAGCTCGTGTCCTGGAAGTTTGAGGCAGAGATCTTCGCAAACTGAGTAGCCGCAGCGCTGTCAATGCGCCAAAGCCCTTGTATCAGCGTACAGTCCATGTGTCACTGCGCGGGAGTTTGCTGTCATGTGTTATATAGAAAAGTGAACCCATTTCATCCACCTTGACATTGACAGGGGTACCAAAGTGACATAATGTCATATAAAAGATGGTAAAGATGTCACGTGCGATCACACAAATGACTTTGTTGGGTTTGGACTTGAGCAGCGATGAGGAGGTTGACTGGAATGCACCGGTGGATGAACTTTCTGAGAACGACGAGGAGGGTGCAGTCTCACCGATGCTCGAACACGTGGGAGTCTCTCCGCCTTCCGATTCGCGAGACGAATCGTCTGGCGATTCGTCTCGCGATTCGGCTCGCGATTCGGCACAGCAAGAAGCAGGTGCCAGTGGTTTGGATGAAGTCGAACCGAAATCACACACGATGAGCGCAGCAGCAACTCTCGGCAAGCGTACCCGCGATGAGGAATCTGCGCGCACAGAAGCCAATCCTGCGGAATACGAGGCTCGTTTCGGAGTCTGTGCACCGGATGCGTTTACCGTGCGGAATGAGGTTTGGAAGACGATGGTACGCACGTCAACCAAAATGGACGAGAATGGAGCGTTCAAAGCCGTGGTCAAGGCTGGGCTTGGACCCAGTATGCAAAGCAACTCCATGGTTGATCCTATGATAGATGGCATGATGTGTCACCTGCTCAAAGTCGACAAAATCGATATCGATAGCCTCTGGAGGGTTGTCGGTGAGATTCCGGACTTCATGCGGCACGGCATCGAGGCAGGTGACTTCCCCAGCACCTCAACTGCGGAGCTGATTGCTCAGGTTCAAAACTTGAGCGATCTTTTGCAGCAGTTGTGCGAAGCCTGTACCGCAGCCTATCTGCAGATGCCGCCAGACGATTACAAGCATAGCGCCTCAGAGTGCATCAAGGAGTGTTTGCGTATGTTGAAGCTGTTGTCGGGGTTCAGGGTGCACGATGGCATGTCGTGGCAGTCAGAGGAACTCAGCGCGTTTGTGAGTTTCGTGTCCACCATCAGCAAGAGGAACATAAACGTACTCGCGCGCATGACACTGCCTGAGCAGAGTGAATTTCTGAAGCTGGCTCTCGTCGAGTACCTCAAAGAAGATCTCTTCAAGAAGCTGGGCACGGAAGTTGCGAGCTTGACGAAATGGGCAGACAACAAGATCAAAAAGGTGGACAAGGCGGCGGAGAAGGCGGCGGCGGCGGAGAAGAAGAAGACGGATGCGATGGCGGGGAGGCGCATGCGCGATGATATCGATCCCGGATCGCCAGATCAGGCGAGCAGTGCTGCTCTGAAAGCTTTCATGTAGCACTGGTGCTGTGAGTCGTGCAAGGCTGTTTTGGCTGGGTGTGCGTGTTTATCTGCTATGTGTTCTACATGATTTGTGATCTGTGTGTGCCTTCGTTACGTTATGAATGAAGGCTCTGAGACAAAATGTCTGAACGCGGTTTATTCGAGCACTAACTCAAACAACCGCGAGGCGCGCTCGACGCGCAGGCTCTACTTCGCATTCTTCGCCATCTCTTGCGCCGCCTCAAGCTTGCACTGTAGCTCAGGAAGGTCCTCGCGTTGGATTTGGCTGTCATGCAGCAAGAGTTCGATGGTGATGATGCAGCTGACAAGCCAATGTTTGTACATGTTCTCGTTCACAGGCAGATCGAACTGCTGGCACACCTGCAATGCCTCTTGCTCGTTCAACGGCGCCCACTTCGTACTGAGCACCTTGAACGACCGGGTGAAATAATGCTCCCAGGTCGATGCGTGGCAGCCGATCGCCTGCGCGCACATGGCATACCACTCCTCCAAGCCATAGACATCCTCCACAGGAACTGGCTGCTGCTCGGCGTCTTGCATCTCCTCATGGTCACGCTGACCGTAAGGAGCGAACCTGGCGCGCTTGCCGCGCTTGCCGCGGTTGCCGCGCACCTTGCGCGCGACACCAGACAACACAGAGTATGTGCCGTCCAGGAAGCCATTGCAAGCGCCGCCAACCTTGCCACGCACGCCGGTGACGAAGCCATTGCAAGCGCCGCCAACCTTGCCACGCATGTCGGTGACGAACCCCTGCACAGCAGGCATATTCGCCGCGTCGCCGAGGATAGCCCCCGTCGCCAAGCCCACAAGACCAGCGCCGACCAAGGCACTGTTGTCGCGAACGACCACCTCTTGAACCACCTTAACCACCTCACGAGGCTCAGTGGAGCCGCACACGCGTTCGGTGGCGAGGTTGGCCACTCTAGTGAAGAAGATGCCAAGTCCGGAATCCTGCAAAAAAGCAGACTCCATAGAGAAGCCGGTGTCCTGCATTTCTGATGCGTACATCCGATATCGATGTCCGCTTAAATATTGTCCGCGTGCCAAACTCGACACGGTGAGTGACTGCTTGTCGTGAGTGTTTACAGGAGAGTGCAATCGAAAATGTGTATATAAGAAAGGTGCACCGTAAGGTGTCAGACGAGTGGTATGGCGCTGGTGCGGAGGCAGATGCCGTACGATGAGTATGTGCAGGAATTAGGCCAGAGACCTGGTACCATGGGAGCAGTGGCTGCGACGTGGACTGCCGCGCGGGAGTTTGTTCCCTGGTTTCGCTTCAAAAAGAGTCTCAACGAGATTGCGGAATCGTTCTGCAAGAAGAACAGGGGCTTTTTTCGAAAACTCCTGGACACCGGAGACATGCGTGTGCAGACGTGGAGTGTGTACGCATACCGATTTGGCCCCGGTGTGTTGGACAAATGGTGTGACAAATTGGTCAAGATGGCGACTGAAATCGAGGGTATTGTGCACTGGGTGATCGAAATCGAGATCGACGGTCAGTTGTACGCCATCGACTTTGGTCGGTGTGGCATCACTATAGAGGCGAAGGAGTGCTCTGCTTCCGAGATGATTCATGAGCTGGCCTGCTTCCAAACAACTATTGTCGGTGGTGATGGCATAACCAGAGATCAGTTCGCGGCGATTATGATCATGGCCAACCTCACCTACAATGAGGACACGTACAGGGTGCTGTACCGCAACTGTGCAAGCTTTGTGACGGAAATTCACAATCGCCTCCTGAACGGCAAGACGATGGTCGACTTCGACCTCCAGAGGAAGAACTTTCTGTACGGACCTGTGCGTGCTGTCAAGAACGGTGTGCAGAAAGCAGTGACTGGTGCAGGAAACTGCGCCGCGTTTGCTGTGAGGCATCCGATGGCTACAGTCACGGCTATGGCATTGGCTGACGCCGTGGTGCCTTGGAGGCAAGAGCGGCAAGAGATTGTGCGAGAGTGCAGAAACAAATTGTTATGGTGGATCTGGCAAGAGCCGGTTGCGGCTGGTGCGACCATTTCGTATTTGGGAGGCATCAACCCCTTGAATGCGGGTAGTCAGCTGATCGCCAACGCGGCTAGCCATGGTGTAGGTGGTGGCATGCTAGGCGCCGCCGCATCAGTCGCCACGGCGGCTGCTAGCATCTTTTTGAGGCGCTCTCCGTCTCAGCGGTACCAACCTTACTAGCGCTGATCCCCTTTGGGATTGGATGTGCGTGTGCGCTCGCCTGTAGGCGCTGTGAGTTTTGAGGCGCGCCTAGTGCGCGCTAATAAAGACTCTGAGACAAACGTGTGAGGGTGTGTGATCGTGCGTTTACTGTGATGCCGTGTGAAAAGAGTCGACTGGCTGCGTCAACAAACGGCAGCAGAGAACGTGTGTGACACTAGTGCTCAGCTGAGACATCATCATCTTCTGACAATCCCCATCCATACGATTGGTGCACGGCAAGTGGGGCATTTCTTGTCTGGAAGATTGCTCGCGCAATGTCCACAGCATACCATATGAGTGCATGGCACAAACATGAATGATGATCGCCTGTCTTTGCAAACCACGCACGTCACCTCATTTGTGAGATTGCGTACTTGCTCTTCCGCGTCGCGTGCACGCGCTGCCTCTGCATCTGCACGCGCTGCCTCTGCGTCTGCACGCGCTGCCTCGGCGTCTGCACGCGCTGCCTCTGCATCTGCAC
>MDSW01203219.1_pt1 | contig 13894 bp, 7 predicted proteins | sample 811171 | NCBI WGS metagenome assembly MDSW01 (sample SAMN05326641, study PRJNA326480) | marine metagenome | isolation source: seawater | place: Atlantic Ocean: North West | collected 2012 | reverse complement strand
GGCGGGGGGGGGGGCGGATGGATCGCGGGCCGCGGTGGGTGACGCACCGTGCCGTCGAGGCTGGCGATGCACTTGTCCGCCTCCGCCTGATTGGCGACGGTGACGAACCCGAACCCGCGGCTGCGGCCGGTGTTCATGTCGGACACGACGGCCATGTCGCTCGCGTCGTACTCGGCGAAGATGTCCCCGAGCGCGGCGTCGTCGATGCCCCAGCTCAAGTTCCCCACGTACAGCTTCACCGGTCCCTCCGCGGGGGCGGCTTCCGCGCCGTCCTCGTCCGCGGCGAACGCGGTGAGGTGAAACGCGCGGGCGCTCGCGACGCGCGCGGACGCGGCGACGGGGGAGGCGGTCTGGACGCCGAGCCCGAGGCGCGCGGCGACGCCGAAGCGCGCGAAAGCCGGGACGGCGCGCGCGGAAGCGGCGACCGCCGCCTTACCGGCCTGGCCTCCAATCGACGCGGTGGCAACGGGGGCGCCGACGAAGGCGCGAGCGGTGGTGAGGGCAAAAGCGACCATTTTCCTGGACATATAACTGCCCGAAGGAGACGTCTCCGAGGTCGAGACGGGGGTGGGCCGGGTCGAGCGCGGCGCGTAGTGCGTTCGCCGGACGCCATTCGCGTCGCGTTGCGGCGGCGGGAGAGAAACGCAAGCCGGGACGTGGAGGCCCGAAACCGGTGACTCCCCGTCCAGGCTGGGTTAACGACCCGAACAAATTCCGCCCGATGACGGCACCTCCCGACTCGTAACCGTCCGTCTAATAAACCGTCGTTTCGCGAGTGATGACAGAAACAACCATCTTCGTCTCGTCTCCTCTCGCTTCACCCCTCCCCCCTCGCCCTCGCGACGTCCTCGTCCGAGCGCGTCCCCTCCGGGTACCGCCCGGGCAGGCTCCTCACCCCCGCGTTGAACGTCTCCGCCATGAGCCGCATCAGCTCCAGTCCCTCCTCGGTGACCACCTCCCCCGCCTGGAGCTTGAATCCCGCCCCGGGATCCCACGCGGGCGGCAGCGGCTGCTCCTCCAAGATGGTGAACCGCGACGTGCTCCCGGCGGCGCCCCCGAACTGGCGCTTATCGAACCGCCAGACCGTCTTCCCCGTCTCGTCGCTCAGGATCGGGCTCCAGGTGTAGTGCATGAGGCACGCGTGCCCGAGCGTGGCGTCCGCGGGGGGCTGGACCATGAGTTTGTTCCACGGCACGGGCGGGTAGTGGATCGTCAAGCCCGTCTTGAGCGCGGCGAAGTCGAAGGCGTACATGTCGCGCACCCACCCGAAGATCTTCTTCACCTTCTCGTTCGCCTCCCCGAGCTCGACCATGTCCGCCCACACCGGCGCGATCGCGCGCAGGTCGTCCGCGTGGATCACCTGCGGCGCGTTGCCGCTCTGCGGCACGTCCTCCATCCGAGGCCGAGGCCGAGGAGATTCCGCGTCGGAGGATCCGCCGAGTATTGTCTCGCCGCCGCCGCCGCGGACGAACCAGTCGGGGTCCCCGGTGTCTTCGCTCGGGTCGTAGAACTCGAGGCTCGCGGGCATCGCGTCCTTGTGCCAGGGGATAATGTACCCGAACAGGAAGCCGTACGCGTGCCCGCGGTCGAGCATGACGCTCGGAGGCGGCGACGCGACCATGAGGTAATCCGCCTCCGCCATCAAAACGTGCGAACACCGCCTCGCGTCAGGGAGCTCGGCCCAACGCGCGATGGCCCGCGCGCGATCCTTCACCGCGTAGTCGCACCCGCGGTCGCACTCCGGGTGCGTGGGGTCGATGCGAACCGTGGGGATCTCGCGCATCAGCTCGTCGTCTCTGGTTCGGTGTAACACGCGCGTGAAGTGGCGCAGCGGCGAACCCGGCGCCGCGCTCGCCGCCAGCCACGTCCGGTAAAACACCCGCGTCTGCCAGTTCATGTACGGCTGCCCGTTACTCGTGATCATCGTGTGCAGACACGTCGGGGGGGCGGAACCGTCGGAACCCGGTTCGGCGTCGTCCGGTGTCATCGGGTGATGTTCCGTCCAGAGCGGTTGGTGCGGGTAGATGGCGCCCGAGACGAAGCGGACGTGCGCGCCGACGGTCATGGCCTGATACGCCGTGGGGAGTCGCTTCAGCCAACACTCGCGACGGTCGGGGTCGAACGTCCACGCGTTGCACCGCGCGGGGCCGTGCTCGCGGCAGGAGGCGCAGCACGCCCACTCGTCGGGCTGGGGGTTCGCGGGGCCCTGCGGGAGCCCGGGCGCGTTCGGGCCCCAAAACTCCGCGTTCGGCGTCGCGTGGCACGCGTCCTCCGCCTCCTCATCCGGAGACGCCTCCGACGCGTCATCCTCCGGCGACGCCTCCGCGTCGTCGTCCTCCACCTCCACCTCCGCGTCGTCCTCCACGTCCTCGACCTCGACCTCGACCGAGAGGTCGTCTCCATCCTCGAGGAGGGCGGCTAACGCCTCCTCCTTCGCGCGGCGCTTCTGGACCTCGAACCAACTCGGCGCGCCGCCGCGCGCGACGAGGTGGGCGCCGCCGCCGCCGGGGCCCTTCGTGTACGCGCGACGAGGGAGGTCGGGGTCATCGTCGGGGCGGGCGGCGTCGAGCGCGCCGCCGAGGGGGTCCGTGACGTCAGGGGGCGCCGTGGGAGTCGCCAGGGCGACGGCGACGGCGCGGTCGTCGTCCGAGCCGGAGGCGCGCGAGAGGAGGACGTCGTCTCGGCGGGGACGACGCGCGCCCGGGAGGTGCGCGGCGAAGGGCCGCGACGCGAGATCGTGCCTCGCGCCTCGGCTCCCGGGGGCGGCGAGGTCAGGGGGGTACGCTGCGAGAACGGAGCACGCGGCGGGGACCCTCGGTTAGTAAGCGAAAAGAGGTTGGTGGGGGGGGAGGCAGAGGAGGGAGACGCCTCGGGGCGGCGAGGAGCGGGACGCCCGCCGGGGAACGCGCGGTGCGACGACGGACGCGAATCCAACGCACGCGCGCGAACGCCGGCGCGTCGTTCGTCGCGCGCACCGTAGCCCAACACCACGAGCGCGCCGACGAGCGCGTACACGGCCGCCCTGGCCTTGCGCCTCGCCGCGGGGGAGGCCGCCATCGCGCCGAACGCCGCGCGCGCGCGCGTCTGGGCCGCGACCGGATCGAGCGCGTTCGAACCGACGAGGCGATGATCAGGTGCACTCATGATGCGCGCTGAATGTTGGCGCCTCTCATATTGTGTGCTTCAAATGTGGACGTCTCTCGGTCGCGGACGCGTTCGGCGCTCTCCCCTCCTCTCGCCCTCATCTCCTCTCGCCTCCTTTTCCTCGCCTTTTCGTCGTCCCGTCTCCTCAGTCCTTCTTCTTCCCCGCGCCGTTCCCCTGCGGGATCGCGACGGCCGCGAGCAGCATGCCGAGCCCCTTGACGCGCTCGCCGAGCCCGAGCCCGAAGAACATGTGGCACAGGGCTTTGCAGAACGCGAACGCGCCGCGCTTCACCGGGTACCTGAGAGGCGGCGGGATGTCGGTTCGAATCCCCGGGATCCCGTCCACGACCACGGACTTGACGTTGCAGCACCCCCGGAGGCCCTCGACGCCGGCGAACCGGTCGAACCCGGACTGCTTGACGCCCCCGAACGGAAGCGACTGCGCCATGTACGTCGCGCAGAAATCGTTCACCGTCGTCATCCCCGCGTCCAGACGCGCGCCGACCCGGAGCGCCCTTCGCCGCGACCCGAACACGTTCGAACCCAACCCGAAGTCGCAATCGTTCGCCAGGCGGACCGCCTCCTCGTCGCTCGAGATCTTCACGACCGCCAGCACGGGGCCGAACACCTCCTCCTTCATGACGCGCATGTCGTGCGTGACGCCCGTGAGCACGGTGGGCGCGAAAAACTGCCCCGAGCTTTTCGCCGGGTCCGCCGCCTTCCCGCCCACCTCCACCTTCGCGCCCTTCGCGACCGCCTCGTCCACCAGGCTCTGGACGTACGCCGCCTGGTTGGGCATGCACATCGCGCCGCAGTCCACGTTCTCGCCGAGCGCCCAGCCCTGCCTGAGCTGGTTCGCCGCCTTCAAAACCTCGGCGACGAATCGGTCGTGGACCTTCTCGTGGACGTAAAAGCGCTCCGCGCCCGCGCAGTTCTGCCCGCAGGACTGAAACGCGCCGCGGAGCGCCATCGGCACGCACTGACCCAGGTCCGCGTCCTCGAGCACGATGAACGGGTCCTTCCCCCCGAGCTCGAGGACGACCGGCGTGAGCGTCTCGGCCGCGGCCTTCATGACCAACTTCCCGACGTGCGTCGACCCGACGAAGACCAGCTTGTCGACGCCGCCGGTGACGAGCGCGTTCCCGGCCTCGCCGTACCCGTGCACGATCTGCACGAGGTCGGGGGGCGCGCCGACCGCCTCCAGGCACGCTTGGATCGCACGGCCGTAGTACAGAGAGCTCCACGACGCGTACTCGGAGACCTTGACGACCAGCGCGTTTCCCGCGAAGAGGTTGGCGACGAGGGGGTTGAAGACGTTGTGGAAGGGGTAGTTCCACGGGACGATGGCGCCCATGACACCGCACGGGCGGTACTCCACCCTGGCGGTCTTGTAGAACATCATCAGGCCGCTGGAGCGCCGCTCCGGCCTGAGCCACCGCTCGCCCTCCGCGAGGAGCCACTTGATCTTCTCCAGGGTGACGAGGATCTCGCCGAACGCCGCGTCCACGAGGGGCTTCCCGCTGTCCCTCGCGGAGACGCGGCAGATGTCATCCTGATTCTCGAGCACGAACCTCGCGATCGTCTTGAGCAAAAGCCGGCGCGTCGCGAAGGAGGACTCGGCCCAGACCTTCTGCGCCTCGCGCGCCCTCGCGATCTTCGCGCGGACGTCCGCGGCGGTGTCCGCGCGCATGTTCGGGCCGAGCATCTCGAGCGAGCCGGGGTCGTAGCACGGGATCGTGTCCTTGGGAAAGGGCGTCCCGGGGACCCACCGCGGCTTGCCGGGCATCCCGTCGCGCTCCTCGGGCGTCAGCGCGACCGCGATCGCGGGCACGCGCGGCGCGAGCAGAGCCTTCGCGGCCAAGAACAGCGCGAGCGCGAGCGCGGCGAACGACGCGAGGCGAGACGCGTCCTGGGCGGTGACGAAGGCGATCGCGGCGCCGACGCGATCGACGAGCGCGGGCGGGAGCAGGCCCGCGATCGCGGGGGGGAGCGGCGAGGAAGAAGGCATCGCGCGCGGAGTGCGACCCGGGGAGGGCGCGACGACGGAGACGGCGCGCGAACGGCCGCGGCGCGCGAAAGAATGTGGGGCGGGCGGGGGAAGCGGGACGCGAGGGTGGGCGTCGAAGCAGCGTCGATCGGACGAGATGCGTTTGACTCGTTGGAAAAGTTATCCGGGGCCGCTCACGACCCGTCGACGCGCCAACTGGCGTTCAGCGCCGTTTCACGCTTTCAAACCCTCGTTCGAGGGTTTAAAATTCCCGCATCATCACGGATCCACACTCGCAACTCACCGCGCGCAACTGCTGCTTGATATTTGGCGGTACTTGTAATGTTGACTCATCACCGTCGTCGCGATTGGTTCAACGACCTTCGCGACCGTCCTCGTCCACACCCTCCCTCGCGGTCGTCGCCTCCGCCCTCTCGGCGATGGCGTCGTTCGCCCCGGACGCGGTGCTGGAGGGCCTCGTCCTTTGCCTGGCGATCTGGCTCGCCGAGCTGTTGCTCGCGTTCGTCTTTCCGAACGCGCGTCGCCTGTTCCTCCCTCGGTACGGCAGAAGGCACCGATGGGCGGGCGCGGCGTACCTCCTCCTCCTCGTCCTGGGCGTCGCGGACCTCGCCGCGCGCCTCGCTCCCCCCGAGTCCTCCGACCCCTCTCCCGGCTCCCCCCCGCCCGTCGCGGACCGACCGAGCGCGTTGTTCGCGTGGGCGCCGCGCGTCGGGCTGGGCTCCCCTCCGCTCGCGTCCGCGCGCGCGTCGCTCGCCTTCGACCTCGCCCTCGGCGTCGCCGGGGTCGTCCTCGCCCTCACCGCGGCGTTCGAGTTCAAGGACCCGCACCTCGAGCGACGCGTCCGGAACGTCGCGTCCGGGCCGTTAGACCCGGACCAGACGGTGACGCACGAGGAGATGCTCGAGCACGCCTTCTACCAAGGCTTGAACCTCGCGCAGATCGCGTTCCTCCACCTCGCGGCGTCTTCGGCGGCGTCGGCGGGATCCTTCGGCGTGCCCTCGCCCGGGTCGTCTCTCTCCGCCCCCGCCGCCCGCGCGCGCGCGCTGGCGCTCCTCGCGGTCACCGCGCCGTGGCTCCTCCGCGGGTTCTTCCCCATCAACCGGTTCTCGCACAACTACACGCGCCCCGGGCGCGATCCGCGCGCGTTGACGACTCGTCTGTACAGGTTGAAGAAGTGGCAGTACGTGAGTCTGAAACACCTCCTCCAGCACGGCCTCAACGTCGCCGTCGCGACGCACACCGGCGCCGACGCCGCCGCCCTCGCGAGCCTCGCTCGTTCGACCGCGTTCCGCGCGTACTGGCTCGCCCTCAACGCGGCGTTCGTGATCGAGTTCTTCGCGCAGACGCTCGTGAAGCGAGGGTACGCGCGCCAGGCGTCGGCGCTGCGCGTCAACCTCGCGCTGATGCTCGCCTCCACGGGCCTCGCCGTCGTCGGCCCGATCCGAATCACGTACTGCGTCCATCATCCATCGGCCCTCGGCGTCGCGCGCGTCTTCTTCAGCGCGCGGCTCGAGACGCTCGTCCCGGCGCTGGGCTCGATCGCGCTCAACTTCGCGCGCGGGCCGGGGCGGGAGCTCGCGAACGTCGCGTCGGTTTTCGCGGCGGCGGTGTGCGCGGACGGCGGGTGGCCGCCCGGGTGGTTCGTCTCCGCCATCGCCGCCTCCGTCGTCCTCGCGAGGGTCGAGGGAGCGATAAGGGGTTATAAGGGGCGAACCGAGGCGGCGATCCGGGGCGAGTAACATAAAGCGCGATCGTCGGTTGTATTATTTCCACGAAACAAAAAGAACACTCTCGCCGACGCTGCGCGTCTCGTTCGCGTCTTCGGGCGCCGCGCGGCGCCCTCATCACTAATCTCCTCTCGGATTCGCCGCCTCCGCGAACCCAACTCGCGATCGCGACCGACCCGCGAACACCGCCGCGGTCGTCGCCTCGCTCACCTCACCCCTAAAAGAATCTCGAACCTCGCAGCGCGGGTGATCTCTCCTTCTCTTCGAGCGGCGTCGCGGCGCGCGCGTCTCGCGCGAAACAACATCCTCCCCTGCGCGCCGCCGCCGCCGCTCGGAAAAGCCCGAAAAGAATCGTCTGCGCATTTCGCTTACGCGGCGGAGGCGCCCGCGACGAGCTCGATGATCTCCGCGGTGATCTTCGCCTGTCGCTTGCGGTTGTACTCGAGGGAGAGGGTCTTGGAGAGCTCCTTCGCATTGTCCGTGGCGTTGGACATGGCGTTCATGCGCGCGGCGAGCTCGGAGGCGAGGGACTCCTGGAGCGCGCGGAGAATCTGCGAGTTCATGTACAGCGGGAGCAGCGCGTCGAGGATCTGGTTGGGGTCCTGCTCAAACTGCATGACGCCCTCGAACCCGGCCACCTCGGTCTCGACCGTCTCGGACTTGACCGCGAACTGGCCATCCTCGCTGGTGAGCGTGAACACGACGTCCTGCGCGGCGTCGACGCACTCGCCATTGACGTCGCAGATCTCGCCCTCCTTGGAGAGGGGGAGGAGGGTCTGGATCGACGGCTCGGCGAGAATGAGGGAGACGAAGCGCGAGTACACCATCTCAACCTTGTCCACCTCCTCGCCGACGAACTCGGAGTACACCTCGTCGGCGATGGCCTGCGCCTCCTCCGTCTTCGGCGCCTGGCCCATGTTGAACGACTTGACGATGTCGTACTGGTCCGAGCGGCGCTTGAAGTAGACGGACGCCTTCTTGCCGATGGTGACGATCTTGGCCGAGACGCCCATCTCCTTGAGCTCCGCGACGCGCTGCTCCGCCTTCTTGATGATGAAGTTGTTGAAGCCGCCGCACAGGCCGCGGTCGCCGGAGCACACGAGAAGGAGCACGGACTTCACGGGGCGGGAGGCGCAGAGGGGGACGTCGACGTCCTCGCCCGCGAGGCGCGTGTTGATGGCGAAGAGCACCTTGACGAGCGACTCGCTGAACGGGCGCGCGTTGATGACGGCATCCTGCGCGCGGCGCACCTTCGCCGCGGCGACGAGCTTCATCGCGGACGTGATCTTCTTCGTCGAGTTCACGGAGGCGATACGGTCGCGCATCTCCTTCTGGGACGCGTTCTGGACCTGTGATTGCGTTCGTGAATGGGATGGAGGTGGGACGTTCGCGGGGGTCAGATCGCCGAAAGAGGAGGAGCGGCATTTTTTTTCCGGGCTGTCGGTTTTCGCAACGCCTCGCGTAAAAGACGGGACAAACGACCCGTCGCGAACGGGTCTATTGGGGTGGGAAAGTGGATAATCGCCGTGCCAGCCCGGCGAGGCGGAAAGCATCCCTCGGTCCCGGCGCGCGCGGGCGGGTCGGGGCGCCGTGGCGGACGCGCCCGCGCGCGCGCGGCGGGACGCGCGCGAGCGCGGCGATCGCGGGCGCGTGCGCGGTTCGCGCGGGGGCCGCGTCGCGGGGTCGCGACGCGCCGGGTCGCGCGAACCGCGGAACGCTTCGCGGCGATCGTCGGGATATCCCTGGACCCTGGCTCGCGGTGGCCCCGCGGTTCCGTTTTCGCGTGCCATCGGTTCGCGCGCGTTCGCGGCGCGCGCGCGGCGCGATCGCGCGCGGGTGGGGGCCGCGTCCTCGCGGCGCGCGGCGCGGCGCGCGCGCTTCGAGTCCTCGCGCGATCGCGGGCGCGGGCGCGTTCGCGTCGCCCCGGGCGGGGGCGCGGACGGCGGAGGGCGATGGACTCGCGACTTCGGGCGTTCGTACCTGGAGGGTGGCGCGGCCGCCGGCCACCTTCTTGGGCGCCACCGCGGAGACGCGGGACCCCTTGAAGGCGGACTTGGAGGAGCCGACGAGGGCGGGCTTGACGGCGGCCATAGACATGGTAACGGCGGCCATTGCGAAGTCGGGTGAGTGACTTGCGGGGGGGGTCGTGCGGGGGTGCGTGCGGATATGCCGGGCGCGTCGCGCGGGGTTCGGGGAATCTCCCGAGGCGCGAGCGACGGGGAAATAAAACGAGTTTCCGCTTCGGCGCGTGAGAGGCTCTGCGAGACCGAATCGATTCGGGATAGGGCGCGCGAGTGCGCGCTCGGGCGGGGAAAAGCGCCGTCTGTTAACTCGTCGATCGCCTCGACCGAGCTCGTTCGGCGGGTCGAACGCATCCTCATCGCGCGCCGAGCGCCGATTGTCCTATGATCAAACAGTCAGGCGGGTGATTGCCCTAACGCCTCCCGAATCGCCCCGCCCGAGGCGCGCCTCCGATGACTCCCTGCGCGCCAGGTGGCACGCCGAAGATCGCCGCCCGAGCGCCGAGGGAAGACGGCCTCGCGCGGGCGCTGCTGTTTGACGCCGTCGCGTCGCGCGTCGCGCTGCGCGAAGCGCTTCTCCTCCCGTCGTCGGCAGATCCGCACGCGCTCGCCGCGCGCGTCTCTTCGCGCGCGACCGCCGCGCGATCGCGTCGTCGCGTCTCCGACCATGTCCGCCACGCTCGGTGCGCGTCGCTACCCCCGCGCCGCTCGCGAACCGCGCGTCGGCGCTCGTCGCGCGCCCGGAGCGCGCCGCGGAGGATCGACCGTCCCCGTCGCGACGGGAGGATGCCGACGACGTGCCGACTGACCCGCGCCCCCTCCCCCTCGCCCTTCCCTCGCCCTCCCCCTTCCCACTCCTTCGCAGCCGCCCTGAACGGGTTCCGCGCGGCCTCGCGCGGGATCGACAAGTACGTCTTCCTCCGCACGCTCCAGCGCGAGGACGCGTCGAGCTTCTACCGCCTGCTCATGGCGAACGCGATGGAGATCATGCCGTACGTCTACACCCCCACCGTCGGCGAGGCGTGCCAGACGTACCACCGGCTCCCGATCGAGACGCACGGGGTGTACATCACCGCCGAGGACGCGGGCCGCGTCGGCGAGGCGCTCAGGGAGCGGAGCCCCGCGCGCCTCCGGGACTCGCGCGACCTCGAGGTGGCGGTGGTGACGGACGGCGAGCGCGTGTTAGGGTTGGGCGACCTCGGCGCGGGCGGCATGGGCATCGCGGAGGGGAAGATCTTGCTGTACACCACGTGCGCGGGCGTGGACCCCGCGCGGTGCTTACCGGTTTGTCTGGACGTCGGGACGAACAACGAGGCTCTGCTGGCGGACCCCGGGTACAAGGGCCTCAGGGCGCGTCGCGTGCGAGGCGCCGCGTACGACGCGCTGGTGGACGAGTTCATGCGCGAGATGCGGCGGTGGCAGCCGCGGGCGCTGGTGCAGTTCGAGGATTTCGGGAACCAGAACGCGTTCCGGGTGTTGGACACGTACCGCGACGCGCAGCCGTGCTTCAACGACGACATCCAGGGCACCGCGTGCGTCGCGCTGGCGGCGATCGAGAGCGGGCTTCGGGTCACGGGGTCGGCGCTGGAGGAGCAGACGATTTTGTTTTACGGCGCGGGCGAGGCGGGCGTCGGCATCGGCGAGCTCGTCGCCGAGGCGATGGCGAAACGTTCGGGCGGGAAGCTGAGCGTTCGGGACGCGATGAGGCGGTGCGTGTTCATGGACAGCAAGGGGACGGTGTGCGCGGAGCGGCTCTCCGTTCCCGAGGACAGCCCCCTGCGACTCCAGCGGCACAAGCTCGCGTTCGCGCACGAGGGCGTGCCGATGCTCGCGAGTTTACTCGACGCGGTCGAAGCGCTCCGACCGACGGCGCTCGTGGGCGTGAGCACGATCGGCGGCGCGTTCGACGAGGCCGTGGTCCGGGAGATGGCGCGCCTGAACGAGCGCCCGATCATCATGCCCCTCAGCAACCCGACGCACCTCTCGGAGTGCACGTTCGAGGACGCGGTGCGGTGGACGGAGGGCCGCGTCGTCTTCGCCAGCGGGAGTCCGTTTCCGCCGACGACGATCGATTCCGATTCCGCGCGAGACGGGAAGACGCGGACCTTGTACCCGGCGCAGGCGAACAACGCGTACGTGTTCCCCGCGGTCGGCCGCGCGGCGGTGCTCGCCGGGGCGGGCTCCGTGACGGACGACGACTTCTTGGTCGCCGCGGAGGCTCTGAGTCGGATGACGAGCGAGGAGGAGCTCGCGAGCGGGCGGCTGTTTCCGAACTTCGATCACATCCAAGCCGTCTCGGCGGCGCTGACGGCGAGGGTGTGCGAGGGGATGGAGCGCGGCGGGCGCGCGACGAGGAGGCCCGCGGGGACGTGGGCGGAGCTCGTGGAGAGGGAGTTCTTCAGGCCGCCGGAGGAGGAGGGCGGGAGGGGGGGGAGGTCGAAGCTGTGAGGAGAGGAGGCGGAAACGCGAGCGATCGTCGCGAAGTGAGGAGCGACATAGAGTCGTCGTATACCGTTATGACGATAAACCTGCTCTCATCCCGTCGTCGTCGTCGTCGTCGTCGTCGTCCGTCTCGCCACTCCTCGCGCGCGCTCGGCGTCCTCGCTCTCGTGCGTCGAGCGTCGCGTCGAACCCGCTCTCGCGCGTCTCGCGGACATGCGCGCCAGGTAGATCGCCCCGCTCGGGATCCGCACCGCACGCGCGCGGGCCCCGCTCGTCGTCTTTCGGCGGAGGCGTCGCCTCCCCTTTTCCGCGCGCCTCGCTCGTCGATCGATCTCTCGGCGGGCCCCCGCCCCCGGACCGTCGTCGTCGGGATGGGCGCGGTCGAGAGCGTCCCCGGGGACGTCCACGCGTCCCCCTCGGGCGTGCCTTCGGGGACGCCCCCCGCGCGGCGCGCGCTCGACCTCGAGCGCGACGACCCCTCGGCTCGTCCCCGCCCCCCCGCGTCGCCCCTCCCCGGGCGGAGCCCGAGCGCGCGAACGCTCCGCGCGGTCGCCACGGGCTCGCTCCGCGTCGCCTCGGCGGTGAGCGCGTCCACGCGCTCGCTGTTCCGCTACCTCGCCCAGCACGGCCTCGCCGCCGGGGACGCCGCCCGGGGCGCCGCCGCCTCCGACGGCGTCGCGGACGCCCCCGCGCGGCGAAGCGCGGAGTCGTACCTCGCCTCCCCCTCCTCCCTGCACGAGCGCGTCGTCGCGTTCCAGTACGAGGGCGACCCCCCCGCCGCCGGCGGCGGCGCCGCCGACGAGGGCTACCTCCGGAGCCTCACCGACGCCGCCGCGCACCTCGACGCCGCGTTCAACGCGCAGTGCCCCGACTCGGTCATGCTCCTCGACATCAGCCCCCCCGACGTCGACGCCTTCGACGGGGAGAGAACCGCCGCGGCGCGCGCGATGTTCGGCGGCGCCGACCGCCGCGCGCGGTGTCCCGCGCAGTGGGAGTACCCCCGGTGCGTCGGCGTCGTCCAGATGGACGTCTTACTCGACATCTGCGCGAAGATGCACGCGTGGCTGGGCGAGGACGAGTCCCGGACGGTCTGTCTGCACGCGCGCGCGGGCGCGGGCGCGGGCGCCGCCGCCGCGCTGCGCTTCGTCGCCGCGTGTTACCTCTGCTACTCGGGCGAACACGAGTTCGCCGCCGACGCGTTGGACGCCGTCGCCACGCCCCCGCCCGCGTACGCCGCGAAGATTCTCGCCGGCGCGGGACACCAGGGAGGAGGAGGTGTACCATCCCGAGACGCGCGCGGGGGAGGTCCCGGCTTCGAAGGTCCCGGCTCGGGGGGCTCGGATTCGTCGCTCACGGGGTTCGGGATACGCGCGAAGGTTCGCGAAACCTTCGGGTTCCGGCGGAGGGCCCCGGGCGAGACTCGCTCGACTCGCTCGACTCGCTCGCCGCTCGGGAAATTCTCGTACCTGAGCCCGAACGCGCCTCTTGACGTTCCTCCGGGGTTCGAACCCGACGGCGCCGCGTCCACGCTGGGCAGTCCTTCGCGGCGCCGGTATATGGGGTTCGAGACGGACCGCGCGACGCGCGACCCTCCTCTCGCCGGTTCGCGCATCGCGACGGCGGCGCAGCGTCGGTACGCGCAATGGCTCGTCGCCGCGACGGACGCGTTCGCGTCCGGCGAGAAGAGCCGCCGCCGCGCTCGCCCCGGCCGCGTCCCCGCGCCGCCCCGCCGCGCCGCGCGGTTGGCGCGGGGCGTCCCCGCGATCGTCCGGTCGCTCGCCGTCCCGGGATCGCTCGCGCTGGACGGCGGCGGCGGGTGGCGCCCGTACGCGCTCGTGCACTGCCGCGGCGAACTCGTCGGCGCGAGCTTCGGCCCGGGCGCCGCCGAGCCCCCGAAGCGGTTCGAAGCGTCCGACGACGAGCCGCTCACGTTTCGGTTCCGGAGCGTGTCCGTGTCCGCATCCGTGTCTGCGTGCGGGGGGGTTGGGGAGGAGGATGAAGGCGAAAAAGACGGGGTCAACACTCGAGACGACCGCGTCGACGAGACGGGCGGGTCTTCAAAGTCGGTGTACGTAAACTCCGCGGTTAAAGCGCGGGGGGACGTCGTCGTGTCGCTGTACCACTGGACCGGCGACCGTCGCCGGGACGAACACGAACCCGTCGCGACGTTCGCGTTTCACACGGGGTTCGTCGAGCTCGGGCCGACGCGCGCGACTCGGCGTCAGCTCGACGCGTTCGACGCGCGCGCGCTCCCGGAGTGGTTCCGCTTCGACGTCGCGCTCGAGGCGGACGACGCGACGGGGTCGGACGCGGACGAAAAAGCGGAGCGGTCCTCCGCGTGGGGGTCCGCGTGGGCGCCGAGCGAGACGGAGGACGAGGACGCAGGCGCGGGGGACGAGCTGGACCTCGGGGCGAACTCGTCGGACGCGCGCGCGGAGGACATCGAGCGGTGGCGCCGCGGCGTCCTCGAGGGCGCGGGGCCCGGGGGGGGGACGGAACGGGACGATCTGACCGGGCGAGCGTCGAATCCCGAATCGTTTCGGAAGGAGGAG
>MDSW01004257.1_pt1 | contig 13894 bp, 15 predicted proteins | sample 811171 | NCBI WGS metagenome assembly MDSW01 (sample SAMN05326641, study PRJNA326480) | marine metagenome | isolation source: seawater | place: Atlantic Ocean: North West | collected 2012 | reverse complement strand
TACTGAAAATAGAAATATAGCAATTGGTGTAGTTACAGCTGATTGTGTGCCTATATTAATATACGATAAAAAAAACAAAATAGTCGGATGTATACATGCTGGATGGAAAGGTGCATTATCTGGAATTATTGAAAATACATTGAATAAATTTAAAGAGATTAATGATAATAATAATTTCTTTATTTCAGTAGGTCCTTGTATAGGAAAAAAAAGCTATGAGGTTGGAAGAGAATTTTATCAAAATTTTTTATCAGAATCTAAATTAAATGATTCATTTTTTTTTAAAAAAAATGATAAATTTCTTTTTGATTTAAGAGGATACGTTAATGCTAAGCTTTTAAAGTTTGGCTCAAAAAATATTGATAATATAGAATCAGATACTTATACAGATATGGATAGTTTTTTTAGTTTTAGAAGGTCAAAAAAACTGGGAGAAACTGACTACGGTAGATGCATCTCAACTATAGCTTTGACTGATATTTAATTTGTTTGAAAACTTAAATAAATAAATGTATAAGTAATAAGCTTTCATGAAAATTTTATCTGGAACTAGCAACCTTAGGCTCAGTAAGGATATCTGTAAAAAATTAAAACTCAAATTAGTAAACACAAATATTAAAAGATTTTCTGACGGAGAAATTTATATTGAAATAAATGAAAACATAAGAGGAAACAGTGTTTTCGTGATTCAATCTACCTCAAACCCAGCAAATGATAATTTAATGGAATTATTATTATGTATTGATGCACTAAAAAGATCATCGGCAAAAAATATAACGGCGGTAATTCCATATTTTGGTTACGCTAGACAAGATAGAAAGGTCGCTCCAAGAACATCCATTTCTGCAAAAGTAGTTGCAAACTTAATAACCAATGCAGGGGCAAGTAGAGTACTTACTGTAGATTTGCATGCAGGACAAATTCAAGGTTTTTTCGATATGCCAGTAGACAATTTATTTACAACTCCACTGTTTGCGAGATACATAAAAAAAAGATTGAAAAGTAAAAAAATAATATGTGTTTCACCTGATGTAGGCGGAGTTCAAAGAACAAGAGGTTTAGCAAATAGGATTAACGCTGACCTAGCTATCATCGATAAAAGAAGACCTAAACCTGGAAAATCTAAAGTTATGAATATAATAGGAAATGTGAGAGGGAAAACATGCATCATAGTAGATGATATAATTGATAGCGGTGGAACTATTGTTAATGCAGTGGATGCTCTAAAAAAAAGTGGTGCAACTGAAGTTTACGTTTTTATAACTCATGCGGTTTTAAGTGGTGATGCTGTAGCAAAAATTAAAAGATCAAAAATAAAAAAACTAATTATTACAGACACTATAGATAATTCGCAAAAAATAAAAAATAACAACAAAATTGAGGTATTATCGATTTCCTCTTTAATGGCTGAAGCTATAAAAAGAATTTCCAACTCTACATCAGTGTCAGATTTATTTAATTAACACTTGTTTTATTTTCAAAGTTAAGTTAAATAGCACATCCAAATAAAAACATGAATAATTTAAAAGCTACAAAAAGAGACAACGCTACTTCTGGAGAAACTAATAAGCTAAGAGCTAAAGGTTTCATACCATGCATATTATATGGTGGAAAAAATCCTAATACAAAAATTTCAATAGAAAAAAAATCCATTAAAAATATTTTAAATTCTGACTCTTTTTTATCTACTGTCATTGAATTAGAAATTGACGGCAAAAAGGAAAAAGTCTTACCAAGAGAAGTTGCATATCATGTTGTTTCTGATGAGCCTATTCATATTGATTTTATGAGAATAGTTTCTGGATCAAAAATCATAATTGAAATCCCTGTAAAATTTAAAAATAATTCAGAGTCACCGGGTTTAAAAAGAGGTGGAGTTTTAAATATTGTAAGAAGAAAAGTTGAGCTAAAATGTCCGGCAGACAAAATACCTGATGATATTATAATTGATCTAGCAGGTTTAGATATTGGAGCGAGTGTTAAAATATCTTCAGTTAAGCTTCCAGAAAATGTTTTTCCAACTATATCCGATAGAGATTTTGTAATAGCTACTGTTGCTGCGCCAACTATTGTAAAAGAACCAGAAAAACCAGCTGAAGAAGTTCCTGCGGAAGGAGCTGAGGGTGAAGCGGCAGCTGCAACTGAAGGTGGAGAAGCTGCTCCTCCAGCAAAAGAGGGTGAAGCTGGTAAAAAAGAGGAAAAAGGCAAGGAACAAGTCAAAGGAAAAGAACAGGTAGCTGATAAAAAAGCTTCTACAGAAAAAAAACAAACTGAAAAAAAATAACATAATATGCTTCTACTAGTAGGATTAGGAAATCCAGGACCTAATAATTTAAATAATCGTCATAATATTGGATTCAAAATTATAGATGCAATAAATCAGCATTTTAAACTCTCTAAACAAAAACCAAAATTTAAAGGTCTGCTTACTACTGGAAATATAGATTCTCAAAAAGTTTATGCTATAAAACCGCTCACTTTCATGAATAACTCTGGAACAGCTATTAAAGAACTAATCGATTATTTTAAAATTGATCCAAAAAATGTAATTGTTTTTCATGATGATATGGATATTGATTTTGGAAAGATAAAAGCAAAATTTGGAGGTAGTAGCGCCGGACATAATGGAATAGAATCGATTGATAAATTTATCGGAAAAGATTATTCCAGAGTTAGAATAGGAATTGGTCACCCAAAAGAGAAAAAAAAAGTTAATAACCATGTCCTTGAAGACTTTAGAGAAGACGAAGAAGAAAGAATTGAAGAAATTACTAATAGTATAGTCAAACTAATCCCAACTCTTATTCAAAAAAAAATAGATTTATTTTCAAGTAAAGTTAATCAAAATCTTAATGGGATTTAAATGTGGAATAGTTGGTTTGCCAAATGTAGGTAAATCTACTCTTTTTAACGCTTTGACTTCATCTAAAAATGCACAAGCTGCAAATTTTCCATTTTGCACTATTGATCCCAATATTGGAGTTGTTGATGTGCCTGATAAAAGAATTGATAGGCTTTCTTCTCTTTCAAAATCAAAAAAAAAAATAAATGCAAATATTAAATTTGTAGATATTGCTGGTTTGGTCAAAGGCGCTTCTAAAGGTGAAGGTTTAGGAAACAAATTTCTTTCCCATATAAGAGAGGTTGACGCAATTATACATTTGGTAAGATGTTTTGACTCTGAAAAAATACAGCATGTTAATACTAAAATTGACCCTGTAACTGATCTAGAAACTATTAAAACAGAAATTTTATTGGCTGATATAACTCAAGTAGAGAAGAAGTTAGAAAAAAACCACAAAAAAAAATTGACTGCTAAACAGATAGATTTACTGGAAAATATGTTGAGAAAACTTAACAAGGGTGAAAGTTTAAATACAGAAAAAGAATTACTTAATGAAAGTTTTTTGAAAGAATTAGGATTAATATCTATAAAACCCTATATAATTGTATGCAATGTTGATGAAAAAAACGTAAAAAATGGAAATAATTACACTGAAAATTTAAAAAAAAAATATCCAGACCAAAAATTTATAATTATATGTGCAGACATTGAGGACCAAATAATGGATTTGGAGCCTGAAGAAAGAGAAGTTTATATGAAAAATATAGGTTTAGAAAAAACTGGATTAGATCAACTAATAAAAACAGGCTATGAATTATTAGGTTTAAATACTTTTTTTACCTCAGGCCCAGAGGAATCTAGAGCATGGACAATAAAAAAAAATACTTATGCTCAAAAAGCTGCTGGTGTTATTCATACAGATTTTGAAAAAAATTTTATAAGGGCTGAAACAGTTTCTTTTGATGATTTTGAAAAATATGGAAGTTTTGAAAAAGCAAAAGAAAATGGAAAATTAAGAGTTGAGGGAAAAGATTATATTGTTAAAGATGGAGATGTTTTATACTTCAGGGTCAATCCTTGACCAAATTCTTTTCATGCTTATATAAACCAAAATTGTAATTATTACTAAATAAATTATTACTTTTACCCCCATTCTATGTCTCTGTTCTAAATGAGGTTCAGCTGCCCAAGTTAAAAAAGTTGTAACATCTTTGGCCATTTGTGCTTCTGAAGCTTTAGTTCCATCTGAATACTCTATTAAATCATCTAATAAAGGTTTTGACATTTTAATCTTTTTTCCTTCCATGTATTTATTGTAATAGACACCATCATCTAATTTAAAATTTTCAGGAGGATCTTCATAACCCATAAGAACTGAATATATATAGTCTGCTCCACCTTTTCTTGCTTTAACCAAAACTGACATATCTGGTGGATATGCGCCTCCGTTTGCAGCCATTGCTGCTTTATTATTTGGATAAGGAGAAACAAATTTATCAGAAGGCCTTCCAGGTCTAGTAAACATTTCTCCTTGGTCATCAGGTCCATCCGTGACCTCAAAATTTGAGGCTATTGCTTTTACCTGCTCTAGTGAAAATTCTGGTCCCCCTTTTTCACCTAAATTACGATAGCTTAGTAGTTGCATAGAGTGACAAGATGCACAAACTTCTTTATAAACTTGATAACCTCTTTGAAGAGAAGCGCGATCAAATGTTCCTGTTACTCCTTTGAAAGTCCAGTTTACTTTTAAAAGCTCAATCTTCTCAGCTGCAGTTATACTTGTAGACAGAAAAGCAAATAAAAATAAATAGATATAAATTGTTTTTTTTTTAAACATAGAGCTATCCTTTTAAAACTGGATCCGAAATACTCATTGGTAAAGGGTCTGTTTTTTCTATTGAACTTATAAATGGCAAGACAACCAAAAAATGGATAAAATAATACAAAGTAGCAACCCTGGCTATCAAAAGATATGTTCCTTCAGCTGGCATCGCTCCCACATAACCTAAAACTAAAACATCTATAATTAATAACCAAAAAAACTGTCTATAAATTGGTCTAAAAACTGCAGATCTAACTTTACTTCTATCTAACCATGGCAAAGCTAGCAAAATAAAAATTGAAGCAAATAATAAGATAACTCCTCCAAGCTTATCAGGAACTGATCTTAAAATTGCATAAAAAGGTAATAGATACCACTCTGGAACAATATGGGTTGGGGTTACCATTGGATTTGCCTGAATATAATTATCAGGATGACCTAATATATTTGGTGAAAAAAATACAAAGCCAACAAAAATAATCAAAAAAATTAAAAGTGCAAATAAATCTTTTATAGTAATATAAGGATGAAATGGCACAGTATCTTTAGAAGGTTTTTCAATATCTATTCCAATTGGATTGTTGTTGCCAGGAACATGTAATGCCCAAATATGTAAGACAACTAATCCTAAAATTATAAAAGGAAATAAGTAGTGCAAGCTAAAAAATCTTGTTAAAGTGGGATTGTCCACTGAATAACCTCCCCATAACCAAGTAGTAATACTTTCTCCAATTAAAGGTATAGCGCTAAATAAGTTTGTTATTACAGTGGCGCCCCAAAAACTCATTTGACCCCATGGTAGAACGTATCCCATAAATGCCGTGGCCATCATCAGTATGTAAATTAACATACCAATTATCCATATTACTTCTCTTGGAGATTTATAAGATCCGTAAAACAAGGCTCTAAAAATATGAATATAAACGGCAAGAAAAAACATTGATGCTCCGTTAGCGTGAATATATCTTAAAAGCCAACCATAATTCACATCTCTCATGATATGTTCGATGCTTTCAAAAGCCATATCAGCATGAGCAACATAATGCATACCCAAAACAATCCCTGTAACGATTTGAGCAACTAAACAAAAAGTAAGTATTCCTCCAAAAGTCCACCAATAATTTAAATTTTTTGGAGTTGGATATTCTCTTAAATGCGCACCAAGCGACAACAATGGCAATCTTTCATCAAACCATTTACCAATTTTTGAAGACGGAACATATTTGTGATCACTCATTTTTTACCCAATTTTAATTGTATTGTTATTTACGAATTCATATTTTGGTACTTCCATATTAACTGGAGCAGGACCTTTTCTAATTCTACCAGATGTATCATAATGAGAACCATGACAGGGACAAAACCAACCATTATATTCACCTTTGTCTGCCAATGGAACACATCCTAAATGGGTGCAGACACCTAGCATTACTAGCCACTCAGATTTTTTTACTCTGTCTTCATCTTTTTCTGGATGTGGTAATTCATCTAAATTAACTGATTGTGCTTCTGAAATTTCTGCTTCGGTTCTTCTTTTTATAAAAACCGGCTTACCTCTCCACAAAACTGTAATTGACTTGCCTGGTTCAATCTGGCTTATGTCAACTTCTGTGGTTGCCAAAGCTTTAACAGAACGATCAGGATTCATTTGGTCAATAAGTGGCCAAATAGTAGCTCCTAGACCTACGGCGCCAACGGTATAGCTCGTAGTAAATAAAAAGTCTCTTCTGTTAGTTTGTTTTTTTGTTTTGTCCATATATGATCTTTATAACTAACATTATTTAAATAAAGCTAAATTTTGATATTTGCTAGGGTCAGAATGACACATAAATTGTAAAATTATGATTAATATTGCTCTTTATAAACCAGATATTCCTCAAAATACAGCTGCAATAATTAGGATAGGAGCTTGTTTTGAGATGAAAATACATATTATTGAACCCTGCGGTTTTAACCTAAACGACCCTAGGTTTAAAAGAATTACAATGGATTATGCTAAATTAGTTAAAATCATAAGATATGAGAATTTCAAAAGTTTTATAAAGAAAAATTCAAAATCACGAATTATATTAATGACCACAAAGGCAAAAAAACCTTATTTTAAACTTAGCTTTAAAAAAAAAGATATTTTGCTTTTTGGAAGAGAAAGTGCCGGAGTTCCTCCAGAAATACATAGACAAATCAAAAATAAAATAAAAGTGCCCTTGAGTAAAAAAGCAAGATCACTTAATGTAGCTATGTCAGTAGCTATAGTAGCGTCTGAAGCATTAAAACAAAATAATTATTTCAATGATTAAAGATATAGAAACAAAAAAGCAGTTAGCCAGCAATTGGTTTGTTTTCATGCAAAAAGAAATTTGCAAACAATTTCAGAGTTTAGAAAAAAATATTTCTAAAAAAAAAGGAAAAAAATATAAAAAATTTGAAAAAAGAGAATGGAAAAAAAATAACCCAAACGAAGGTGGTGGTGTATCTTTTCTTCTTCAGAATGGTAAAATTTTTGATAAAGTTGGTGTAAATCAATCTACAGTTTGTGGAGAATTCAAAAAAAATTTTAGATCAAAAATATTGGGTGCAGAAAGAGATGGAAAATATTGGGCTTCAGGAATCTCAGTTGTAGCTCATATGAAAAACCCAAAAATACCTGCTTTTCATTTTAATACAAGATTTATTGTTACATCCAAAGAGTGGTTTGGTGGTGGGATGGATGCAACACCTTCTTTTCCTGATAAAATAGAGAAAATAAAAATTCACAGAAGATTGAGAGACGTCTGTGTATCAAATAAAAAAAAATTCAAAAAATATAAAAAATGGTGTGATAATTATTTTTTTTTACCTCATAGAAATGAACCTAGAGGTATTGGTGGATTATTTTTTGATTATGAAACAAAAGATTGGTCTAAAAATTTTAAATTTGTAAGAGATTTAGGAATTTGCTTTTTAGAAATTACAATTAATACTATTATAAAAAAAAATAATTTGAAATGGAAAAAAAAAGATAAGGAAAAACAACTTCTTAAAAGAGGAAGGTATGTTGAGTTTAATCTTTTATATGACAGAGGGACAAAATTCGGTTTAAATTCTGGTGGTAATATTGAGTCAATTTTAATGTCTTTGCCGCCTCAAGCTAAATGGAAATAAATGAAAAAAGAACCTATAACAGTAACCGGTCTCGAAAAATTAAAAATAGAATTAGATGAATTAAAAAACATCAAAAGACCTAAAATAGTAGAGGCAATAGCTGAAGCAAGATCTCATGGTGACCTAAAAGAAAATGCTGAGTATCATGCTGCCAAAGAGCAGCAAGCCCAATTAGAAAGTCGAGTAATTAAAATTAATGACATTATTGCCAGAGCAGATGTCATTGATGTAACTAAAATCGATAATGATGGAAAAGTTATTTTTGGATCGACAGTTACAGTCACAGATTTAGAATCAAATAAAAAGATTAAGTTTAAGATTGTAGGTGAAGATGAAGCTGATATTAATAAAAATTTAATTTATTTTAAATCTCCGATTGGTAAAGCTTTAATTGGTAAAAGCTTGAAAGATATGGTTGTTGTAAATGCTCCATCTGGAGAAAGAAATTTTGAAATATTAAGTATCGAATACATCTGATTTTTTAACTTTATTTATTACTGAAAGTATATTTTTTTCACTTAGAGAGTAATTATTATTTACCCATACTTTCTCTAGTTCTTTTAAAGCACTACCTAATTTTTTTCCTTCGCTCATTCCTTTGGTAATTAAAAATTGTCCATTATAGGGAAATTTAGGAACAGATGTCATGTCTATATTTTCAATGATTTTTAAAAATTCATTAAAACTGAGTTTTGGGTTTTGAAAGAAAATAAAAGTGGCAAATTTTTTAACTTTTTCTTTACCTAAAAAATAAATGTTTCTTTTAAGATTTTTTTTAAAATAATTTTTATCTGATTTATATTTTTTTAAATTATCAGCAAAAAATATGAGTTTACTTTTTAGATCATTAGAGGTTTTATATTTATGGGAAAAATATTCATAATTATTAGAGTCATCAATTAGTAGTATTGCTAAAGTTAAATCAATTTCTCTTTTTAGAATCTTATAATTTTCCAAAGATTTTATTTTGTTAAAACGTTCTAGAAATTTAAATTCTGGAAAAATAACTAAAAAAATACTTTTTAAGTTTTCATTTTTTATAATATTGTCAAAATTATTTAAACTAAATATTTTAAATAATTCATTTAAAATTCTTTCCTTAGAAAGATTTTTAATTCCGTTTAGATTTAACTTGATAGCTTCAAGAGTTTTGTTATCAAAATTTAAATCATTGTATTGTAATGAAAATCTTATAAATCTTATTATTCTTAAATAATCTTCTTTAATTCTTTTGTCAGGCTCTCCAATAAATCTTACTCTTCCAATTTTAAGATCTTGTAATCCTAATTGTGGATCAAAAATATTTCCTTTTTTATCTAGATAAATTGAATTGATAGTAAAATCTCTTCTAGTAGAGTCTATATTCCAATCTTCAGTAAAATCAATATCTGCATGTCTTCCGTAAGTTTTAACATCTTTTCTTAGTGTGGTTATCTCAAATTTACTTTTATTAATTAAAAGTGTAACAGAGCCATGTTTTGTACCAGTATCTACTACTTTAACTTCTGAATTTTTAAATTTTTCTTTAATTTCATCTGGAGTAAATATAGTAGCAATATCAATGTCATCTACTTCTTCACCTAAAAGATGTTTTCTAACGCACCCTCCAACAAACATTGCTACTTTTTTGTTTTTTTCCTGACCATTTTCTAAAAGTTTAAATATTTTTTTAATTTCTTTAGATTTGTAAAATGGGAAAAATATTTTTTTTATTTGACTAATTAATTTATTTTTTAAAAAAAAACTTTTCATTTGTTTGGCTGGGGCACTAGGATTCGAACCTAGGATGGTGGTACCAAAAACCACTGCCTTACCGCTTGGCTATGCCCCAATGCTATGGATTTGATATATCATAAAAATGAAGAATTAAATAGTTTTTGCAAACACACACCAATATTTTGGAAACTTTTTTTTAATTATTTTTAATCCAGCAATAGCAGATTTTTTACTTTTAAACATTCCAAAACAGGCTGATCCCGACCCCGTCATTCTTGAAAAATAACAGTCTTTTTGAATAGACATAAAGTTTAAAATCAAATTTAGTTTACTAAACTTTGAAACAGAAATCTCTTGTAGGTCATTTTTTTCTTTTTTTATAAAGCTTATGAACATCCCTTTTGATTTAATTTTTGTGGGATCAATTTTTGATTTTTTGCTGTAATTTTTTACTTTTGAATATATCTTTTTAGTTGAACATTTTATGTGGGGATAAACTATTACGAAATAAAGTTTAAAAAAATTTTTATACTTTTTAAATATTTTTAAGCTTTTTTGATATGCCTGTTTTTGTAAAAAAATTCTAAAATCTGATCCAATTTTTTTATCAAATTCATTGATTATTGACTTATTAATTTTTTTTTTTAGAAAGTATTTTAAAATAAATGCTGCATTACTCGTCCCTCCAGCTAAACCTGAAAATGCAGGAATGTTCTTTTTTACGACTATTTTATATTTTTTATTTTCATCTATAAATTTTTTTTGTCTTAAAATTTTTATTGTTTCTAACACCGTATTTTTAAATACTTTTACTTGTTTTTTAAATTTGCCCTTAAAGGTTATTTTGTCATTTCTCTTTTTGATTTTGATTATCTGAATAGTGTCATGAGCACTAATTAGTAAAGAGTTAGTTTGAATATCATGCAAGCCGTTTTTTAATTTTTTTAAAACACGTAAAGATAAATTTATTTTACAATAAGATTTTAACATTCCTATCTTTAGAGTTTAAGTTTTGGTCCAAAAATTAATTTTTTTTTAATTTTATTTTTTAATTCTGGTTCAGCTTCATCTAAAGTTAAAACATATTTCCAATAATATCTTGCCTGAATATTTTTATTATTCATCCATAAGGAATCTGCATAATGGTCATTTACTACTGGATCTGATGGAAATAAAACAACAGCCAACTGTAAATATTCTTTAGCTTCTTGAAACTTTTTTAGTTTAAACAAAGCCCATCCTAATGAGTCTATAATATAACCATCGTTTTTTTTTAACTCGTTTGCTTTTTTTAACATTTCTAATGATTTTTTTATATTCATACCTTTTTCTATCCAAGAATAAGCTAGATAATTTATAACGTATGGTTGATTTGGTGAAACTCTTAATGAATTTAAAAAATCTTTTTCTGCCTCATCCCATTTACCTATTCGTTCATAGCTTACTCCCCTTCCGTCTGTGGCTTTTGGATAAAGATAATGATCTTGGCTAATTAAATTTAAAACTTCAGTATAATACTTTATAGACTCATCAAATTCCTGATTATTTTTTAAAAATTTAGCATAATCATAAATTTGAAAAACATTTGGCGACTTTATTTTTTCATATTTTTTATTTAAAAAATTTAAACTTTCTTTGTTTTTGTCTTGATTTGTCAAAATCAATGCGATCCTTTTAGATGCATACCAATTATAAGCTAAACCTTTTTTAGATATTTTATTATAAATCTTCATAGATTTATCATATTGTTCTAAATTATAAAAATTCTCAGCATGGAGAGTTTCTAATGAAGTAAAATTTTCATTTAAAAATTTAGATAAATTTAAATAAAAATTTGAAAAAATGTATGCTGATTGAGAAGATAAAGCATTAGATGCAATGTATAAAACCTCAGCGATATTATCTGATATGTTTTTACAACTAAAACTATCGCTAAAATTTTTTACTTTTTTATTTTTTAAATCTAATTGGTATTGATTTAATAATAAATTTGTCGGAAAAAGTTTTAAATTTAATTCTAAAGAATTAATTGCTTCTTTAGTTTTGCCTTCATTGTATAGATAATTAGCATGAAAAAATGCGTACCTTGAGAAATCTATACTATTATCTGACAAGAGTTTATTAAATAAAATATTTGTTTTTTCAGAGTCATAATAGCAATGCATAAAAACATTTTGAATTTTTTTTATATTTTCAAATCTTGGAGGTATTTGATTAATTAAAGACAAACCTGCTTCCCTATCCAGGTCAAACAAGGAAATCCAATTATTTAAAGATATGGAAACCAAGTTTTCAATTATACCTTTGTTTTTTTGAAATTCTAACTTTTGAAAATATCTTTTCGCATTTTCAAATTTTTTATTTTTTAAATAATATACTCCTATAATTAAATTGCTTTCAAAACTATCTATTCCCTTATTTTCCAATTGTTTTGAATAAATATATGCTTCATAAAATTTATCTAGGTTTATTAATGATCTTTGATATAATTGAGAATAGAATGAATGATTGTCCTCTAATCCTCTAAGTTTTTTTAAATATTCATAAGAACTCGCGTATTCGTTGTCATTTAATGATAAAATTCCAGAAAAATAGTTAGAAATACTATTTGAGTCATTATATTTATCCAGATTTTTTGCATGTATTAAATTAAACGTGCTAAAGAATAAAACTAAGTATAATATGAATTTAATTTTTGTTTTTTTCATAAAATAATTCTAATGAATAAGAAAATTAATACCAAATTAGCAAAGCTTATTAAATATTATAGTTTAATAAATCATAATCTAATATACAAAAATCAGTCCATAAATAGGTACAAAATTAAAAATTTAAATTATACAGCTAAAAATAAGGTAGAAAAACTTTCAAAACTTAAAGATCTAATAGGTGGCATAAAAAATTGTGAATTGAAAAAAAATGCTAATAACTTAGTTTTTGCAGATGGAAATCTAAATGCTAAAATAATGATAATAGGTGAAGGACCAGGAGCTAATGAAGACAAGGAAGGCCTTCCTTTTGTGGGAAGAGCTGGTCAATTGCTAGACAAGATGTTGTTATCTATTAAACTAGACAGAAAAAATGTTTATATTACAAACGTAGTAAATTACAGGCCTCCAGAAAATCGAAAGCCAACCGATAAAGAAATTGCTAGATATTTTCCATATTTAATTAAACATATAGAAATAATAAATCCAAAAATTCTTGTACTTTTAGGTAGTACTGCACTAAATACTATAATAGGCAACCAAGAAGTAATATCTAAAGCTCGAGGAAAATGGGTAGAAAAAAATATTGGAAAATGTTCAACCTCAGTTATTGCATCTTTTCACCCAGCTTTTTTGATGAGACAGCCTGATCAAAAAAAAATGGCATGGATTGATTTAAAAATGATAAGGCAAAAAATTAAAGAGTTAAAACTTAAAATTGAAAAATAATAAAATAATTGTAGGAGTAGATGAAGTTGGGCGTGGTTGCCTTGCTGGTCCAGTGGTTTCTGCGGCCGTTATTTTAAAAAATGGTATTAGTCTAAAAAATATTAAAGATTCTAAAAAAATTAATTTTAAAAATAGATTAAAATTAGCAAATTATATAAAAGAAAATTCTTATTATTCTATTGGCTTAGCTTCTGTTGATGAAATATTTAAATTTAATATCCTAAAAGCTTCATTGTTATCTATGAAAAGAGCTATAGAAAAATTATCAAAAAAACCTGATTTAATTTTAATAGACGGAACTTTTGCTCCTGAAGGTATTAAAAATTCTAAAACAATAATTAATGGAGATGAAAAAATTAAGTGTATTAGTGCAGCATCAATAGTAGCTAAGGCTTATAGAGATTTACTTATGATTAAATTATCAGAAAAATTTTCAAATTATGCTTGGGATAGTAATTTTGGATACGGAACTAAAGCTCACTTAGATGGTTTAAAAAAATTTGGTATTACAGCTCACCACAGAAAAGGCTTTAAGCCAGTACACAAGATATTGTCAAGATAAGAATCTCTAACACAAGAAGACTCTTTTTTTTTCTAAAATAGTTTGACCCCTGATTCAATTTAGAGTTGAATCTTGAAAATGACGATTTATTTAAATAAAATTTTTAATGGTGATTGCTTAAAAGAATTAAAAAAAATTCCTGACAAAACTTTTGATTTAGTTTTTGCTGATCCTCCTTACAATATGCAAATAGGAGAAAAGTTAACTCGACCTGATGCAAGTAAAGTAAACGGTGTCAATGATAAGTGGGATCAATTTAATAGTTTCAAACATTATGATGATTTTTGTAATGCTTGGCTAACTGAATGTAAAAGAATTTTAAAAGATAATGGAAGTATTTGGGTAATTGGATCTTATCATAATATCTTTAG
>MDSW01209688.1_pt1 | contig 13895 bp, 13 predicted proteins | sample 811171 | NCBI WGS metagenome assembly MDSW01 (sample SAMN05326641, study PRJNA326480) | marine metagenome | isolation source: seawater | place: Atlantic Ocean: North West | collected 2012 | reverse complement strand
CCGCCCAGGGTCCCTCGCTTTCAATCCCCGCCCTCGGCGCCTTTCAACTCCAACTGACGCCTTTCAACTCCACCCCGACGTTCGCTCGTATGGAACGACCCTCAGGAGACCGGCGTCGCGTTCACGGACGCGTTTAAGGCGGATTTGGAAACGCATTCGCCGTATCCGTTTCTTTCGAACATCAACGCGTACGTCGTGCACGGGTACGACGATCAGGCGGTGCCGTTGGATCACTCGCTGACGTGGACGAGAGACGCGAGCGGTGAGTAGTCCCCGGGATCGCTTCCCGCGTTTTTTTCGCGTCGTTTCCCGAGGACGTCGAGTCGCCCGCCGCGCCGCGCGATATTCCACGTCCGTCATCAAATCTGATCACGCGCTGACCAATCGAGCAATCACTACATCGCTCCCCTCCCCCCTCGACTGATGACGCAGTGAACATGCGACGCGGCGCGACGGAGAACGCGGGGGAGACGTCGGGGACGCGGCGGCTTCTGGAGGTTGGCGGGATGGGACACGGGATCGAAAACGCGCTGCCGCAGATAAAGGCGAAGCTCGTGGACTTCTTCAAGCTCCCGTTCTCGCTTCCGGAAGGGTACGAGTGACGCCTACGACGCGGGCGGTTTGGCGGTTTGGCGGTTGTTTGGTCACGACGTGGTCACGGATAATACGATCACCGTTAATCAACGAACGCACGCCGCCGGAGCTCTCTCTCCTCCTCTCGTTCCTCCGTCTCTCCCCCGTGCAAAGTCCTTAAGGATCGGCGTTCACCACGCGAACGCGGTCGTATGGGGACCAGTCTCTCGTCGTCGTCGCGCCGCTTTTTCTCTCCGCCGGACGATCTCTCTCTCTCCCTTCATCACGCGGCGACGAGCTCCTTGCACACGCCGGACTCCACGGTGTCCTTCACGTGCTGCCGCGCCCACAGATCGCACGCCACGATGTCGTCCAAGCTCGGGTCGAGGACGAGCTCGTTCTTGTGCGCCTCCATGGCTTTGTCGATGACGTTGTAGATGTCAAAGTATCCAATCTTCTTGTCGAGGAACATCGCCACCGCCTGCTCGTTCGCGGCGGAGAACACCCCGGTCATCGTCCCGCCCGCCCTGCCCGCGGCGTACCCCATCGTCAACGACGGGTACTTCTCCACGTCCGGCGCCTTGAACGTGAGGTCGCCCATCTTCACGAAGTCCAGACGCGGCCACGTCGTCTCCGAGCACTGGACTCGTTGCGGCCACGACATGGTGTAGAGAATCGGCAGACGCATGTCCGGCCAGCCGAGCTGCGCGAGGACGCTCGAGTCGCTCGTCTCGACCATGCTGTGAATGATCGACTGCGGGTGAATGACGACGTCGATGTCGTCGTACGAGGTTCCGTACAGGTAGTGCGCCTCGATCACCTCCAGGGCTTTATTCATCAGTGTCGCGGAGTCGCACGTGATCTTCGCGCCCATGTCCCAGTTGGGATGCGTCGTCGCCTTCTTCTGCAAGAAACCCGGGTCGTTCTTCGCGTACTCGCGCATCTCCGAGAGTTCGACGTCGCGGAACGCGCCTCCGGACGCGGTCAGGATGATCCTTCGGAGCGCGCCCTCGGGTAAGCCTTGGATGCACTGGAAGATCGCGGAGTGCTCCGAGTCCGCGGGTAAAATCTTGACGCCGTGCTTGACCGCGAGAGGGACTGCACCGCGCGACGTTGAAAGGCGGAGTTGAAAGGCGTCAGAAGCGGAGTTGAAAGGCATCGAGGTGTGTCGGGATGAGTGAAAGCAGCGAGGGGTGGGTGGAGAGATGCGCCGGGAGATGAAGTAAGTCCTTAAGGAACGGCGTTCACCGCGCGAACGGGGACCGGCGTGATAAATAGAACGCACCGATCGCCGGCCCGCCCGCGATGAGCGTCTCCTTGTTCGCGAGGCAGATGTTCTTCCCCGCCTCGATCGCGGCGACCGTGGGCGGCAGTCCCGCGCAGCCGACGATCCCGGTCACGGTGCTGTCCACCTCCGGATGCCGCGCGACCTCGATCATGCCGTCGGGCCCGTACAAAATCTCCGGCTTGTCGCCGTCCATCGCCGCGATCATCGACTCGAGTCGCGCGACGTCGGCGCCGTCGCTGATGCTCACCATCTTCGGCTTGAACTTCATGATCTGCTCCGCGAGGACGTCGAGGTTCTTCCCCGCGCTGAGCGCGACGATCTCGAACTTGTCCGGGTTCTCCTCCGCGATGTCCAGCGTCTGCGTGCCGATGGAGCCTGTGCTTCCGAGCAGCGAGATCTTTTTCACGTTGCCGTTCCCGAGGTCGGGCACGTCCTCGGGGACGACCGCGCGGCCGGGCCAGCACGCGCCGTAGCGGGACTGTGGTTTAGGGTTTAGGGTTTAGCGCGTCGGCGCGTGGCGGTCGCGAAGGATGGGAGACGACGCGATGGCGGGCGGGACGGAGGCGCCGCGACGCGCGGGGATGAGCGGTTTTCCGCGCGCGGCGGTGTCGGTGACGAGATAAAACGCGATCGGGCGGGAGGACGCGCCTCGTTGTTCGCGTCCGCGCGCGTCGCGGTCGCGACGACCGCGCGCTTGGACGCGCGCGGCGCCTTGAGCGTCGCGACGCGGGAGGAGATGGACGCGAGAGAGGTCATGGTCGCCATCGTGCGAGGCGTTCGCGCGGCGTGGCGGTGTGACGACGCGAGAGGAAGATATCCGCCCGGGAGTGGCTCACGGCGCGCGGCGCGGCGCGAGATCTCGGGCCAAGTTCGAAGCGCGGTGACTCACCGCAGCGACGACGACGCGTCTCGCACGCAGTTCCCGTCGCGCGCCCCGCCGGCGACGCGCACGACCGAACTCGCAGCGGCGGCGACGACGACGACGACGACGCGGGCGTCATGATCAAGCTCTTCTCCGTCAAGGCGCGCGACACTCCCCCCCCCGACTCCGCGCGGCGTCGACGAGAGACGGACGGACCCTCGGATCTCGCGCGCGAACGAATTTGACTTTCCTTCGTCGTCGTCGTCGTCGTCGTCGTCCGTGTTCGTCGATCCGCTCACCCTCCTCCTCCCGCCCCCTCCCTCCCTCCCTCCCTCCCACAGGATCAACAAGAGAAGGACGCGAAGGCGAAAGCCGCCGCGGGCGCCTCCGGCCAGGGCGGCCCGAAGCGCTCCCCGGGTGAGATGCGCCTCGCGAAGGACATCAGCGAGCTCACGCTGTCGCCGTCCATCTCCGTCGATTTCCCAGACGGCAAGGACAAGCTCCTCGACTTTATCGTCACGATCCGCCCCGAGGACGGGTTTTACCGCGGCGGCGTCTTCCGCTTCAGCTTCGCGGTGCCGGGGACGTACCCGCACGAGCCGCCCAAGGTGAAGTGCCTCGCGAAGGTGTATCACCCGAACTTGGACCACGACGGAAACGTGTGTCTGAACATCCTGCGCGAGGATTGGAAACCGGTGCTTTCCGTCTCGTCGTGCGTGTACGGACTGACGTTTTTGTTCAGCGATCCGAACCCGGACGATCCGCTGAACAAGGAAGCCGCGAAGGAGATGACGGAGTCGCCGAGGCAGTTCGAGCAGAACGTGAGGAGGAGCATGCAGGGGGGGTACGTGGGGGGGACGACGTTCTCGAACGTCACGCGGTGACGGCGACGGCGGGCGAAACGGCATCTCATCTCATCGGAACGACGACGACGAACGGACAGACGGCGGCGGCGAACGATAGCGGGATACGTCACGAACGAACGACTACTTCGCACGTACACGTCAAACCCTAAACCCTGAACCCTGCGCCTTCCTCACGCATCGCGATACCCCCCCTCCCCCGTCGCTCACGCCTTGGCGGCGGCGGGCTTTGACTTCCTCGCGCTCATCAGCCTCTTCTCCTGTTCCCTCGCCCATAACTCCTCCTCGTCCGTCTCCCCGGGCTTCGGCTTCTTCTTCCGCTTCCGAAGCTCCGCGATGCTGACGATCTTCATCCCGTCTCTCTCCTTCGGGGTCTCGTGGATCTCCTCGAGGACTTCCTCCACCTCGATCGCCGCCTCTTCCGAATCCGCGTCGACGTTTTCCACGACGCGAACGTTAAACGGGTCGTTCAGCGGGCTCTTCTTCTTCTTCGCGGACGACGGCGCGTTCGCGTTGACGGCGTTCTCGTCTCCGTCGCCGTCGTCGTCGTCCTCGGCGTCGGCGTCCGCGAGCGCTTTCATCAAGATGGGATCGACCTGCGATACTCTACGGCCAAACTTTCGCGCGCGCGCCTGCACCTTCGCCTTGTGCAAATCCGCCGCGGCGATGACGTTCCCGCGGTCGATGACGTCGAAGAACGCGACGAGGGAGTCGATGTACAGACGCGCGTCGCGGTTCACCGCGTCGACGTTCGCGTCGTCGTCCTCGCTCGACGCGATCGACTGGTTCGATCGCGTGCGACGCATGCGGTCTTTTCCCGCGTTCTTTTTTTCCTCCGCGGCTTTTTTCGCCGCCGCCTCCGCCTTGGCCGCCTCCCTCGCCGCCTTGAATTCGCCGTCGTCCTCGGACGGCGTCGGCGACGCGCTCCTGCGCACGGAGATTATCCGTTTCAAGCTCGCGATCGATTTCACCGCGCTGAGTTTCGTCTTGGCGCCCTGCTTCGCGCGCGAGATGGCCGGGTTTTCCAGCGGCTTTTTGCCGTCCGAGGCGGAGAATGACGCCGCGGACGCGTTCCTGGACGACTCGTCGATCCGCGGCGTCATCCGCGTCCACACCCCTGGGTCCACCTTGTCGAGACGATCGCTGAACAGCAGCGTCGTCTGCAGCAGGTTATACACCGCGGCGGAAGCTTCGTTCATCTGTTTCTCCGACGCGTCGGCGGTGAGCTTGTTGATGCGCGCGCGCTTCTCCTCGCGGTATTGCCCGCTCTCGAGCTTCGCCTCGCCGCTGCGCGCGGCGAACAGCTGCTTATCGATGTTCTTCCCCCCCGCCGAATCCGCGCTCGTGATCGCGTCTTCTTTCTCTTTCGCGAGCTCCTCGAGCAGCTCTTTGTGCCTCGCCACGAGGTAGTCGTGATGCGACTGCACCGCGACGGACTCGTTTCGAACGCTCTCGATCTCTTCTCGGCGGTTGATAAACGTCGCGACGAGATCGTCCGGCTCCATGTCCGGCGTCACCGCCTGGATCCGTCGCAGCGCGTCCTCCATCCGCTCTTCTTCTAACGCGATGGACGACGACTTCAGCATCTGAAGGAAACTCTTCGCGTGCGTGCCCTTCGCGCCGCGCATGCCCTTCGGCGCCCCTCCCGAGGCTTTCGAATACGCATCCTCCTCCGCCTCTCGCTTAATCTTCACGAGCTGCTCCTTGAACGCCTTCTGGCGGTCGTTCATCGCCTTGTCTTGCGCCCTCGACGCGAGCAGGCGGCTCCGCAACAGCGTCAGCTGCTCTTGCCAGTTCTCGCGCTTCTCCTTCAGCGACGCCGCGGTCCGCGCGAGCATCTCTTCGGCTCGCCGCCGCTCGTTTAACAGCGTCGCCAGCCGCGCTCGGCGCGACGTCATGTCCGACGTCATGTCCTTATCGAACCGCTCCATCTCGTGCACGATCGGGTCTGTCCACGTCAAGTGCTGCGTCGCTTCGATGACGTCGTCCTTTCTGCGCTGCGACGCGTTACGGGCGGACGCGGCTAACGCCTTCGGGGCGGACGTTTTCAGCGTCGCGTGCGGATTCGCTCGCCGCTTCTCCGACGTCGGGTCCTCCTCGCGAAGGCGTATGATGATGTGCCCGTAGTTGAGCGTGCGGAACTCCTCCTCGTCCGCGGCTCGGTTCGACTCCTCTATCCGACGTTCGAGCGCGTCGACGGTGAGCGCGGACGCCGGGCCGGACTCGTCCGCGTCCCCGAGCGCCTCGGGAGGGAGCTCGACGCTCTGAGGGCCATTCCATACAAAAATAGTTCATCGGTCAGTTGAAAGGGGACGCGATCAAATGTTGAAACCGAGCGGTGGGTGAAAAACTTTTGTATAGAACGCACCTGAATCGCGCCGCCGCCGCCGCGGTAACTCCGCCCGTCGTCCGCGAGCGTCTGGTTCTTCAGCTCCTGCGCGGCGAAGTCGATCTGCAGCTGCGCCAGCTCTTTTTCGATTCGGATCTTATCGTTCACGACGCTGTTGTACCGCGTCGCCATCTTGCCGACGATCTCCCGGTAGAACTCCATCTCGGACGTGACGATGGAATCTTTCGCGATGGCCGCTTCCCTCGCCGCGGTTTTGCGCGCCTCTAAATCCCTCTGTCTCTGCAGCCGCGCGCGCGCGAGCTCCTCCTGCTTCTTCTTCGAGAGCTTCTTCCCGTCCGCGCCGGTGGCGATCTTCTTCGCGTCGCCACCGTCTTTATTCGACCCCCCGACGCTCTTGAGCATCGACGCCGGCTTCGCGGCGTTCATGTCCGGACCGGAGAAGTAGTGCCCGTCAGCGCTCTTTCCGCGGTACTTCGGGTTCGAGCTGAACATCACCCTCGGGCCGCCCTTCTCGCGCGCGAGGTCTTCCTTCGACTTCCCGGGCTTCGCGTCGGAGATTAAAAACCCCTTGTGGAGCTCGCCGACGAGCGCGTAGTCCGGCTCCGCGAGCGCGATGTCCGCGCGGGGTTTCGTCGCGCCGAATCGCGATTCGCGCGAGGAGGGCTCATCGCTCGAGACGCCTCCGCGCGTCAGCGGCGCGACGGTCGAGGGCGCGGACGAGGCCGCGGGCGGCGGCTTCTTCTTGCCCCCTGGCGGTCCCGGCGGCCGCGGCTTGCTCGCCGTCGTCGTCGTCGCCGACGTCGTCGCGGTTCGGATGCCCCCGGTGCTCGCGCGCGTTCGCCGCGCCGCCGCCGTCGCCGCCGCGGAGGCGAACTCGTCGTTCCACGGCGTCTCTCCGGCGCTCGCGCGCGCGCTCGACTTCTTCCAGACGCGCGCGCCGTACACCCCCGCGGCAGCCGCGGTCCCCGGTGTTTCGTTTTCTCTTTTATTCGACGACGACGACGACGCGGACGCGCGCTTCGACGCCGCCGCCGCGACGCTCGACCGCGTCGTCGGCTTCGCCTCCGCCGCCGCCGCCGCCGCGCTCTTCTTAGCCTCGGGCTTCGCGGCGGCCGTGGTCGGTCTCGCGACCGCGACTTCCTTTTCCTTTACTTTTGTCTCCTTCGCCGCCGCCGCGGGTTTCTCGGGCTCGCCTTCCTTCCCGACGTCGTCCACGCCGACGTCGACGCGGACGTTGTCTCCGCTCGGCGAGATCGTCATCGTCGCCCTCACCGGGCTCGCCGGCTCCGGCGCCGGCTCGAGAAGACCGACGTCGAGCCGGACGTTGTCTCCGCTCGGGGAGATTTTCATCGTCGCCCTCACCGGGCTCGCCGCTTTCGGCGCCGCCGCCGCTTTCGGCTTCGTCGGCTCCGGCTCCGGCTCCGGCGGCGGCGGCGCCGCCGACGTAGATTTAGATTCCGATTCGTCCTCCCCGGCGGTTTCGGTCAACGACTCCTCCTCCTTCGCCTCCGCCGCGACCGTCTTCGTCTTCGTCTTCGCCTCGTCGTCCACCTCCGTCGTCGCGACGCCGTCCTCCTCCTCGATCTCGCCGTCGGACGCGATGTCCACGCGGACGTTATCGCCGCTCGGGGAGATCTTCATCGTCGCGCTGACCGGCGTCGGCGGCGCCGCGGGGGCGACGAGCCGCTCCGGTATCGGCGTCGGGCTGCCGCGTCCCTCGATCTCGGCGTCAGCGTCCGTCGCGGCTGCCGCCTTCCTCGCGCGCTTCGCCTCGCGGTACGCGCGCAGCTCGTCCGGGATCGTCCAGACCGTCTCCTTCGTGTCCTTGTGGTAGTAATACGCGCGGCCGTCCGCGGCGGTCGCCTCTTTCCATCGCGGCCGCTCCGGCGGCGACGCCCCCTCCGGCGAGACGAGGCTCATCCGAGAAGAAATCGATTTATTTCTCGCGGACGAGACGCGACGCGTCGCCGCTCGGGGGGGGGTATCGAGCGCGCGGTGCGGCGGGTGCGACGCGCGCGCGGCGTTCGACGCGCGCGGATAGGACGCGCGCGGGGGGTGGAGGACGTGAGGTGCGACTCCGCGGCCGTCGCGCGACTCGCGCTGTGACGTCGGAAGACCGTTTTTTTCATCCTTTCCCTCCACGGCTCTGGAGTTCCCCCCGCCCGCGAGCGTCAGGTGCGTTCTATCAAAAGTTTTTCACCCACCGCTCGGTTTCAACATTTAATCGCTCTCCCTTTCAACTGACCGGTGAACTTTTTTTTGATTGGATGGCCCTCACTCAGTCCGCCGCGTGACCTCCGAGAGGTCCGTCCCCCGACGCGCCGCGACGACGCGCCATATCGACGGTCGCGCCGCGACGACGCGCCATATCGACGGTCGCGCCGCGACGGGACGCGTCACGATGCTTCGACGCGTCGCGGCGGCGCTCGTCGCCTCCGCGGCGTCGACGTCTTCGGCGTCTGCTTCCACCGCGCGCGTCGCGTCGGACGCGGCGTCGCGCGCGTTCGCGGACGCGTCGCGCGACGCGCTCCTCGCGCGTCATCTCGCCGCGTCGTCGTCGTCGTCGTTCGGACGGAGGGGCGCCGAGACCGCGACGGTCGCGTCGTCGTCGCTCTTGACGCGGCTGCAGCCGCCTCTCACCGCGCGCGGCGCGTCCGTCTTCTCGCGGCATCTGTCCTCGAGCGGCGGCGCGCGCGGCGGCCCGCGTCCCGTCGTGACGCATCGGAGCCACGACAAGCCGCGCGCGTCGTCGTCGTCGAAAACGCGGAAAACGTCGGAACCACCGGAACCTCCTCCTCGTCATCGTCAGCTCAACCCGGAACCCGAGATCGACGGCATGCCGCGATACCCCGAGCTCTCCATCCCCGGCACGCTCCGCTTCCTCGACTACTTCGGCACCGCCTCGTTCGCGATGACGGGCACGCTCGCGGCGGCGGCGAGAGGCATGGATCTCCTCGGGTGCGTCGTCGTCGGGACCATCACTGCCGTCGGAGGCGGCACCGTGCGCGATCTGCTCCTCGGCCGCGGCCGGCGCGCGTTCTGGATGGAAGAGATCGAGTACCTGTGGATATGTCTCGGCACCGGAGTGTTAACTTTTCTGTCGTGGCCGACGCTGCGGAGGGAGTTCGGCGTGGACGAGAGCGACTGGTGGGTGGAGGCGTGGGACGCGATCGGCGTTGGCGCGTTTTGCGTCATCGGCGCGCAAAACGGTGAGACGAGACGCTACGCTCGAGACTGATCCCCATACGATACGCACTCGATCGCGCGGCGCGTCGCGTTCGTTGTGCTCGAGACGTCACTCGCTGCTCGAACGGTCGCTGACCGTCCGTTACGTTCACTCGTCTCGTCCGCGCAGGCATACGAGCGGGGGTGCCTCTGCCCGCGGTGATCGCGTGCGGGTTGTTCACCGCGACCTTCGGAGGCGTCATCCGCGACGTCCTCATGTCGCGACCGGTGCGCATACTGCACTCGTACACGGACATCTACGCCAGCGCCGCGCTGGGCGGGGCGAGCGCGTACGTGCTCGTGCGCGCGACGGGCGCGTCCGTGAGGCGCGTCCTATTAGACTAAATTATCACACCGGTCCCCGTACGACCCCGTTCGCGCGGCGCGTGCCGTTCCTCGAGGACTTTTGGATCCCGGCTGTGTGGCGTGTCTCTCCCCCCCGCCGCTCGCTTTCAATCTCGACACGCGCACCGCGAGCCTCGCGACTCCACCCACCTGACGCCCCCCGACCTCCTCCACCCCGACGACGGACGTCGCTTCGCGCGGACCCTCGACCCTCAGCGCGAGAATTTTCGCGGGCGTCGCCGTCGCCGTCGGGTTGCGACAGCTGGCGACGCGTTTCGACGTGCGGTTGCCGACGTTCGGGGACGATCGCGCGCGCGTCGCGGCGATGTCGAAAGGCGACGACGGCGGGGGCGCGCGGCCGCCGTTGCGGGAGGTCGCGGACGCGGCGTGGAAGCTCTTAGGGCTGGCGGGGGGCGAAGAGGAGGAGGAGGAGGAGGACGCGTCGTCGCCGCCGCCGCCGCCGCCGCGCCGCGGCGTCTTCGGTCGAGGGTGATTATGAATTATACACACCGTCGTAGAGAGGCAGGCTTCTCGCTCACGACACCCTAGCTAGGGCCACACACATCACGCCACTCGCTCGCTCGCATCGCGTCTCATCACATCGGATCCGCCGGAGACACGAGCCCTTGCGTGCACGAGATCGCCTTCCACTCCTTCCTCGTCTCCGCGTCCATCTCATTGAACGCGCCGTAGCCCTCTTTGACGACGCACCGCTCCGCGTTTTGCAGGTACCCCTCCAGCATCCGCCCCTTGCTGCTCTTGCCGTCCGGGACCGTGTCAGGGCTCCAGCTCTGAGGGCGGTTCGTTCCACACGAAGCGAAGAAGTCGGGGTGGAGTTCAGGGGTGCGTCAGAAGCGGAGTCGAAAGGCGTCGAGGCGCGTCGGGGATGAAAGCGAGGCGCGGTGGGCGGAGAGACGCGCCGGGACCCGAAAGTCCTCAAGAGACGGCGTTCACCGCGCCGACGCGGTCGTATGGGAACCAGTCAGTGTGATAACATAACGCGCCTGTCCCGCGCTCGCGAGGTACGCCGCGTTGTCGCGGATGATCGTGTCCGTGTTCATGAGCGCCGCGAACGAGTTGGTGTGCCCCGGGTGGTCCCACTTAGGGCCATTCCATACAAAGCGATGTCGGGGTAGAGTTCATAGGCGTCAGTTGGAGTTGAAAGGCGTCGAGGTCGGGGATTGAACGCGAGGGGTGGGCGGAGAGACGCGCCGGCAAAAGTCCTTAAGGATCGGCGTTCACCACGCGGACGCGGTCGTATGGGAACCAGTGTATAGACGCGCCTTGTAGCCCGCGAAGTACGCGTCCGCTTTCGCGACGTAGGCGTCCAGGTCGCCGTCGCCGACGCGCAGGAGCGAGCGCTGCCTCGCGATCATGTCCTTCGTGTCGGTGACGTAGTCCGTGAGCGCGGCCGGATCGGAGGCGGCGCGGGCGATCGGGGCGAGGGGGGGGGCGAGCGCGATTGATGACGCGAGCGCGATTGACGCGAGCGACGCGCGACGCCCCATGATGGATCGCGATCTCGACGCGTCGTCGTTTTCGACGTCGACGCGCGACGCGCGGCACGCGACGACGCGCGCGCGGGAGATGTTCGACGCGCGCGCGGGACGCAGCGCAAGGAACGACGGGCGAGCCGTCGGCGCGAGGAGCGAGGACATGACGACGGACGAGCGGCGCGGCGCGGGACGTGACGACGCGCGGGCGGAACTAACACTCTCTTAGGGATTTGGCTCTCTGCGCGAGCCGTATCGTTTCGGAAGATTCGATACGAGTAACCTTAGTGTATTTACGCACGGCGGCGCGCCGCGACTAGCTCTGCTCGTACACGTCACTCCAGCGCGCCGACTTGCTTCATCAGCGCCGTGTGCGTCGGGAACGGATCAAACCGCCCCGCGGCCAGCTCCCTCTCGCTGATCCCGCAGAAGAACCCGTTCCTCCACTCGAACTCCTTCACCGCCGTCGGAAAGTGCGACACCGCGCGCGCGTACGCGGCGAGCCTCGGGATCGTCCCCTCCGCGAATCGCACCCCCTTGGCGCTCTCGCTCCCGGCGACGAGCTCCGCGATGAGCGCCTCCACCTCCTCCTTGTGCGCGCTCTCGACGTCGCCCACGGTGGCGCCGGGGTGCGCCGCGCCGACGCCCATGAACGCACAGATCCAGATGAGCTTTTCGAACATCGACGCCCTGAACGCGTCGTCGTCCAGCACGTGGCATCTCAGACCGCCCGATCGCAGCCTCGCGGCGAACGCGTCCGCCCACTCGCCGTTCGCCGCGGTGAGCCCCTCCGGGTTCGCGTCCGTGATCCCGTCCGTGGGCTTCTCGTTCATCTTCGCGACGGCGAAGTAGACGAGCGCCTGCGTGTTGCCGCCGAGGCCGCGCGCGTCGAGCCACGGTTGGAGCATGCCGTTCTGCAGAAAGACGAGATCTTTCCGTCGCGCCTCCGGGGTGGCGTCGACGACGCCCTGGAGCGCGTCGTTCCGCGTGCAGACGTAGATGGGCCCGGTCGCGGGCGAGGAAGGGAACGCGTCGCCGCGCTTCACGATGACGTCGCCGTCCACGCCCATGTCGAACAGCGCTTGGCCGACGCGGCCGCCTCCGATGATGATCGATTGCATCACCCCGTCGGAGGAGGACTGGGACGACGACGCCATCTTGACGGACGACGACGCTCGACGACGAGAGGAGGAGGCGACGCGACGGCGCGCGGCGACGACGCGGGTGGTGGAGAGAGAGCACGCGGCGGGGCGCGAGCACGCGGTCGCGACGGAGGCGATCATGCTACGAGGGCGACGGCGCGCGACGGACGAATGCGCGGGAGACGACGAGACGGACGGACGATAAAGCACTGCCGTGCCGTCTGCGAGATCTCGCACTGGATCTCGATCTCGTCGCGCGGCTGAGAAGATTGATGTCTGTTTGGTCGTAGCAGTCGTCGTACAAGGTACTCACACATAAAAAAACGCACACACTCCATGCGTTTCTTTCTTCTCATCTCTCGCTCATCGTCTCTTCGCCCCCAAGGATGTCTTCTCGCGCTCCGCCTTCGCCTTGTTCCGCCGCGCGACGCTGCTCTTCAACACCGAGCGCGTCATCCGCTCGGGGCCGCCCTTCTTCATCAGCTTGGCTCTCGCTTCGCCGAGCGCGCCTTTGAACTTATCCCCGAGCGCTTTAATCTTGAACCCGCCGGGTTGTTCTTCGCCGAGCTCGCCGCCGCGGCCGGGCTTGAGAGGGTTCGCCCTCGCGGCGGACGCAGCGGGGTTCTCCGCGGGGCACATCTCGAGCTCCGCGCACACGCGCGCGGGGTCCGCGAGCACCGCCGACGCCTTCGGGTCGTCGTTCCATCGTTCAAAGCGACGTCGGGGCGGAGTCGAAAGGCGTCAGAAGCGGAGTCGAAAGGCGACGAGGTCGGGCGTTGAAAGCGTGGGGTGGGCGGAGAGAAACGCCGGGAGAGAAAGTCCTTAAGAAACGGCGTGCACCGCGCGAACGCGGTCGTATGGGGACCAGTGCGGTGGAGAGAGAGAGATCGCAACGCGCCTTGGTCAGCGCCGACGGCCCGTACTTCTCAACCGCCGCCTCGCACTCGGCGTCGAGCTCAAACTGCGCCGCGTACTTGTCGCACAGATCGTCCGCCTGCGCGATGAGCTGCGTGATCGCGTCCGGGGAGGACACTGCGGCGTGCAGCGACTCGACCGCGAACTTGCACTTGAGGCAGTCCGCGCCGGGCCCCGGCCGCGGCGGCGCAGGCGCGACGACGGCGCGCGAGAGAAACCGCGACATTCGCGACGGATCCTTCGGCGTCGTCGCCTTGGACGCGTCGTGACGCGCGCAGAAACCGGCGACGTCGCACGCGGATTGGGGCGTGACGTTGTCGTTGATGAATTGCGTCGCGGACTGGATCCCTGACGCGATGAGTTGTTCGCACTGGAGAGATCGGGATCGGGATCGGGATCGGGGGGGGACGTCAGCTCCGACGGCGTGACTGATGTTCTCATTTAATTAATTGCGCCCCGAAGAAGACGCGCGGCGGATCTGAGCCGCTCGGCGCGCGACGGGCGCGGGTTCGAGCGCGCACCATGTTCTTATCTTTCCCCGCGGTCTCGCACGCCTTCACGGCGTACGCCTGGAACTTCTCCTGCGTCGCCGGGTCGTTGAGGAACGCCTCGCCGTTCTCGACGAACGCCTCGCATGATTCGCAAAGCTTCGCGAGCGGGCGCGGGGCGCGCGCGTCCGCGGGCGGTCGCGTCGTCGCGGGTTCGACCGCGGCGTCCGCGGCGCGCGCGGCCGCGGGCGCGAAGATGAGCGCGAGGAGCGCGAGGAGGACGAGCGCGAAGCGCGTCGACGTCTTCATCGTGGCGGGTGCCCCGAGAGATGGACGGGGCGCGGGGGAGGG
>MDSW01101008.1_pt1 | contig 13895 bp, 14 predicted proteins | sample 811171 | NCBI WGS metagenome assembly MDSW01 (sample SAMN05326641, study PRJNA326480) | marine metagenome | isolation source: seawater | place: Atlantic Ocean: North West | collected 2012 | reverse complement strand
TGCGCTCACACCTCGCTTTCAATCCCCGCCATCGACGCCTTTCAACGCCAACTGACGCCTTTCAACTCCACCCCGACTTTCGCTCGTATGGAACGACCCTGAGCGCGCGCTCGCGACCGGCGCCGGAAGGGACAGAGTCTACGCGCGCCTCCGCGACGAGATGGACGCGCTGAGGCGCGAATCTCTGAGCCTCGAGCGCGACCACGAGACGCTGCTCGAGGTGCTCGGAGAGAAGACGGAGCTCGCGGAGGTGCTCGAGGCGACCGCGGCGAAATGGAAGAGGCGAGCGACGCGTCATCGCGACGCGCGCGATCGGAACTCGCACGCGGCGTTCGTCCGCGCGTGCAACGCGAGGCGCAGAGGCGAGCCGCACGAGAGCGTGGACGCGCGCGCGCCGACGGAGGACTGACACGACCGACGACGCGCCGACGAACGACGCGCGCGATCGCCGCCGCTCCGTTCGTCGTCTACTTATAGAACGAATGATGAGCGGAATCGTCATAGTATACTACACCTTCTCGCTGCTTGCTACGCAATGATCCTCCTTCCCGTGCCCGCGCCACGCCTCTCTCTTCTCTCTCTCCCTCACGCGCTCGCCGCCGCCGCTGCCTTCGCCGCCTCGCGGCTCCACTTCACCTTCTTCGGCACCATCTTCACGCTCCCGCCCGCGGCTTCGATCTTCGCGATCGCCGTCTCCGAAAACGCAGTCGCCGCCACCGTCACGCCCCCAGACGACATCTCCCCATCGCCGAGCACCTTGAGCGGCAAGTTCCTGTAGTACCCCGTCGCCTTCACGACGCCCGCGGACTTGAGCGTCTCGATGGACACCTCCGCGCCCGCGTCGAGCTTGGCGCTCGCCACCGCGGCGGCGATGTCGGCGACGTTCACCGTGACGTATTTCGGCTTCCCCGCGCCCATCCCGCCGGCGATGCCCTTCAGCTTGGGGAATCTGCGGAACATCGGGGTCTGGCCGCCCTCGAAGCCGGGGCGCGAGCCGGGGCCGGAGCGCGCGTTCTGGCCGCGCATGCCGTAGCCGCACGTGCCGCCCTGAGAGGAGGAGGAGGAGGAGGAGGAGGAGGGGGAGGGGGAGGAGGAGGAGTCAGGTGAACGTATTTAATGGGTCGATCGCTTTTCCGCCGCGCTTGCGGATAAGGGGGGCCTTCTGGAGGGTGGATTCTCGACGTCGCGCCGCGGACGACGCGGCGACGCGGCGCGCTCCCGCCGCCGCCGCCGCCGCCGCCGCGCGAGGGAACGCGGAGGGGCAGAGCGCGCTTACCTGTCCGGCGCCGTAGCCGCGGCCCTTGCGCGTCGGCTTCTTGCGGCTCCCCGGGAGCGGCGAGAGGTTGTGCAGTCGCAGGCGCTCGTCGCCGTCCGCGCGCACGGCGAACGTCGCGGCGGATTTCGTCGCTCGCGCGGGCGTCGCCGCGCGCACGCGCGCGCCGACGAAGCCGCTGGACTTGGACGCGGCGAGATCGACGCGCTTCTGCGGGACGGGGACGGCGTGGATTGGGGCGGGGAGGGCGGGAGGTGAGACGCGCGCTCGATGGACGCGCGCGCGGCGGCTTCCGGGCTCGGCGTCGCGCGCGAACGCGCGGGGAAGACCCTAAACCCGAAAACCTGAAATCGCGTCGTCGCGCGAGAGACGCGGACGACGCCGCGACGCGAGAGACGCGACGACGCACCGTGGAGGCGGTCGCGGAGACCGAGAACGCCATCGTGGACGCCATGTTCCTGCTCGTCGCTGATATCCGGTGGCGTGTGGTGCGCGCCGCGCGGGACAGTGACGCCGCGCGCGGGCCGCGACGACGCGACGTCGGCGAAAAGGAAGAGAGATCCATCCCCGCACTAAACGTGATGCCCGATCGTCGATTCGTCCGAAACCAAAGTCGACCCCGTGCGAAAACGATTCATCGCATCGCGCGCGGCTTCATCGGAGTTTTCATCGATCGATAAAAAAGCGGAAAAGTCCACGCGTCGCTCCGTCAGGTCGAGGTCGTCAATGTCGCGACTCGTCACGATCACGACGCGACTTGAGCGCGAGGTTTTCTCAGATCCTTCCTCGCACGTCGCACGCTCGACGGCGCGGCGCACGTCGACGCCCCGCGCGCAGCTCCGCGACCTCGCCCGCCGCCGCCGCGCTCACAGCGCGCGTCTCGCGTCTCGCGTCCGTCGTCATGCCGCCGACGACGATCCACGTCAAGGCGACGAGCGGAAGCAAGATCACGCTCGACGTCGACCTCTCCGCGACGGTCGCGGATCTCAAGGCGCTCCTCGCGACGCCGTCCAACGCGGACTGCGAGCCGTCGCGGCAGCGTCTGATCTACAAGGGGCACGTCCTGAAGGACGAGAAGAGCCTGGAGAGTTACGGGCTCGCGGCGGATCACACGATCCACCTCGTGAAGGGGCCCGCGCCGGGATCGGGCGCGGCGACGACGACGACGACGACGACGACGACGACGACGACGCCTTCGCCTTCGCCGCCCGCGCCCGCGCCCGCGCGCGCGGACCCGTTCGGGTTCCTCGGCGCGATGAGCGGCGGCGACCCGTTCGGCGGGATGGGCGCGCTCGGCGGCCTCGGCGGGATGGGCGGCGACATGATGGGCGACGTCGCGGCGATGCAGCGGCGGCTGGCGGAAAACCCGGGCGCGACGGCTGAGCTCTTGAACTCGCCCGCGATACGCTCGTACGTGGACAGCATAACGCAGAACCCGGAGACGTTACGCGCGATGTTTGAGAGCAACCCCCAGATGCGCGCGGTGCTCGAGCAGAACCCAGAGCTGAACCACATGCTCAACGATCCGGAGACGCTGCGAAGGACGTTCGAGATCGCTCGGAACCCGGAGCTGATGCGCGAGCAGATGCGACAGACCGACCGCGCGTTCGCGAACGTCGAGGCGCACCCGGAGGGGTTCAACGCGCTGGCGAGGATGTACCAGGACGTGCAGGAGCCGATGATGGAGGCGATGGCGGGCGCGGGCGGCGGTACAGCTGGCGGCGGCGGGACAGCCGGCGGCGGCGGCGATGATGATAATCCCTTCGCCGCGCTCTTCGCCGGCGGCGGCGGCGCGAACGCCTCGGCGACGGCGTCGGCGACGCCCGCGAGCGGTGGGAGCTTGAACACGACGCCGCTGCCGAATCCATGGGCGCCGGCCGCGGGAGGAGCCGGCGCGGGAGCCGCGGGAGTCGGCGCGGGAGCGGGCGCGGGAGTCGGCGCGGGGGCGAACCCTTTCGGTTCCGCGTTTGGCGGCGGCCTCGGCGGCCTCGGCGGCGGCGGCATGCCGGACATGGCGCAGATGGAACAAATGCTCTCGAACCCCGCGATGCAGAGCATGATGTCCAGCATGATGTCCAACCCCGCGATGATGGAGCAGATGGTGAACAGCGACCCGAGGCTGGCGGCGGCGATGCGCGCGGATCCGTCGTTGCGCGCGCGTTTGACGGATCCCGCGTTCATGCGCGCGATGAGCGACCCCGCGAACGTGCGGGCGATGATGCAGATGCAGCAGGCGATGCGTCAGCTGTCGGGCAGCGGGCTGGGGCCGGACGTGGCGGCGGGGGGCGGCGGGTTCGGCGGCGGGTTCCCGGGCGCGGGCGCGGGCGCGGCGGCGGCGGCGCCGAGCGAACCCCCGGAGACGTTGTACGCCTCGCAGCTCGCGCAGCTGAAGGACATGGGGTTTTTCGACGAGGCGCAGAACATCCGCGCGCTGCAGGCGACGATGGGGAACGTCAGCGCCGCGATCGAGCGGCTCTTGTCGCAGTGACGGACGCGATCGATGCGATGAGAGACGAAACGTTCCGCCGCGCTCTATCATACCGCCTCGCCTCGCCTCCGCCCCGCCCCGCCCTGCCACGCCCCGCTCCTCTTTTCGTCGTCACGCGCGCTTGTGCGCGTACATCATCCCCCGCAGCTTCTTCGCCTCGTGAACCGTCCCCTCCACGAGCCCGAACACGTACGCGCACGTCGGCGCCACCGCCACCGTCGCGACGGGAAGCCACAACAACCGCGTCGGAAACTTAGGCGCGGTCCGTACGAAGCGATGATGTCGGGGCGGAGTTTGAAAGGCGTCAGAAGCGGAGTTGAAAGGCGTCGAGGTGTGTCGGGATTGAAAGCGAGGGACCCTGGGTGGAGAGAGACGACCGCCGGGAAGAAAAGTCCTTAAGGATCGGCGTTCACCACGCCGACGCGGTCGTATGGGAACCAGTGTGAGGAGGACGCGCCTTCGCGTCCGCGTCCGCGGCCGCCGCGCCTCTCTTTCCGAACGCCGCCGCGCGCTTCGCCGCGGCCGCGATCCCCACGCGCTCGATCGCGAACACCCACGCGAGGCCGGCGCACATTGCGAGCGCGAGCGCGAACGAGAACGCGAGCGCGCGGCGTCGCTCTGTTGTCGCGGAGGACGAGGGCCGGGTCCCGGGTCCGACGCCGTCGTTGTCGTTTTTCCCGTCGCTCTTCTCGGGGTGGAGTTGAAAGGCGTCAGATGGAGTTGAAAGGCAACGCGGTCGGGGTTTGAACGCAAGGGATGTGCGGAGAGATGCGCCGGGCAAAGTCCTTAAGGATCGGCGTTCACCACGCCATCGGGGTCGTATGGGAACCAGTGTGAGGAGGACGTGCCGACGATCGATCGACCGGCCACGCGCACGCGAGGCCGGAGAGAACGCCGACGATCGCGGTCGCGCCGTCCAGCGCGGCGAGGAACGACGGCGAGATGGCGCCGTAGAACTCCGCGTGCACGGGCTGCGGAGGAGGGGAGGAGGAGGAGGAGGAGGAGGAGGAGGGGGGGTCGGCGACGCGAGACGAGACGGGGCGACGACGGCGACGACGGCGACGGCGACGCGACGACGCACCCCTCGCCATATCGCGACGCGTCGGCTCCCGAGCGCGCGCGCGGCGAGGACGGCGAAGTATCCCCCCGCGACGAGCGCGGCGAGGCCGAACGCGGAGCGCCACAGCGCGGACGCGCGCGCGGCGTCGCGCTCGACGGCGACGACGACAGCCTCCTGCGCGTCGTCGTCGAGGATTTCGCTCGGCGCGCCCGACTGCGGATGCGTCGACGGACGCGCCGACGCTCTGCGGCGCGCGGTCGACATCGCGCGGCGGGGTGTGCGTCGCGCGCGGGTGAGGACGCGACGCGATCGACTCGCGAGGGAGGGAGGGACGAGGCGCGCGCGCGCGCGAAGGCGAACGCGCGAGAAGATGGTTCTGTTGTCATCGCGTACAGTTCGCGATCGTCTCACAAAAGTTTTTCACCCACCCCTCGCTTTCAACATTTGATCGCGCCGTCTTTCAACTGACCGATGAACTTTTGATGAGGAAAGGCACGCGGATGTTTAGATATTTGCCACAGGGCGATTCCACAGAGACCTACCCCACAGAGACCTATCGCGAGCGACGACGAACCGCGCGATGTCCGCGAACGCGCTCTCCATCGCGCCTTCCTCGCGCGTCGCCGCGAGCGCGCCTCGCGTCGCGCGACGCGTCGTCCGCGCGGCCTCGAGATCGTCCTCGACGACGACGACGACGGATAAAAAAGCGTCCCAAAAAGCGCGCCGCGGCGCGCGCACGACGCCCGCCGCGACCGCGCGCGCGGAGAACATGGACCAGCACGATCTGTACGCGCTCCTCGGCGTGGAGCCGACCTCGAGCGTGGATGACATCAAGCTCGCGTACAGGGCGGTCATGAAGCGCTGCCATCCCGACGTCGCCGCCGCGTCGATGACGGCGACGGACGCGTCGGATGAGCCCTCCTCCGCCTCCTCCTCCTCCTCCTCCTCCTTCGCGTTCGCCCCCGCGGACGCGACGTTCGACGAGGAGGACCTCCTCGCGTCCACCATCGCGTCCGCCGCCGCCGCGACGACGCGCGAGAGGCTCCACCGCGAGAGAGAGGCCGCGGAGGTGAGCCAACTGCTCAATCGCGCGTGGGAGATCTTGCGCGATCCGCGTAGACGCGCCGCGTACGACAGGTGCGTTCTGTACACTGGTTCCCATACGACCACGTTCGCGTGGTGAACGCCGTCCCTTGAGGACTTCGCCCGTCGCGTGGTGAACGCCGTCCCTTGAGGACTTTTCCCGTCGCGTGGTGAACGCCGTCCCTTGAGGACTTCGCCCGTCGCGTGGTGAACGCCGTCCCTTGAGGACTTCGCCCGTCGCGTCTCTCCGCCCATCACCCCACGCTTTCAATCCCGACACACCTCGACGCCTTTCAACTCCCGACTGACGCCTTTGAACTCGTCCCCGACAGCGGCCGCGCGCTATTCGGCGACCTCTCCCTCTTCAGCGACCGCGTCTTCGACGGGACGCCGCTCTCGAAGAACGCGCGGCCGGACATCGACGTCGCGCTGTTCGTAGACGAGGGGCTGTGCATCGGTTGCCGCGCGTGCTATCAGTGCGCGCCCGAGACGTTTTCCATGGACCCCGAGCTCAACGTCGCGCGCGTGTCGACGCAGTGGGCGAACGACGAGATGGCCCTCGAAGACGCCGTGCAGTCGTGCCCGAAGAGCTGCATACACACGGTGAGCCGCGCGGAGCTGCCGATGCTGGAGTGGATCCACGCGAGTCAACCGAAGCAGAGGGTCGTGCCGTGCACGGTGGAGAGTCAGGCGCGTTCATAGTCTGTTTACGCCGGTGAACGCGATTCCTTGATGACTTTCTCTCCCGGCGTGTCTCTCCGCCCGCCCGCCCCCCGCTTTCAACGCCCGCCCGCGACGCCTTTCAACTCCAACTGATGACGCCTTTCGACTCCACCCTCACTCAGAGCGGGAAAGGCCGCGGGCTGGAGGAGTCGCCGTTCAACGCGATGGAGCGGTTCGAGCGTCGACGCGCGGAGCTCCTCCGAGACGCGGAGGCGGACCGCGCGCGGAGGGAGAGGCGCGAGGAAGCCGCCGCGGCGATGGCGCGCGTGAGCAACATCGTGTCGTGGACGGACGCGCTCTTCGGAGGCTCCTCGCGGACGGCCAAGGCGAAGGACGACGACGACGACGCCGCCACGCCGCCGGCGTGCCCGCTGCCCGCGGTGTACGTCAACGCGGCGCTGCTGCGGCTGCCGCCCGCGGCGTCGAGGAAGGAGGGGAACGAAGTCGGAAGCAACGCGTGAGACGGGCGCGAGACGGACGAGGGAGGGGACGTCTGGTATTTTGTTTGACGCAAATGTATGTATTTCTCAGTGCAGTCACGAAAAATTTCCCAGTCCGCGTACGCGAGTACGGAAGTACGCGATTTCCGCGTATGAGCAGCAGTCACGAACGCGAACGGATGAGGTTCCCGACGCTTTAGAAAAAGCGCTGATGAGAGACCAAACTCGCGTGGTGACGGCGTTCCACGCGCGTCGTCGTCGGCCATTCCGCCGCACGTCGTCTGCCGCCGGCACGCGACGCGACAGTCGAAATGAGCGCCTTATCTCGCGCGAACGTTCTCACGGTGGGTGCGGCGTCGGCGAACGCCGCGCCGGCGACGAAGCGCGCGTGCGTCGCGTCCGCCGCGCGCGTCCCGGCGAGGGCGTCCGTCGCGTTCGGGGATGCGTCGTCGCGTCGCGCGCTCGCGCTCGGCGCGTCTCGATGCCGCGCGCCGCGCGATGCGCAGCGGGGGGGGTTCAACGTCGTCGCGCAGGCTATCAGCGAGGTGCGCGTCCTTCTCGAGAGCCAGCCGTCGACTCGCGCCGCGCGCGCGCTCGTCGCGTCCGTCGCGCGCTCGTCGCGTCCGGCGCGCGGCGTCGCGCGCGGCGTCGATTCTCGCTCGTCAAAACCTAGGGTCTTATCGACACGGCGAAAAGACCCCGGAAATCGCGGCGTGGAGGACGCGCGGGGGCGTCGCCGCCGCGCATCCTCGCGCGCGCGTCTCCGACGCGCGCCGCGACGCGCGAGCGCCCTTCGCCCGGGGTCGGGCGCGCGCGGGCGGTGCGGTGCCGCCGCCGCCCGCGCGTCGTCGCGCCCGAAAATTGCGTCGCGTCTTTCGTCGCGAAGACACGTCCTCGCGGGGGAGGGCCATTTATCCATCAACGTCATCGTCATCGTCCTCGTCCTCGCGCCTCTCAGCGAACCCCCCGCTGACCCCTCCCCCTCCCCCCCCACCGCTCATCCCCCAACCCACAAAACAAACCAGCCGCCCACGGAAGCGGCGCCCGAGGCGACGAACGACGCGTCCGGCGACGAGAGCGAGGCGGTCTGCTACCTCAACGGCGTCCACATGTCGCCCTACAAGGTCAGACGCGTCCTGGACGTCATCCGCGGGAAATCGTACGAGGAGTGCCTCATCATGCTCGAGTTCATGCCGTACCGCGCGTGCGAGCCGGTGTTGAACGCGCTGTTCAGCGCGGCGTCGAACGCGAAGAATAACCTGGGGATGAACAAGGCGAAGCTGTACGTCAGCGAGACGTACGCGGACGGCGCGGGGACGATGAAGCGGTTTCACCCGCGCGCGCAGGGGCGGCCGTTTCCGATTCGCAAGCGCACGTGCAACATCACGCTCAAGATGAAGGAGCGCTAGATTCTTTGCTTTTGCCACCCGGAGGGGGTCCCTTAGGGGCCCGGCGCGAATGATTGTTTAATACGACGGCGAATAAATGATTATTTACTTCATCCTCGCGTCTCGCGCCGCGCTCCTATGTATTTAGTCTACGTGTCTTTCTTCGCGAGCTCGCGCGTCCGATCTCTGCTCTCATCACCACTGCACGAGATAGATCTCTCCTCGACCGTCTCGCGTCTCTTCTCCCTCCCCGCGCGATTCGATTCGATTCTCCTCGCTCCTCACTTCCCCCCCTTCGCCTTCTTGTTCGCGTTCGACCACATCGACCCGCCGCCCCGTCCGCCTCCTCCGCCCTTCCCGCCCTCGTCGCCCTTCCCGCCCTCGCGCCGCGCGATGGCGACGTCGATGTCGTCCTTGCTCTGCACCGCGTTCATGGTGTACGCGTACACGCCGCCGGCGAAGCACAGCAACGAGCCCGCGATGACGTAGTTCCCCGTCGCGCGCTTCTTCGCCCAGTGCGACGGCGGGAGGGCGTCCAGGCGCGTCATGCTCGCGCGTCGCGCGCGAAGAAATTATAGATTTCTCGAAGAGGCGGGCTCTTGAGACTGAAAATCTCACTGTGTGACGACGCGACGGAGGAAGAGGAACGGGAGAGAGAGAGCCCTCCGCGGGTCACAACGTCTACGCTATGAACGAACGCTACGATTCTCTCTCTCTCTCTCTCTCTCTCTCGCCGCGCTCGCGACGACGGCGCCTACCGCCGCGGAAGAAACGATCAGAGTACTAGCATCATTCGAGTCGTCATGTCAGCGCCCGGGGGCGGATCGGAAGACCGTCGTGAAACAGAATGAGATTTTCGTCACTTCGCGCGCCTCCGCGGCGGTCGTCGTCGCGCAGCGGCGGAGATGGCCTCGGCCGTTCGTCCTGCGGGAACGAGGGGGAGACGTGAGCGCGCGCGCGAGGGGGGGAGGGGGGAGCTGACCGACGCGGACGCGGACGCGGACGACTGACTGAACCGAACGACCCGAGCCGCCAGCTGGCACCGCGTGTGCCCGCCCACCCGTCGACTTCAAAGCCTCTAGACCGCGGCGCGTCGCCGCACGTTTCGTGCCAAGCCAGACAGCGAATGTCAACGCGCCGTGAGGATAGGTTCACCCGTGATGACACGGCTTCCTCGGGCGCGTCTTGCGTTTACACCGATCGAAGGTTTCATCCTCGGCTTCGAAGCGGCGGGCGCGCGCGCAGCCGGCGCGGGCGGAAAAATCGAGTCGTTCAAAGCCAAACCCAAACCGCCTCCGTCGATCGATCGCTCGGTGGAAGAAGAAGTCGTTTTGTGGTTGAGTATGCGCACAGGCTCAGCCTACTAACAAACAGCCTCGAGTGTTGTCGTCACAGCGATCGAAACGAAACCCTAAATGATCAAACGGAAACGAACGACGGCGGACTCTCCGCGCCGTTTCCAAGCCGATCCGCATCGAGGCGCGAGTAGTAAGCAAGCGTCTCGCGGGCGACCAAAATAAGCGCGCTCGTTCTGCGGGCCGAAGAACGCCGCGTTATGGAACGGGAATCCACGCGCAGCTGCCTGATGTAACAGCCCGGGGTCGACGGTCGGGTCGGGTCGGGTCGGTCGAGGTCGGCGGTCGTTCCCGGGGCGCACCGGCGTCGAGCCCTGCGCGCGAGGGGGAGAGAAGAAGAGAGCGTCGGCGTCGTGAGAATCGAATCGAATCGAATCGAATCGAACGCTCACGGAAGGAAGTGTGCGCCGTCAAATCGTCGCGATACGCCGTGAGCGTAGGCGCGCGCGATAGCGAGACGTCGCGTTCGCCCTCGTCGGGTTTTCGAAGTCCGACTAAGACTTAGCTTTCGCTTCTAGGGAACGGGGCGAGCGAACACGGACGAGTTCGGCGCCCAACTAGAAGAAGCGCCGCGGCGTGGCGAGCCGCGTCGAAAAAAAAACAAACGAGACGACTCGACTCGACTCGACTCGACGCGCGAAGCGCTTCGATGGATGGATCGGTGTCAGGATGTCTAGTCCCAAAAACTTGATGTATCGGCACCGCGCCAGGGCGAATACAAAACACGGACCAAGTATGTCGTCATGTCCAATCGCCGAGCCAGCCGCGCGAGAAAAAAAACCATAAAAGCGCGAGCGCGAAAAACAAACAAACGCAACCGGCGCTGCGTCGTCCAAACGAACGAAACGGAACGGAACGGCGCTCGCGAGGATCAGTTAAAACTGGCAAGTTTATCCTCCGGCGTGGAGGTGGCCTTGTTAGTCTCAGCGTCGATCGATTGGGGAAAGAGTGTCCTCATTTCCTCGCGAGCGGCGTCGCCGTCGTCGGTTCGTTCGTTCGTTCGAAGAGCCGCGCGCGAACCGACAGGGCGGAACGGAACGGCGACGGACGCGCGGGGGGGGCGCGGTGCGAACCTCACGGCGTGCCGCGGCGGCGTGCGCCGCACGTCGTCGACGTCGTCGACGTCGACGTTCGGTCGGTCGGTCGGTCGTCGCGAGACGGCACGACGATTCCCGGCTGCTCTTCGGAGGAGCGAGCGCCTGCGGACGCGGAGAGAAAAAAGAGCGAACGGAGCGCGTGAGTTGCACGTGGCGTTAGGTTTGCCGCGACGGACGCGACGCGGGACGGGACGAGCGAGGACGCGCGGCGGGCGGGAGACGCCGTCTGCTCAGGCGATTGTGAGATGGAACAAGTTCTCTTCAGCGCCCGAGGGCTCGAAGCGAGCTGGGTTAATAGCGGTTCTTTCCTCATCGCAGACGGCGGGTCGCGGGGGCGAGGCGAGAATAAGAGCGACGAGGGCATGGCGCCGGCGGAACGAGAGAATGGGATCGGGGCGCGAACGCGCGCGCGGGCGTCTTCTTCTCGGGCGCGGTCGGAGAACAGAAATAATGTTGCAATCAGCAGAAAAACCAACGAGGCGTTTAGTAAGACTGGGGCGGCAATCGGTGTCGTCACTCCGCGCGAGAAGAAGAAGAAGCCCGCGCGCGCGTCTCAGACGGACGGACGGAGGCGAGATTCATTCGGCCGCGATCGATTCGTTCGATTCCACGGCGGCGGCAGCGCGAGCGCACCTCACGATCGGGCGGGGGTCGCGGATCGGCGACGCGCGCGGCGTCGCGGTCGCGTCGCGATCATCGCGGCGCGTGCATCGCGGACGATCCGATACGATCGAGACGCGGCGACGAAACCCGTCGAGTCCGCGTCGCGCGGAAGGGGACTGCGGCCGCCGCCGATTCATCGAACTAACTCGGTTTCTCGGCGAGCGCGCGGTCGGTGCGCCTTGAGAGCTTCTCAACCTCTGCTGAGCAACTAATAAAAGTTTTACTACTGTACCGGCGCGACCGACTCCGCGCCTCTCGCGCCCCTCGCGCCGCCCCTCAAATCACCGTCAGCGTCTCCTCCTCCCCGTACCCGGCGTCGCGCTTGTGCGCCTGGAACAGCGCGCGCACCGCCTCCACGTACTCCGCGTGCACCTCGTCCACGCGCGCCTCGCTCGGGTCCTCGCCCGCCGGCGGCTGCGCGAAAGAGGGTGGGTATTTTCCCATGCGACGCGACGTCGGGGCGGAGTTCGGAGGCGCGTCAGTCGGAGTCGAAAGGCGTCAGATGGAGTTGAAAGGCGTCATAGGGTCGGAGATTGAAAGCGAGGGGTGGGCGTTGAGAGACGACGGCAAAAGTCCTTAAGGAACGGCGTTCATTACGCCAACGCGGTCGTATGGGAACCAGTGCGAAAAGAAACAGACCCACCTTGTGCTTCTTCGTGTCGATGGGCGCGCCGAACACCACCGTCTGCCTCGCGGCGTACGGGTACCACGTGAACCACCGCCCCCAGAACACGATCAGCGGTATCTTCCACGTCCGCAGCAGCCAGTCCCGCAGCGGCGCCGGGACGTTCAGGCGCCGGTAACACCGCTTCTCGCCGAAGACGAACACGGGCACCAACGCCGCGCCGTGCGCGATGGCGAGCTTGACGAACCCTCTCCGCTTGCTCAGGTACACCTTCGTCTCCGAGCTGTTCGGGTCCGTGCTGAAGATCTCTCGGCTCCCTCCCGGGTACACCGCGACGCTGCAGTCGTCGTCGAGGACGCGCGACGCGGTCGTTCGCCCCGCGTCGACGGCGCCCATCCAAAGGCAGATCTCTCGACACCCGGGGACTGCATGATGAACGAGGGCGAATGAGGGCGCGACGCGTCAGCGCGGGCCGCGTTCACGAAGCTGACGTGTCGCGACGCGTCGGGATCGAGACCGAGGGGCGCGCGGGCGGAGAGATGCGCCGGGAAAAGTCCTTAAGGAACGGCGTTCACCACGCCGACGCGGTCGTACGGGGACCAGTGTGAGATAGAACGCGCCTTTGAACATCGGGCTCGCGGCGAGCACGCGGAATGGGACGCCGGGGAAGAGGAGCTCCCACACGCCGCCGTAGATCATGATCCGCGATAGGATCAAGATGCCTGTATTCGGCGGGCGGCGTGGGAAGGGAGGGGAAGGACGGAGAGGCACGATGAATGAGACGTGATGAGGCTGACGTGAGTCCTTAAGGAACGGCGTTCACCGCGCCGTCGCGGTCGTATGGGGACCAGTGAATCAGTCGGCGTCGGATGGGATCGGATCGTGGATCGGATCGCGAGACGACGACGGACGGGACGCACCGTGCGGGTGCCACCCGAAGACGTATTTCTCGCTCGCGTCCAGCGCCCTCGTGCGTATCAACCTCGCCGGGAAGTAGCTCTGCGTCAAGTTCCACACCGGGTGCGCGCGAAACGCGTGCCACGGCCGCCCCGAGCGCAGCTCCGAACCGTCCCAGAACGATTTTTGGTAGAGCACGAGCCCGACCGCGAGCGCCGCCTTCACCGCGGTCAACTCGATGAACGCGCACGCGAGCGCGGAGGCGACGAAGCCGTAGAAGATGTAATGCGCGAGGAGGAACCCCCACGTCGTCTGCGCGAGGTTCCAGAGCGTCCACGGCGGCGTGGGCGCGAAGTTAATCTCGAGGTAGTCTCCGTCGTCGGCACCGCTCTCATCATTCGACGCGCACGGCGCGTCGGATCGTCGCGATCCGGACGGCGACGGCGACGCGGCGGCGTCGCCGTCGCTCGAGGGCGTCCGCGAGACGCGCACGAGACCCAAGCGCTCGATGCGATCCACGAACAGCGCGTTGACGCGAGCCAGCGCCATGGCCGCCGGCGTCGCGCGCGCGCGCGGGAGTAGCGCGCTGAGGTGGCTGCTTGTCCGACGTGGCGTGGCCCGCGTGTCCGAACCACGTTGATGAGAAGTTTTCCTCGACGCGAACGACAAAGCCACGACAGTCTCGCCGCCGCCGCGCCGGCGACGTCCCCCACCCCCCCCCCTCAACTCCTCCTCCGTACGTCGATGCAAGGCTGGGACGCGGTCAAGGCTGCGCTGAACCCGTTCGCCATCGGTCGACGCCG
>MDSW01221952.1_pt1 | contig 13904 bp, 13 predicted proteins | sample 811171 | NCBI WGS metagenome assembly MDSW01 (sample SAMN05326641, study PRJNA326480) | marine metagenome | isolation source: seawater | place: Atlantic Ocean: North West | collected 2012 | reverse complement strand
TTGTTTCAAAAGAATAAGTTAAATAAATAAAAATATTATTATTATTAATAATAAATGCCAAACACTATTTTTAAAAAATCAAATACAGGTAGTACTACCTATACTGCAGGAGATGGTTTAAATTTAACAGGCACTGAATTTAGTACAGATCTTAAGGCGAATAGTGGATTAGTCCATGATAGCAACGAATTATCTATGGATCTTGGAGCAAGTGGTATAACAGGAACACTCGCTCTGAGTGATGGCGGAACGGGAGCTACGACTGCTTCTGCTGCAAGGAACGCACTTGGTCTAAATGAAACATTATCTAATATTACTGACAATGGAACTGCTGCGCATTTCACTAATTTAAAGGTTAAAACCACAAGTGGGCACGCAGAACCTATGGTATTGTTTGAGAATTCGGGTGGTGATTGTGGTCTACGTATACATGGACAAGGTGGTGAATCTTATTTGGAAATTTCAAATGATGATGATACGAGTAATTCTTGGGGTATAGGGATGGATGATGATGTTGATCTCAGTATTGGTTGGGGAGCAAACAATACAATTAATAAAGAACATCAATTCATAATAAGTCATTCTGGAACAACAAAGATCTCAGCCGGTAAAGCAACCGGGACAAATACAGCAGCGGGTCACCTAGATCTACAAGCTGGTAGAGGTACAGGTAATGAAGCAGGTGGTAGTATCCGTTTTTATTCCCATGATGCAGGTTCTTCAGGCACTTCAAGTGGAACTCTATCTGTAGTAGCAACCATAGATAAAGATGGTAATCTTTCTCTTGATGGTGCTATTAATCCAACTGATAAATCTACATCACGAACTAATCTTGAACTTGTCAAAGGAATATCTAATACAAATGTGTTAGCATGTAACTCGAATGTAGAAGATGATGATTTTTTAAGGATTGATGGGACATCAGTTGAAGGAAGAAGTGTATCCGAAATGAAAAGTGATTTAGGAATTCATTCAGCAGCAGACCACACGGCAACTAGTGATGGTTCGTCGACAGGTCAGATTGCTGCTGGGACAACATTTGTCACGGTGACATCAACACTTAGTTCACACATTATTAAACTACCAACCCCTGTAGTTGGCCTTGTTATAGATATATTTGAAACATCCTCAGTTGGTTATGATTTACAAGCACATGATGGAGGGACTACAGTATCCATTAATGGAGGATCTAGTATGGGCGCAAAATCATCAATACCAGCATCCCAACATCTAAGGTGCACATGTGTTCATGCTGAAAAATGGTTAGTTAGAAGTACACATACAGATGGCAGTGATTTGGCCATTGATCCTGCTGCTTGATCTGTTTATTATCCTTTTTTCTTAGTTATATTTTTATAATTATATTTTTTGTATTATATATGAATGAACAATATATAATAAATGATAAACGTTCTTTAGAATGTATGAAAATAAAAACTTTCTCGGGTTACAAAAAAAATGATGTTATAAAAATGGTTTTAAAATCTATTGATTCAGGTAAAATTGAAGCAGCTTGTCATTGGACAACAGAATGCTTAATATCTGGATATACTTTAACCTTATGGGAAAAATTATTAATTCATGGATGTAGTGTAATTCATATTAATAATCCAAATTTACCTTGTTATTTAGTGAGGAAAAATGAAGTACTATTCAATCAAATTAAACGATTAAATGCAAAAAAAACAAAAGATATTATTTTACTTTTAAGAAACAGTCAAATGGTTCGTAATTTATTTTTAGATGTTGTAACAACATTGGCTACATCATCTAAAAAAAAAAGATATGATAAATATCCTAAAATAAATAAAGAAGAAGATTTTCAATTTCATAATATTCAGAAAAGATTATGTGCTCCTATGAATATATTACCAAGTCATATTATTCATTTTAATGATCCAGATGAATTAAGAATCATTATGAATGAAATATTTACAATGTTAAAAAATAAACAAATTGGTTATGAACGTTCTTGTTATTGGATGATGTGGTTAATTGAATGGGAAACATTACATAAAAAAAAGAAAAATAATTTATATATTGATGAAAGAAATGTCCCTGAAATACATAAAAAATATAGAAATAATATTGTTTGGGCTTTATGGGATATTATTCAAGAAGAAATGAATATAAGAAATGAAAGTATGGTTACAAAACAAATTAATTCATTAAAAAAATTATATATATTTGATTTTACAATTGGGAAAAGAAATATAAGGTTACCTTTTTTATTCCATGCTGTTGGATTATTAACACATGATATAAATTTTAAAATCCCTATAAGATCAAGTTATCCCATATTTATCCAAGTTCAAGGAAATATTAATAAATTATTTCTTCAAAAAAAAAGATTTGAACAAAATGATATTATTATTCTACCTAAAGAAAAACCAAAGAAAAAGGGAAAAAATATATCTGTTGAAATTATTCAAGATAAAATAAGTATTTTTAATGAAATAGATTCTTTAATAATGAAATAATTTATAATTTACTTTTTAATCTTGGAAATATATTTACATACATTCCCAAATAACCATCATAAATTGATCCAGGACCTAATGTAAATGTATTCTTTCCCATATATTTTTTATCATTCACTGTTTGTAATTGTTTTCCATTTAATTGAAAATCATGATCTTTAAACAAATGTAATAATATTAATCTCATTTCCATTTGGGAAAAGTTTTTCCCAATACAATGTCTTGGACCATATGTGAAAGGACTATATCTTTCCGATGATACATGTGTTGTTCCGAATCCTTGATAATCCCATATTTCAGAATCTTTAAAATTACGATAAGGATTAAATATATTTACATCTTCACCCCATAATTCTTTTGAACGATGTCTTGTCCAATTTATAATTTGACACCATGTTCCTTTTTTTACTTTGACTTTTTGTTTATCTAATCCATAAATTTCTTCATCTGTTTCTAATTCTCTATATGTTCCATTAGCTAATGCAGGCCATAGTCGTAATGTTTCTGTTATACATTTTGTCATGAATGGTAGTTCATTAAATGAATCATATGTTTCTTCTTTATGATTTAACCAATATTGGTCAATTTCATTGATAAGGGTTTGCTTATAATCAGGATGCTTACATAATTCATATAATAACCATGATAATGTGTGTCCTGTCGTGTCGTGACCTGCAAAAGCAAAGATAAGAATATTACCTATATTTTTTTTCATATCATCTGAATCAATAACTTTACTAAGAGGACCATTCGATATTTGTATTTCTTCATAAGCTTCCTTAGAAAATTGTTCTAAATATTCTGAATGAATACCAGAAAATGAATCCCTAACTAATTTATTTGTTTTTTCTTGAAATTCATTTGAAAATCCAAACATCCCAAGCTGTAATTGAGCTTGTGTTTCATTAAGGAAAAAATCACTCATATCGACCGATTGTAAGTAGTCATTTGATTTTTCTTTGAGTAATGTGGCACAGAATCTTGCTCTTTCACGGCTCAGAGGAAATATTTTTTGTAAGGAAAGTTTAGGAATAAATGCTATATTCATAGATTGTCTTTGATCTTTCCAATCATCATTATCCGTTGTTGAAATAATACTTGTATCTAAAAGAGTTTTGAATATTGGGGCTTTTTTAATATGTTTTTTACAAATCCTTTCAGCATCATCTGGATGAGAAATAATTAATAAATTATTAATTTTAATTTCATCATTCCATTTATGAAGTAAAGGTAATGATATATTTGTTAAAGATCCAATATTATCTATTAATTTTTGAATAAATATATGATTATGACCAAACATAATACTTTTAAAATAACTTTCACATAATTTTGTTTCAGTTAAACCATGATCCACAAGTAACGGAATACTTAAATTATGAAGATATTCATATTCATTTATATTATTATCATTAATAAAATCTTCAAATGAATAATCGTAATCAATGATCTCTTGTTTATTTGTAAAAAATGTGGGAATATCTTTCATTATTATTATTATTATTACATACATATTCTTAAATTATTTAAATTTGATAATATTTAGAATAATTTATAAAACATAAATTTAATCCTTTTACAATGATTCATCAGTGTAATGTTTGTCAAAGAAATAAACTGTATTTTCAAACAAATGATTATTGTTCCGAATGTAAAGTATTTATTTGTTCAGGATGTTTAGAAACATGGGAAAAAGATAACAATAAGTGTCCAATATGTCACAAAATAACAGAAGAAGATACAGAACAAATAAGATTTATTGAACAAACCAATTATGATTCAGAAGAAGAAAATACTAAAAAATTTTTTGAATGTAATTGTAATTGTAATTTTTCATTATATTGTTGTAAAAGAAATACAATACATTCAGAAACAGAAAATGAAAACGAAAAATATTTCTTTAGAATAATGAAAAATATATCTCCATGTTTTAAAGTAATATTTTTCATTTTAATTATGGGATTTATAATGGATATTTGTATTTACATAATAACCAATTGTAATTTAGAGACAAATGAAGAAAAACAAAAATATAAAGAAAAATTTATTGAATTCCATAAAAATCCAGTTTATTATATATTTTATCCATTATATAGTTTATTACTATCTATGATTGTTTTCATAGGTTATTTGGTATTTCAAAAAATATATTATACTTGTAAATATTAAGCACTACAAGATTCACATACCTTTTCTGGATCAATTGAAAATTGTATCGCATTTGAACTTGGTCGAGTTCTTAAATAATACATTCCTGTTTTTAATCCTTGTTTCCAACCGTAAAAATGCATGGATGAAAGTTTCTTAAAATTTGGGCATTCCATAAATAAATTTAAACTTTGACTTTGACAAATAAATTTAGCTCTGTCAGATGCCATATCAATAATATTTTTTTGTTTAATTTCCCATGCGGTTTTATATCTTTGTTGAATAAATAGGGGAATTCCTTCAATTCCTTGGACAGATCCATTGTTTAAGATAATTTTATCTTTAATTGTTTCATTCCATATTCCTAAATCAATTAAATCATTAACTAAATATTCATTAATAACCATAAACTCTCCAGCTAGAACTCTTCTAGAATAGATATTTGATATTACTGGTTCAAAGCATTCAAAATTTCCTAGAATCTGTGATGTAGATGCTGTTGGCATAGGTGCTAATAATAAACTATTTCTTAATCCATATTGTTTAATTTTATCTCTTAATGTATCCCAATCAAATATTTGTTTTTGAATAACATGTTCCCATAAATCATGTTGAAGTTTTCCATAATACATAGGAGAACCAATATAAGAAGAATATGTTCCTAAATATTCATTACGATTAATTTCATCATCAATGATATTATATTTTTGTTTCATTAATTGAATATCATCATCATTCCCTTTACTAGATATTATTTTTTTAATATATATTTCACGATCTTGTGCTATTTCACATGAAGATTCTAAAGCACCATAATAAATACTTTCAAAGATATTTTTATTTATATTTTTTGCTTCATCTGAATCAAATGGAATTTTCATTTCATAAAAAACATTAGCTAAACCTTGAACGCCGATACCAATTGGACGATGTTTTTGATTGGAATTTAATGTTTCAGGTAATGGTGATAATCCATAATCAATTATTTTATTAAGATTATATGTAACTATTTTTGATAATTCTTTTAATTTATAATAATTATAAGTTGGTTTCAGATAGTCGACTAATTCCGTATATCCTCCGATAAAATCATTTGTTCCTTTGTATATCCTTGGAAAAGTAATTCCTCGGGGAGTTTCAAGTGACATTAAATATGTTTTATGATTTTGTTCATTATATGGGATATTGTGTTTATCTAATAATTTTTTTGCATAATTACAATAACAACATCCGGGTTTTGTATATATTGTAAAACTAAGATTACTTATATCTTTTTGTTCTAAACAACTTGGTAATGAAATAGATGCTAAGTTACAAACAGCTGTTTCATCTTTACTTGTATATTCAATAATTTCTGTACATAAATTAGATGATTTAATAGTCCCCAGATTACTTTGATTTGATTTTTGATTACAAGCATCTTTATATAATAAATAAGGTGTTCCTGTTTCAATCTGTGAAGTTAAGATAGCAAACCATAATTCTTGTGCATTTACTGATTTTCTACCTTTTCCTTGATTTTCATATTGAATATATAATTCATTAAATTCTTTACTATGAACATCTGATAAACCTGGACATTCATCCGGACACATTAATGTCCATTGTTCATTTTTTTCAACACGTTCCATGAATAAATCAGGAATCCATAATCCATAAAACAAATCCCTTGCTCTTTCAAGTTCATTCCCATGGTTTTTTTTTAATTCAAGAAATTCAAAAATATCAGCATGCCATGGTTCTAAATAGATTGCAAATGACCCATTCCGTTTACCACCCCCTTGATCAATATAACGTGCTGTATCATTATAAACTCTTAACATTGGAACAATTCCATTTGAATAACCATTCGTTCCTCTGATAAAGGATTTATTTGCTCTTATATTATGAATATGTAAACCAATACCACCCGAATGTTGAGAAATAATGGCACAATCTTTAAGAGTATCGTAAATACCTAATACGGAATCTTCTTTCATTGAAAGAAGGAAACATGAGGCTAGTTGTTCTTTTTTTGTTCCAGCATTAAATAATGTGGGGGTAGCATGTATGAAATCTTTATTTGATATATGATCATATGTTTCAAATGCTTTTATTAAATTATCTCGATGAATACATAATGCAACACGCATAAATAAATATTGAGGCCGTTCAACTATATTTTTATTTATTTTTAATAAATAACTTTTTTCCAATGTTTTAAATCCAAAATAGTCAAGATTATAATCATTATTTTTTTTAATATAATTATTTATTTTATCTTTATTATTTTTGACTATTTCATATAAGTATTCTTGAATCATTGAATTTTTATATAATTTTTCAATTATATTAGAAAATGTTTCATCTGTATTTTTGTGGTGATTTGATATAGAAATACGACTTGCTAATATAGCATATTCGGGGTGTGTTGAATACATAGATGCCGAAATTTGCGATGATAATTCATCTAATTCATGTGTTTTAACACCATCATAAATTTCAGAACATACTTTTTGAGCAATTAAAGTTGGATCAATTATTAATTTTTTATTAAATTCATCACCAATACATAATAATTTAATGCGTTTTAAAATTTTATCAAAAGAAACCTCTTCGAATGAATTATTTCTTTTTTGAACCCTCATTATTTGTTATATATATCCTAAATTTATTTTAAGTATTTTATTTTTATTACAAAATAAAATTAAAATATTTATTTATATTATAAATATGGGAAAAAGAACTGTCCGTAGAACAAGTCGTCACGATGGTGGAAAATTTTATGATTCTATTGGAAGAAAAATGAAAAGTAAAGCGAGAAGAACAAAGAAAGCATTACGTAAAGCAAGTAAAAAAGCTAAAAAAGGGCTCCGTAGAGGTGTAAGAAAGGGGATTGAGAAGATATCCCCAAAACATCTACGTAATAAGGAATTTTTTGACCGTTTATATAGTATTAACTCTATTGCTGATGAACAACAAAGAAGAGCTGATGCCAGAGGACCTGTAGATTTTTTTGAAGTAGGTCCACAATCATTTGGTTCAAGTGATGTCGCACTTGAAAATAGACGTCAAAGACTTTTACAAAGACAGCATCGTGTTATGGATGATGAATTACAGGGTCAAGCTGATATATTCCAATTAGATCCTTATGTAAGAGGTGAAATGAGAGTTAATCCAAATCAACAATTATTAGATATGTTTGCCCAACCTCAGCAACCAGTCTCATCACAAGGATTACAACTTGTTCCAATGTCATCTAAATCATCATTGGGTCCTCCACCCCCGATACCCACACCTATCCGTGCGAATGATTGTCCTCCACCACCGATACCTACACCTATCCGTGCGAATGAAGTATCACCCATGGGATTACAAAGAGTAAAACCAAATCGTAAGAGATCATTAAAGAAAAAGGTAAATGCTTTATCGCCAAAATTATCACCCAAAGTTTCTGCAAATCTCGCCATAGCTGCATTACATGAAGCTCAGGAAAGAGTAAATAATTCAAAGAGACTTGAAATGTCTGGTTCACATCAAGAAGCAATAGATGAAAATGATTCAGCATTATCATCAGCCAATATTGCGGTAGATGCTGCTGAACAAGCACTACAAAATGCTTTAGATAATCCTACACCTGGTAACATTCAAAATGCTCAGGTTGCTGATCAAGCTGCTGTTCTCGCAATGAATGTTGTTAATCAACAATATTCATCATATTCACAACCAATCGGTCCGATGGCCCGTCCAAAAACAGCCACAGGAATAACTAATTATTTAAATCAACTATCACCAAGAGTTTCAACATCATATGGATTGGGAAATATGTATCAAGAACCTGTTAATTTCTATGGACCTCGTATACCATCAGCGCCACCGCCGCCGGTACCGCCTCGGCCGCCGCCAGCGCCACCACCGCCCCCTCCGCCAGCAGTTCAACCATGTATGCCCGGACAAGGCGATCTACTTAATCAACTACGTCAGCCAGCAAATCTTCGTCAAGTCCAACAAGTACAAAAACCATTGTCTGGGAGAGACCTTATGATGGATCAAATTAAGAATCGTAATAATCAAAATAGAATGGATGCAATAAACCAACTGTCAAATAAATTAGCCATGAAAAAGAATCAACCACAATTAAATACATTCCAACGGGATTTTTTTGCACGATATGGTTCAAAAAATCCTAAATTTACAAGTAAAGATGTCGCATCACGTGCAAATATTCCTGGAAATACACAAAATTCAAGTAATGAATGGAGTGAGATTACATCATTACCAGTCCCCGTGAAAACTAGAAAATCATCATCTAAAACAAAAAAGAAACATCCGTCAATTCCTAAGAAAAAGAAACATCCACCAATTCCTAAGAAAAAGAAACATCCACCAATTCCTAAGAAAAAATCAAAATCAAAATCATCGTCTAAAACAAAGAAACAAAAACAAGATGTTGATATAGCTCAATTATTGGGTGATAATCCAAATTTTAAAAAAAGAAAAAAAGCAGCAAATAGAAGTTCATCGGTGGATGTATCATCATCGTCATTCAAATCAAGTTCGTAAATTATTACATAATAATGTTAATAATGGGATATCTTTATTTCCTAATGCCAAATGTAGTTCATCAAAACTATAATTAAAATTTTTATTAATTAACATATTAATATATAGTTTTGGAATATTTCTTTCCATACAAAGATAAATTAAATCTGATTTTTTATTAAATATATATAAATAATTATTTATTAAAAATAATAATAATCCTTTATTTATTTTATCACTTTTATATAATATAATTTCATTATTCATATTTTTTTGATTTAATAAGAATAGTAATATTTTTTTTGAATTATATTCTAAACATAAATATAATAAAACTTTTATATTTATATCTTTTAATTGTTTATAACAAAAAATAAATGATTCATAATAATTGTTTATTATTAGTCTCTTAAATAATTCATGATTAATAATTAATTTTTTTGATAATAATAAATAAAAAATTATATCTTCAGCATCATTTAATTTAAATAAACAACTATAAAAACTAATATTTTTAATTAATAGATCGAAAAAGTCAATTACCAAATATTTTATAATATTCTTATGGTTTAAATTTACACAGATATTAAATAGTAAATTTATATTATTAAGATGGAAATTATTAAATTTGGTTTGAAACAATATTTTAATAATTTCTAAACGATTATATTTCCCAGCTATAAAAAGAGGATATTTTTCTTTATTTTGCCAATATAGTAATTCACTAGATTCTTGTTTATCAAAAAGTATATCTATAAAATTACTATGTATTATCCCATTTTTTATTACATCAATATGATTATTCCTTATTAAATTATTTATTTGAACTAAATTAAATGTAACATTATTCCTAAATAACCACATAAATGTTTCTAAAGAAGTTTTTTTACAACATAATGTATTTAATAATGAATCATAATTATTTAAAAGATTATTATATTGATAATCTTTAATCATAAGTATTTTTTCTTTAAAGTAAGTATTTATATTTTTTAAATTATATAATGATACTGGATCATAATTTATATTCAATAATATATGTTCATTAACTTCATCTGGTATTAAATGAAACATTTTCAATTATATATAATATATTATAACTTTATGTATTTAAAAAATTTGAATATTTACTTTTATATTATTTTAAATATAAAGTAAATAATATGTTAATAGATAAAATTGAAATCATTATAAGAATGCAAAATATCCAGCTCCTAAAATATATAGCATGGTGTGAAGATTGGAATTACCTTGAATTATGTAAAAAATATATTGTATTATAATTAAATGAAAATATTATATGATAATCCAATTAAAATAACGATTTATTTTTCTTTATTTGTTCAAATTATTACAACATTGATTTCTTATGATGGTTTGTATTATCAATTAAATGATACTGATAAAATTCTTCAAGATATACTTAGCCTCGAAGTAGTCGTTCAAATTATTGAAGCTTCTTTTTACATTTGGGTTATGTTTGCTCTTTCAAACCTTGAATCAATGACACCTAGAAGATATATTGATTGGGTAATTACAACCCCGACTATGTTATTATCAACAATTATATTTATGAAATATCAAGAATATAAAGAAACAAACAAAAATGTGAATATAAAATTTTTTGACTTTTTAAGAGATAATCAATCAAATATTACAAAAATATTTATTTATAATGCTCTTATGTTATTATTTGGATTTTTAGGTGAAACAAATATGATAGATAAAAAAATATCAATTAGTATTGGATTTGTATTTTTTTATTTATCATTTAATACAATTTATAATGAATATGCCAAAAAATCAATAGAAGGGACACAATTATTTAAATTTTTGATTACTGTGTGGGGATTGTATGGTATTGCTGCTATGCTAGATGTTAAAACTAAAAATATTTCATATAATTTATTAGATATTATTTCTAAGAATTTTTATGGATTATTTATTTATTATAAAGTTATTAAACAAAGTAAATATTATAAAAAAGGTAAAAATGAAATTCCTGGATTAATTTGAGTTACATTCTCATCTATATTTCCATTTAATATATTATTTATTTTTTGTGTATTATCAACTTTATCAGTATATAAGATATATACAGGTGCTACGGGGGATTGCATTAAAAATATAAAATCTAATAAATATTTTACTTTTTTACTATTAACAATAATAATACTTTTCTGTAAATAATGATAAGGTCTTTTTTTTAATTCTTTAATAAATATAGCCATTTTAAATGAATATCGTAATGGGACATCTTCAACATTTTTAGTATCAAATATAAAAATAAAATCTTTTTTATTATCATAAAATTCAATCCATTTTTGTAAGAAATCAGAAAAATCTCTATTATTTTCTACAGTTTTTGAAAAAACACAATTTATAATTGGAAAATTATTTTCATTAAAAACAGCAAACATTTATATAATAGATTTATTATATAAATAATTTAAACACCTTCGCGACACATGGGGCAATTTCTATTATTTTTTAACCAATCCTTTATACACTTTTCATGATAATAATGGTTACAATCTAATTCAATTAATTCCTCATATTCATTGTATTTTTCCAAACATACAGGACATTCATCCATATCACCTGTGTTTTCATATTTTTTCTTAATTAATATAACAGGATCAGATGAAGTAGTAATTAATGGTTGATTATTCAATGATCTAGTAACTGGAAACATATTACATAATTTACTAATACAAACATACATACTAATAAATAAAGTTCCAATTAACAAAATATTAAAGAATATAAAGTTCCCTGTATCATTTATAAATTCATCATCTGTATAATTATAATTATTATCATAATTATTATCATTATTATTATTATTATTATTGTCATTGTTAATGTCCTCCATATGATGTATTTTTAATTTATTAATCATTATCAATACTATCTTAAATATTAAAATATCAAATTTGAAATTTTTTTTAATTAAAAAAAAATAATCACAATATGGAAAAATTTAAACAAAATTGTTTATTTCAAAATATCCCTTATCATGAAATTAAATTAAAAAAAAAATTATATGAAGGAAATAGATCAATTGTATATGAAACTTCTTATAAAAATAAAAATTATATTACAAAACTTTACTATATGAATGATGATTCATATGAATCAATGTTATATCAACTTAAAATCGCTAAAGCAGTTAATCAATGTAAACATGTTATTCATACATATGGAGTAACAATATCTGAAAAAGATAATATTATAGGCATCATAATGGAATATTTAAACAGTCAAGACCTTTATGATTATTTACAATGTAATACATTTTGGAGTAAAACGATTCATAAAAATGATAATTATACTGTTTATAATTCAGATGAAAATGTATATTACAAATATATCATGGATTACGAAGATAAATTAAATTTAATAAAACAAATGGTAGAAGCTATTCGTGAATTACATTCATTAAATATTATTCATAATGATATTAAGTTACAAAATTTTATAGTTTATAAAGATAACAATAATATTCCCAAAATTAAATGTATTGATTTAGAATGCTGTTATTTTATAGATCATAAAAAACCAATTATTTATTCAAAAAATATATTAGGAACAGATGGTTATATGAATTTATCATCAAATAGGGGTTTTATATCAAAGAAAACAGATATATATTCATTAGGAGTTAGTATGATTGAAGTTATGAATGGAGATATATGGAGTGGTGATGAAGAAACATATGAAGATACACGAAAAACTATTTTATATTTCTTGAAAAAGATAAATAAAATGGATGAAAATATTGGAAGGATAATTAAACGTTGTATTTCAACCGATGAAAAAAAAATACCTAAAGTAACTACTGTATTAAAATATCTTTAAAAATTTGAAAAGATAATTGTTATATTTTTTTTAATAAATTAAGAAGGGTGATAAAAATATTTTATGGTGTCAAAGACATTTGAAGATAGTGTTTATCATTTTACAGAAGATATATTCAAACAACTATTGGATACATTTCAAGGTAAAACCATGGGTAAAGATGTTTCATTAGAATTATTAATGAAAGAACTATTTGATGATAAGAAAGAAGAAAATAATGTAGTTATAGAAGTAGAGGGGGATGTTATTTATGGTAAAAAACAAAAAAAGATGATAGAAAACATTCGATTTAATCTAAAAAATAGAATATTTAATCATATTGTAGAATGCCTTTTAAATAATATAACAAAATTAGATATAGATAAAATAAAAACTATTAATGGGAATACCCAGGTAACAGAAAGATTATCAATTGATATTATAAAAAAATGTTTCGATGAATTAAACTATTATTATGAGGAAGCTGGTTCTCAACAATCAAAAGATTTTAGAAATATTAATAAAATTAACTTAAATATTGAGGTAAAAAAAACAGACAGTTTAACAGTATATTTTAATGATACACTTCCATCATTAGATACATTTTATATCATAATATTTACAGGTAAGGAATTTAAAACAAAAGATAATATTCTGCCGAAATTAATTTTCATTAATGGTTATGATTTAGTTAAACCTGATATTTATGAATTACTTCAATATAAAAAAGAATTAAATGAATTTAAAGATAAATGGGCAAGAAAAAAAAGTAATAAAAATGCTAATAAATTAAAATATTTTAGTGTTTATCCAAGGCCAACATATAAAACAGATATTGGTTATTTATTAGAATCTAAATATTCATATGAACTATTACATTAATTTTTCAATAATAAGTTTAATCAATGGTGGTGG
>MDSW01208096.1_pt1 | contig 13906 bp, 10 predicted proteins | sample 811171 | NCBI WGS metagenome assembly MDSW01 (sample SAMN05326641, study PRJNA326480) | marine metagenome | isolation source: seawater | place: Atlantic Ocean: North West | collected 2012 | reverse complement strand
TTTCCTGAATTTGACAACGGAACAAATGGTGGAAATGTAAAGTACAATAGTGATTTTCCAAACTTTGGGCTAGGAGGTGGAAGTTATGGTTGTAGTCCTATAGAACAAGGAATTTCTGCAGGATGGTTAGATCTTTATGGCGAGTGGTTAGATGATCAATGGATTAACATCGAGCCTGGATTATGTAACGGAGTTTACTGGATTGTAGGAGTAGTTGATCTAAATGATAACTACTTAGAATCTAATGAAGATAATAATTGGACAACTATCCCTGTTACACTAACACAACAATTAGACGGAGGAGGATATGATATATCAATAATATCACCAGATGAAGTTAATTTATGTGCTGGAGAGGTTACCACATTAACTGCATCAAGCTTTAGTGCTGATGAATACTTATGGTCAACGGGTGAAACTACGCCAACAATTGACGTCTCTGAAAGTGGTAATTATAGTTTAACTACTTCAAGTGAATGTGGGGAAGGTCAGTCTCAAGTTATATCAGTTATTGTGAATGATCCAATAGAGGAGCCTACTGCTAACGATTTAACAATTACATCCGGAGAAAGCGCAGTTTTAAATGCAACAGGAAGCGGAAATATTATCTGGCAAAATGCTAACGGAGATATGATTTCAGAAGGAACAGAGTTTGTTTCAGGTCCACTTTTTGAAAACACTTCTTTCTATGCAGTTAATGAAGAAACACTTGTAGAGGCTCCTGAAAGTTTATTTACAGGTGCTGAAGAACACGAGTGTGGAGGAGGAGGAAACTGCGATTATAGTGGAACTGTTTATAATGGCGGTCTACGTTTTGATTGCCTGACATCTTTTAACTTAAATAGTGTTACTGTATACACAGATTATGAAGGAGAAAGAACCATAGAACTACTAAACAATGCTGGAGAAGTAGTAAATGAACTCGTTGTAAACATACCAGAAGTAGGTGATAATGGCTATGTAGTTAATTTAAACTGGGAAATTCCTGTTGGAAACAATTACATACTTACAACAGACACTGATATGAATAACCAAAATTTTGGAGATAACAATCCATTATTAAAAAGAACAACAGACGGACTTCCAAATTTTCCATATAATTTAGATGGTATAGTTGAAATAAATGAAGGCTACTATAATAGCGGTGACAGTCCTGGTTTCTCTACAGACTACTATTACTATTTCTATAATTGGGAAATTAATAATGATTGGAATATTGGTGGGATATCTTGCTACAGCGAGCCTACTGAAGTTAACGTTATAATTGAAGATAATACTGAAATTAAGGAAAATTTTATCAGTGAAAATATTCTCAATACTTTTCCCAACCCAACTGAGAATGATTTAAATATTATTGTTGATGTTGATATGAAAAATGTGAAATTAAGTCTATTTGATCATGTAGGTAAATTGATCAAAGAATTGAGCTGGTTGAGTATTCAAAAAGGTGAGCAAAAAACTATAAATGTATCTGACCTGTCACCCGGCATGTATTTAATAAACTTCAAGAACACTGAGCACAACTTGAATACATCTTTTACAATCAGTAAATAATAGTATGTTTATTAGATTATGTTCTATAATACTATTATTGAATTATAATTTAATTGGGCAAAATCTAGGAAACGTTACTGTTTTTAATACTGAAAACTCAGGTATTTCTTATAATCAAGTTAACTGCATAGAACTTGACGAACAAGGCCACATATGGATTGGAACTCCAAATGGATTAAGTATTTTTAACGAAACCGAAAATAGCTGGATTAACCCATTAATTGAAAGCCAATCTTCACTTACAAACATAATTAGCTCCCTAGAGTTTCACGATTATAGTGAATCTTATCCAGGCATGTTTCTTGGAACAAATCAAGGAATTATTTATGGTTCTTGGGAATCAGAATTCATTGGTTCGATTGGAGAAGGAATTTCATGGTATCTAGAATATGGATCCACATGCAGTCCAAATAGCGGAATAATTAAATCCATACTATATCATAAAGATTCCAATCAACTTTGGGTAGGATCAACAGATGGTTTATGTATAGAAGGATTGGTTGAAGAAGATGATTGGATATTACAAAATACTAATACTGGGTTCTATTCTAATAATATAACTAGTATCCAAATTAACGATAATAGTGACATGATCGGAATTGGCTCAATGAACGGGGGACTGACAACTTATAACGATGCTTTTAATTTTTATTATTCTTCCAACTCTGATATTTTAGATAACACTGTATTTGATTTAGCTTTTGACCAAAATAATAATATTATTATCTGTACTCCACAAGCTGGATTAGGCGTACTGACAGAAAATGGATCTTGGATTTGGTTTAATACTATTAACTCGTCATTACCTACAAATAGTTTAAAGAACATAGTTATAGATAATAATAATGATTTTTGGATAACCACATTAGAAAATGGGTTAATTCATTATACCAATAATACTTTTTACAATTACACAACTGAAAACTCTAGCTTGCCTGATAATAAAATAAATTGCTTAAGATTAGACGACAATAATAATTTATGGCTAGGAGGTGATACTGCTGGACTTATAAAAGTCATTCCCCAAAGCAACAATACCGCTGAATTTAATATTAAAGAAACCAATATTCACCCAACTATTTTTAAAAATAATATAACTATTAATTGTTCTGAAAAAACTAAAATAAAAATCGTAAACTCAAATTTCCAAACAATAAGTTTTTACGAATTAAATACTGGAAATCATATTATAAATACATCTGCATACCCCAATGGCATCTATTTTATTACATGTCAAACACCACATGGAAAAAACACACACAAATTATTTAAGCCATTTTAATAACTTGAATAGTATGCAATGAGAGCAATTTGATAAATAGATTTTTCTAGAATTGAATACTTAGATTGTTTACCTTCTTTTTCAACTTTTATAATTTTATGCTTTCTTAAAACTGCTAAATGTAACGACATAATGGGCTGATCTATATAAAGATAATTTGACAACTCTGTGACTGTCATTTGAAGATTATCACCTAGAGTAATAATGATCCTTAATCTAATTGGATGGCCTATAGATTTTAAGAGAGCTGCAGACTTAATAATATTATCTTGATTCATACTTTTATATTTTTTTTCTCAATCTAGCAACAGGAAAGTTCATCTGCTCTCTGTATTTAGCAACAGTACGACGAGCAATTTTATATCCCTTGCCTATTAAATAATCAACCAATGCTTGATCGTTTAATGGAGTACTTATAGATTCAGAATTTATTTTCTCCTTAATAATACTCTTAATCTCTTTAACTGAAATACTTTCCCCGTCTTGTCTAGATATTGACTCTGAAAAATAATATTTCAACGGTTTAATGCCATATGGTGTCTCAACATATTTACTATTAACTACTCTGGATATAGTAGAAATATCCATATTAATATCTTGTGCAATATCCTTAAGGATCATAGGATTTAAATCTTTTTCATCACCAGTTAAAAAATATGTTTTTTGCATATTAATAATACTTGACATCGTCGAAATCAATGTTTGCTGTCGTTGATGTATGGCATTAATAAACCACTTTGCAGAATCTAATTTTTGTTTTACAAACAATAACGCCTGTTTATTATCTGTATTAATACTATCTCCTTGCTCTTTATATAAGTGCAGCATATTTAAATACTCTTTACTAACACTTAGAGAGGGAGCGTTCCTGGAATTCAATTGAAATTGCACATCTTCATTATTAATGAATAGCGAAAAATCTGGAATAATTTGTTGAGTATATTTTGTGTGATTCGAACTAGAAGCAGGTTTTGGGTTTAATTTTTCAATCTCTAAGATAGCATTCTTTAATGCAACATCATTTACCTTAAATTTTTCACATATTTTATTGTAATGTTTATTAACAAATTGTTTAAACTGTAAATTTATTACATCGATAGCAAATAATACTGACTCCGTTTGTTCCTTTCTTTTTAGTTGAAGTAATAAGCATTCTTGTAATGTTCGTGCGCCAATACCTGGTGGATCAAAAGTTTGCACAATTGATAATAATTGTTCGACTTCTGAAGACTGTGCAACAAGGTTTTCTTTAAAAACTAAGTCATCAATAATTTGATCAATTGTACGTCTTATATAACCGTCATCATCGATACATCCTATTACATATTCTCCAATTTTGTATTCTTTCTCCTTTAACTTAACTTCACCTAGTTGAGTCTTTAATACATCAAAATGTGTTTGACCTCCAACTATTGGTGCATTTTCATGTACGTCATCCTGAGAGGTATTATTATGATGTAACTTATATGCTGGAATTTCATCATCTGACAGATACTGATCTATGTCAATGTCTTGATTTTCTTCTAAAATATCTTTATCGCTAATTTCCTCTTCTAATGAATCAATATTATTGTTTTCATCATCTAAAGCTGGGTTCGTTTCAATTTCATCTTTCACTTTTTGTTCTAATTCCAAAGTCGATAACTCAATTAATTTCATTAATTGAATTTGTTGAGGAGACAACTTTTGTTGTAATGACTGTTGTAAAGATTGTTTAACCATAAAAATTAAAATTCTACATGTGATGGATATCTAGGAAACGGAATAACATCACGAATATTTGACATGCCTGTCACAAACTGCACAAGACGCTCAAACCCTAAGCCAAAACCACTATGTGGCACAGTGCCAAATTTCCTCGTCTCTAAATACCACCATAATTCTTTTTGAGAAATAGACATTTCTTGCATTCTATTTTTCAAATCGATAAATCTTTCCTCGCGCTGTGAGCCACCAATAATTTCTCCTATACCCGGAAACAAAACATCCATTGCTCTAACAGTTTTTTTGTCATCATTTAAACGCATATAAAAAGCTTTTATGTTTTTTGGATAATCAGTAATAATAACCGGATTATTAAACTCTTTTTCAACTAAAAACCTTTCGTGTTCCGACTGAAAATCTACCCCCCAATCCTGTATAGGAAATTTAAATTTATTTTTTTTGTTTGGTTTAGAATTGCGAAGTATGTCAAAAGCCTCCGTGTAAGAAATCGTATTAAAAGGATTGTTTACTATATTATTTAAAGAATCCAATAACGTGTTTTTTGATCTAAGTTCTTTTTTAAAAGATTGCTCTTCTTTATATTTTCTGTCAGATAAAAATGTAATATCTTCTAAATAATTGCTTAATACATACTTACATACAAACTTTAAAAGCTGAGTAGCAAGATTAATATTGTCAGTTAAATCCGAAAATGCAACCTCTGGTTCAATCATCCAAAATTCAGCAAGATGCCTTGAAGTATTAGAGTTCTCAGCGCGGAAGGTGGGTCCAAAAGTATAAACTTTAGATAATCCTAGAGCTGCTAGTTCTGCTTCTAGTTGACCAGATACAGTAAGGTTTACTTGCTTTTCAAAAAAATCTTTTGAATAATCAATGTCTCCATTTTTATTAATTGGAGGTTTCATTAGATCTAATGTTGTTACTTTAAACATTTCTCCAGCTCCCTCAGCATCTGCGCTTGTAATAATTGGTGTATGGATATGATAAAAGTTATTAGTATGAAAAAAATTATGAACCGCAAAACTTAACCCATGCCTAATTCTAAAAATAGAACTATACGTTCTGGTTCTAAATCTTAAGTGAGCATTTTTTCTTAAAAAATCTAAAGTATGTCTTTTAGGTTGAATAGGATAAGTTTCTGAATCTGATTCACCTAATATATCTAGTTTTTTTACAATTAATTCAACTGTTTGTCCTTTCCCTTCGGATTTAATTAATTTTCCTGAAACACTAATACTTGTTCCTGTTGTAATCCTGTCAACATATTTATCAATTAAACTCAAGTCATCTATGATAATCTGTAAATCCTTCAAACAAGAACCATCATTTAGCATCACAAAAGCAATATTTTTACTTGATCTTTTGGTTCTCACCCAACCAGATATAACATATTCCTTATTAACCTCTTTATTTTCTAATAGTTCTTTTATTATAATTTTATTCATAAGTGTAAAGTTAATTTATTAGATTCAAAGAATGTGTATTTGAATTTAATTATATTGCAATTTATTTAATTAATTACACGTGAATTCTATTAAAACACCTTTATTAAATAGTATTAATTCTCCAAAAGATTTAAAACTAATAAAAAAAGTAGATCTACATAAAGTTTGTGATGAATTGCGAGACTTTATTATTGACATAGTCTCTGAACATGGTGGACACTTTGGAGCAAGCCTTGGAGTGGTAGAATTAACTGTTGCTCTACATTATGTTTTTGACACCCCAAATGATTTACTTGTATGGGATGTAGGGCATCAAGCTTATGGACATAAAATACTAACAGGCAGAAGAGATATTTTTCATACCAACCGTAAGTATAAAGGTATTAGTGGGTTCCCTAATAGATTTGAAAGTAATTACGATACTTTTGGGGTTGGACACTCATCTACTTCTGTTGGTGCAGCACTTGGAATGGCTGTTGCATCTAATCTAGACTCAAATGATACACGACAACATGTAGCTATAATAGGAGATGGAGCTTTAACAGGTGGGCAAGCTTTTGAAGCACTAAATCACGCAGGAATTGAAAATTCTAATATTCTAGTAATACTCAATGATAATTGTATGTCAATTGACCCTAATGTTGGAGCTCTAAAAGAATATCTTCTAAAGATAAGTAAGTCTAAAACATACAACAAAATTCGAGACGAAGTTTGGGATTTGTTATCTAAACTAAGTTCATTCGGTGATAGTGCTAAGACTGTCGTTCAAAAGGTAGAGCAAGCTCTTAAGTCTGTTATGTTAAAACAAAGCAATTACTTTGAATCGTTAAATTTTAGATACTTTGGTCCAATCGATGGTCACGATACAATTCAACTTATTAACACACTTAATGATTTAAAAGAAATACCTGGTCCCAAAATACTACATTGTTTAACAACAAAAGGTAAAGGATATAAATTAGCAGAAAAAGATCAAACAAAATGGCATGCTCCTGGACTTTTCGATAAAGATTCTGGAAAGATTAATGTGGCCAATAAAAAAAACTCCCAACTCACTAAATATCAAGATGTTTTTGGGAAAACAATTGTTGAGCTTGCTAAAAAAAATAAGAAAATTGTAGGAATTACTCCTGCAATGCCATCGGGGTCTTCATTAAAATTTATGATGAAAGAAATGCCGAATAGAGCCTTTGATGTAGGTATAGCAGAACAACATGCCGTAACATTTTCAGCAGGATTGGCAACACAGGGGCTTATACCTTATTGTAATATTTACTCTACTTTTCTTCAAAGAGGTTACGATCAATTAATTCATGATGTTGCAATTCAAAATTTACATGTTGTATTTTGCTTAGATCGAGCTGGACTAGTTGGTGAAGATGGTGCAACTCATCAAGGCGTTTTTGATTTAGCATATTTAAGGTGTATACCCAATTTAATTATCGCTTCGCCCATGAATGAAATTGAACTAAGAAACTTGATGTACACGGCTCAATTAAAACAACATTCACCTTTTGCTATTCGTTATCCCAGAGGAACTGGAGTATTAACTGACTGGGAAGTACCTTTTGAAGAAATTGAAATCGGAAAGGGTAATGTAATATCCGAAGGAAGTGACATCGCTGTTATATCTATTGGTCACATTGGAAATATGATTAATAACATTGTCACCGAAATACAGGAGAATAAGATTAATATTGGTCACTATGATATTCGTTTCTTGAAACCATTAGATGAAAAATTATTACATATTATTTTTCAAAAATATAAGTACATTATAACCATTGAAGATGGTTGTTTAAAAGGTGGCTTAAGCAGTGCTATATTAGAGTTTTCTAATGACAATAATTATAAAAATAATATATTTCGATTTGGTGTACCAGATCAGTTTATAGAACATGGTTCACCTCAAGAACAAAGAATAGAATGTGGTTATGATAAAAATAGTGTTCTCAAAAAAATACAAGAAATTATAAATAATTTATAACTTGTACTCCTCCATAAATTTAGTAGTGTAATTCCCCGATTGAAACGCCTCATGATTCATTAACTTTTTATGAAAAGGAATTGTTGTTTTTACTCCTTCTAAAACAAATTCACTCAATGCTCTTTTCATTTTTGAAATTGCCCCTTCTCTAGTTTGAGCTACCGTAATTAATTTAGCAATCATAGAGTCATAGTATGGGGGTATCTGATAACCTGTATAAACATGTGTGTCTACTCTTATTCCATGACCTCCAGGCTTATAAATATTAGTAATTAAACCTGGACAAGGCATGAAATTATTATTTGAATCTTCAGCATTAATTCTACACTCTATAGCGTGTAAAACTGGTTCATAATTTTTTCCTGAAATTTTAATCCCAGCCGCTACTTTAATTTGTTCACAAATAAGATCATAATTAATTACTTCTTCGGTGACCGGATGTTCAACTTGAATTCTAGTATTCATTTCCATGAAATAAAAATTTCGATTCTTGTCAACTAAAAATTCAACTGTCCCAACTCCCTCATATTGAATACTTTTAACTGCTTTAATCGCTGCTTCACCCATTTTATTTCTTAATTTCTGTGTCATAAATGGTGACGGCGACTCTTCAACTAACTTTTGGTGTCTCCTCTGAATAGAACAATCTCTCTCTGACAAATGACACGCATTTCCAAATTGATCCCCAATAACCTGGATTTCAATATGTCTAGGCTCTTCAATTAATTTTTCTATATACATATCATCATTGCCAAATGCGGCTGAAGATTCTTGCTTGGCTTCTGTCCATGACTTCTCAAGATCAGATTCCGACCACACAGCACGCATACCCTTGCCTCCACCACCTGCTGAAGCTTTTAACATTACTGGAAAGCCCATTTGTTTGGCTATTTTTTGAGCTTTCGAAAAATCATCTACTATGCCATCTGATCCAGGGATTACAGGAACACCTGCACTTCTCATGGTTTCTTTAGCAACGGCTTTATCGCCCATTTTACCAATCATTTCAGATGAGGCACCAATAAACTTAATTTCATGTTCATCACAAATTTTTGAGAATTGCGCATTTTCAGCAAGAAAGCCATAACCAGGGTGTATGGCGTCAGAATTAGTTATTTCTGCTGCTGATATAATTTTAGGTATACTTAAATATGATTCTGAACTTTGAGGAGGGCCTATGCAAACTGCTTCATCCGCAAATTTAACATGTAAACTATCTGCGTCAGCAGTAGAGTATACAGCAACTGTTTTAATATTCATTTCTTTACAAGTATTTATTATTCGTAAAGCAATTTCTCCTCTATTTGCAATTAATATTTTATTAAACATCAAATTATATTTTATTAATTTTAACTAGGATCAACTAAAAATAATGGCTGATCATATTCAACCGGCGACATATCATCTACTAATACCTTGACGATTGTACCGGACACATCCGATTCAATCTCATTAAATAATTTCATAGCCTCAACAATACCAACAACCGAGCCAACATCAACAGTATCACCAACATTAATAAATGGATCTTTTTCTGGAGTTGGTCGGCGATAAAAAGTCCCTATAATAGGAGATTTTATCATTATGTGATTTGCATGGTTATCTGTTGATTCAGGAGGTTGGTTATTTTCTTCTGGGGGAGGAGCAACAACCGGAGGAGCAACAACCGGAGGAGCAGCAACTGGAGGAGCAGCAACTAGAGGAGCAGCAACTGGTATGTTGGGAACTATCGCTGAGGGTAACTCGGGAACAACCTTACCCTTTGGTGGGGATTTAATACATATTTTTACATCTCCTATTTCTAAGTCAACTTCTGTTGCACCTGACTTAGCAACAAATTTAATTAACTCTTGAATTTGTTTTAGATTCATAAATCGTTATTGTTTAGAATTATATGCCTAAATATAGTATAAAAACTTTTTTTTTGAAACAAAAAGTTTAAAAACACGCAAAAACACGCAAAAACACGCAAAAAAACACAAAAAAATGATAATTTATTAAAAAGAAAATGTTGTTTAAAAATTTTGATGAAAAATGATCAAAATGAATGAAAAATGATCAAAATGAATGAAAAATGAATGAAAAATGAATGAAAAATGATCAAAATGATTAAAAAATTAATATGCCCACTTTAAATATATAGCCCCCCAAGTAAAACCTCCTCCAAAGGCAGCAAGAATAATATTATCGTTCTTTTTTAACTTGTCTTCCCAATCATGTAAACAAAGAGGAATCGTCGCTGCTGTCGTATTACCATACTTATGAATATTAATCATAACCTTACTCGAATCTAGCTCCATTCTTCTTGCAGTAGCATCAATAATTCTAAGATTTGCCTGATGAGGAACTAACCAATCAACATCTTCCCCTTTTAAATTATTTCGCTTCATAATCTCATCTGAAACATCGGCCATATTGGTAACGGCAAATTTAAATACAGTTTTGCCATCTTGATAGATATAATGGTGCCCATTTTTGACGGTTTCTTGCGAAGCGGGGTTTAAAGAGCCGCCTGCTATCATTTTTAAATACTCGCTTCCTGAACCATCGACCCTTAAAATAGAATCTATCAATCCTTCATCCTTACTGGAAGGCTCCAGTAAAACTGCTCCTGCTCCATCTCCAAAAATAACACAAGTTTTTCGGTCATTGTAATCAACAATCGAAGACATTTTATCTGCACCAATAACCACCACTTTCTTATACAAACCTGAAGATATGTATTTTTGACCACAATCTAACGCAAATAAAAAAGCTGAACACGCAGCTGAAAGATCAAATCCAAATGCTTTCGTAGCCCCTACCTTATCTGCAATCAAGCAAGCTGTGGAAGGGAAAAGCATATCTGGTGTTACTGTAGCACAGATGATTAAATCAATCTCATCTGCTTTTATTCCTGATTTTTTTATTAAACCCTTAAGCGCTTCTGCGCCCATATCTGAAGTTGCTTTCGTTGGATCTTTTAAAATTCTTCTCTCTTGAATCCCTGTTCTTGTAGTAATCCATTCATCAGAAGTGTCAACCATTTTGGAAAGCTCTTTGTTTGTTAAAACATAATCAGGAACCCAGCCTGAAACAGCAGAAATTTTAGCAGCTATATTTTGATTTTTTGTATTCAAAAATAATAGTATAAATTGATATTTAAATATATCTTAAAATACTAAAATAAAAAAGTCTAATAGGGAAAAATAATGGTGATTTTAAAAAATTATTCCGAGACAAGCTTGCCCTTATAATACAACTTACCCTCATGCATATAAGCCCTGTGAAACACATGAGAAACTCCAGTGTTAGGACATATAGCTACAACAGGAGAGTCTGCCTTATAATGAGTTCTCCTCTTATTCCTTCTGGTTTTCGATATTTTTCTCTTTGGATGAGCCATGCTATGTGTTCTCTATAATTAGGTCTGCAAATATATAAAAAAGTTGCAAATATCTATTGTTTTACTTTTGTTTTTAATAAATTATCCAAATGTGACAATCTATTATTGAATAATTCCAAAGAAAATAATAATGAATAAACTAAAGATTTGTTATCTGCCAATCTCTTTCCAGCAATGTCATATGCGACACCATGATCTGGCGAAACTCTAATAGCAGATAATCCAGCAGTATAATTAACCCCCTCTCCAAAACAAATTGTTTTAAATGGAATTAAAGATTGATCGTGATACATCCCCAAAACTGCGTCAAAATTTTTATAACTTTTTGACCCAAAAAAAGCGTCAGCTGAATACGGACCATGAACCTCATGACCATTATTAAACCAACTCATAATTACCGGTTTAATTATACGATCATCTTCGTAACCTATTAGGCCATTATCGCCTGAATGAGGGTTTAAGCTCAAAACAGCGATCTTGGGTTTTGAAATTAAAAAGTCCATCTTTAATGTTTGATATAAAACACTTATTTTATCATCGATTATAGACTTAGAGATTAATCCTGATATATTCGAGATAGCAACATGATTGGTAACCGTTGCTATTTTTAAATCATGACCACATAATATCATTAAGTTTTCTTGATTGTCAAATTGTTTAGATAAAAATTCAGTATGACCAACAAAGTCTTTTTTTACTAAAGATATATTATGCTTGTTAACAGGTAATGTGAGAATTACATCTGTAAGATTTTTTTTTAAATCACTAACCGCAAGACTTAATGAATCAACAGCTATTTGAGCAGCAAACTTAGTACTTTTACCTAAGCTCAACGGAATATCTTTTGCTGGAAAATCAATAATATTCATCTTATTCATTAATGCATCTTTTGGCTTCTTAATTACATGAAATTCAAAATCCTTTATTTTTAGAACACGCAAATAAGCATTCATAGTTTTCACCGGAACATATAGTACCGGGACGCATCTATCAAATAATTTTTCTGTAGCAAATGAATTTATTAATACTTCTAATCCTATACCATTAATATCCCCACATGAAATACCTACAATAACCTTATTTTTATCTCTCATTACTTTGAGCTATAAAGTATGTTAGTAATCGAACAGCTACACCTGTCCCCCCTTCTTTATTGTAATGATAATTTTTTTGCAAAAATGCAACACCTGCTATATCAAGATGAATCCAAGAATAATCAACAAAATGTTCTAAAAATTTACCCGCTGTAATATGACCCGATTCAGGTCCTCCTAAGTTTTTTAAATCCGCAACAGAAGATTGTAATTCATCTTTATAATCGTCCCAAAATGGCTGAACAGCAACTCTTTCTCCAACAATATTCCCAGAAGATAACAATCTTTTCATGTTGTCACTAAAATCTGTAAAAATCATTTTTTGATGATTCTCCATGGCAACTAAACCATGTTTTCCAACAGACCTAGACGCTGCACCAGTCAATGTAGCTATATCAATAACAAGTTCTGGCTTATATCTTTTCGCATAATGAAGAGCATCCGCTAAGATTAACCTTCCTTCCGCGTCTGTATTTAACACTTCTACTGTACTCCCATTCATCATTGTAATAACATCTCCCGGCACATAAGCATCGCCTCCCGGCCTATTTTCCACAGCAGGTATCAGGCCAATTACATAACAATTTGCTTTAGATAAAGCCAAGGCATAGATAGCCCCTATAACAGCAGCAGCCCCCCCCATATCACACTTCATCATATCCATAGAATTAGGAGTTGGTTTTAAGCTCAAACCTCCCGTGTCATACATCACTCCTTTTCCAACTAAAACTATAGGACTTTTGCTTTTTGTCACGTTAGACTTATATGTCAGAATATTGAAGGTTGGCTTTGCAATAGAGCCCTGATTCACGCTTAAAACTCCACCCATTTTTAATTGCTTAATCTTTTTTTCATTAAAAACTTCTAATTTGAAACCAGCCTCTTTGGAAAGGCTCTCTATTCTGGATGAAAGTTTTTCTGCGTTTAAATGAGAAAGTGGCTCATTGACTAAATCACGAGCAATACAGGCGCCTTTAACAGATGCATATGTGATTTTACTATCAAAATTTGTGTCCAATTTAAAAGAAATATCATCTACACTAGTCTTATGTGTATTAAATTTATAATTAGCAAGTGTGAACCCTTCCAAAAAATTATCCAATACTCTTTTATTTTGATATTTAGAATCATCCGAATAATGAACACTAATACTGTTAAATTTATGTGTTTTATGATATGCTTTATTTAAAGCAAGGAGAAATGAATGAATTTCAGCACCTGCTCTTCTTATCAAATTACTATCTATTTCTAAATTTTCTTCTTCAATCAAGGAATAACTTAAAGGCATCAAGCACATTACTGAATGCTCGCCATTTACATGCCAATTTATTTTTTTACACTCTGCATCTTCACGCAATATGATTTTAAATTTCATATAATTATTATTTTTTTAATTTACTTTTGCTTCTAAAATAGATAAAAAAATGTTTACAG
>MDSW01128903.1_pt1 | contig 13907 bp, 12 predicted proteins | sample 811171 | NCBI WGS metagenome assembly MDSW01 (sample SAMN05326641, study PRJNA326480) | marine metagenome | isolation source: seawater | place: Atlantic Ocean: North West | collected 2012 | reverse complement strand
CTATTTTTTCTGCATATTCAAAAGACTCATCTTTTCTAAAAAGTAATTTAGGTAAAAATTTCATAAAAACTTTTTTTGATAAAATTTTTCTAATTAAAAAAGAATATGCTTTAAGCTGACTAATTATTTCGTCAGCATTTTCTCCACCTAAAGGCATCACATAAGCTTTGGCAATTTTCAAATCTTGGCTCATTTTTACTTCTGTAACGGTAATTGTGTTTGTTTCTAAGTTGGGAACTTTAGCTTCGTTTTTAATAAAAATCATACTTAATGATTGTTTAATCATTTCTCCAACTCTTAATTGTCTCTGTGAAATTGATTTTCCTATTCTATCGGCCATTAGATTGTTCTTTCTTTTGAGATTATATTAAATGCCTCTATTGTGTCATCTTTTTGAAAATCCATATATTCTTTTATCGTAATTCCACATTCCTGACCATTGCTTACCTGTTTCACTTGATTTTTTTCTCTAAATAAAGTGCCTACTTTTCCAGTATAAATGATTGTTCCATCTCTTATTAGTCTTACATCTGAAGTTCCTGAGATTTCACCTTCAATAATCTTACATCCTGCTACTTTACCAGCTCCTGAAACTTTAAAAATTTCTAAGATCTGTGCTGTGCCCGTTATTGTTTCTTGAACATCAGGTGTTAGCAGACCAGACATTCTTTGTTTTATATAGTCTAAAACTTCATAAATAATATTATATGTAGAAATTTTAATATTTTCATTTTCAGCTAGTTTTTTTGCTTCTTTACTAGGTTTGACATTAAAAGCAATTAATGTGGCATTAGATGCTTTAGCCAAAGTCACATCTGTCTCTGTAACCATTCCAATATCTGCTAAAATAATTTTTGGTTTGACTTCATCATGTTTTATTTGACTGATTGCATTTTTAATAGCCTCAGATGATCCATGAACATCTGATTTAATAATAAGATTTAGTTCTTCTGCAGATTTATCTGTAAAAGCGGAGTCTTTAGTTGCAAACGATAATGGATTTTTTCCATCTTTTGCCTCTTCTTTTCTACTTTCACTTAATGTTTTGGCTTCTTTTTCATTATCTAATACAATAAAGTCATCTCCAGCTTTTGCTGCACCATTGATACCCAAAATTTCTACTGGTGTTGATGGAAGAGCTTCATCAACATTTTTTCCTTTATCATTTATGATTGCTCTTATCTTTCCCCATCTTAATCCACTTACAAAAAAATCACCTTTTTTTAATGTGCCTGTTGTTACAATTATAGTTGCAACTGGACCTCTACCAACATCTATTTTTGACTCTAAAACTACTCCAGTTGCTTTTGACTCAAAATCAGTTTTCAAATCTAAAATTTCAGCTTGAAGCACTATAGCTTCAACCAATTTATCTAAGTTTAATTTAGTTTTTGCAGAAATTTCAACCATTAATGTATCTCCAGATAAATCTTCTGCTATCAATTCATGCTCAAGCAGTTGATTCTTAATTTTTTGAGGGTCTGCTTCTGGTAAATCACATTTATTAATCGCAACTACAATTGGAACATTTGCTGCTTTTGCATGCTTAATGGACTCTACTGTTTGTGGTTTTACTCCATCATCTGCTGCAACAACTAAAACCACTACATCAGTCAGTTTAGATCCTCTTGCCCTCATCTCTGTAAAAGCAGCGTGGCCGGGAGTATCAATAAAAGTTAATTTATTTGACTGATTTTCAATTTGGTAGGCACCAATATGTTGGGTTATTCCACCAAACTCTCCTGATACTACATTTGCGCTTCTAAGCACATCAAGAACTGAAGTTTTTCCATGATCAACATGCCCCATAACTGTTACTATAGGAGGTCTATTTTTAAGATTTTCTACTCTAGTTGCTTTAATTTTCTGAATAATTTCTTCAGCCTTTTCCTCGCGAATAGGATTATGACCAAACTCCTTTACTAAGAATTCTGCAGTATCAGCAGCTAAGGTTTGATTTATCGTAACAGTGACTCCCATACCAAAAAGATACTTGATTACATTACTTGATTGTTCTGCCATTCTATTTGCAAGCTCTCTCACTGTGATGGCTTCTGGAATATTTATATCTCTTTTAATTGGTTTAAGATTTTCTTTATTTTCGTTTTTAATTAAATTTTTCTGCTCTTTTTCCCTTGCTCTTTTAACAGATGCTAAACTTCGTTCTCTTGCCTCAATTTCATCACTTAAGGCTCTCGAGACAGTTAACTTTGCCTCTCTTTTTTTTGTTCCAAGTTTAATTTTTTTACTATCGCTATCTCCTTTTAATCTTTTGGTAGCTCTCTGCTCAGCTAGTTTTCTTCTCTCAAAATCGTTTGTTATTGGGGGTGTTTTAGTCTCAAATGATGATTTAAAAGGAGCTCCACGATTAAATGTCGCGGCAGTTTTTTTTCTTGTATTGGATCCTGGACCTCTAAAAGAACTTCCTTTTTTTTGAAAATTACTTTTTGATTTTTCGATTACAACTGAATGTTTTCCCTGAGTTCTAGCAATCTCAATATTTTTGATTGTTTTTTTGGCTGAGCCAGAAATTGTTAATTTTGTTTTTTTGTTCTCCATATCTCATCACTCAATCTTTATAAACTATATTTCTTGCAGACATAATTAATCCATCTGCCTCTTCTTTTGACAAAGCAAAATCCTCCAGATAACCTTGAATTTTTACTCTTTCACCTTTAACCACATCATATCCACCTGTTAATTCATCTGATGCTAAATCAGCAAAATCCTCAAGAGTTAAAATTTTTTGTTCTCCCAGGGTAACCAGCATTCCTGGTGTTAATCCTTTTAAATTGATTAATGCTTCTTCAAGACCAAGGTCTTTAATCCTTTGAGAAATATCCTCTTGATCTTTCTGATAAAATTCTTTTGCTCTTTCAATTAATGCCTTTGCTGTATCTTCTTCAATGCCCTCTATTTTCATTAAGCTTTCAGCTTTACTATCTTTAATATCATCAATCGTTGAGAAACCCTCAGCTACTAATAATTGTCCTAATGTTTCATCTAATTCTAAGTTTTTTACAAAATTTTCTGTTTTTTCTTTAAATTCTAATTGCCTTCTCTCAGAGTCTTCAGCATCTGTCATTATATTAATTTCATAATTTAGCAACTTAGTTGCCAATCTTACATTTTGGCCTCTTCTACCAATTGCTTTACTTAAATTTTCTTCAGTAAGAATTACATCTAATTTTTTTCTTTCAACATCAACGTTGACCCTTTGAACCTCAGCAGGAGAAAGTGCATTTGAAACTAATACAGCTGGATCCTCAGACCAGTTTACAATATCAATTTTTTCTCCTTGCAGTTCATTTACCACTGCTTGAACCCTTGAGCCTCTCATTCCAACACAAGCTCCAACAGGATCTAAAGAAGTATCTACGGCTTTTACACAAATTTTAGCTCTACTACCTGGATCTCTTGATGAAGATTTAATCTCAATTAATCCATCATAAATTTCAGGAACTTCCTGAAGGAATAATTTTTCCATAAACTTTGGATGAGCCCTTGATAAAAAGATCTGTTGACCACGAGGTTCCCTTCTAACGTCACTGCAATAAGCTTTAACTCGGTCTCCAGCTTTGACATTTTCTCTTGGTATCATTTCATTTTTTTGAATAATCGCCTCAGTTCTTCCAAGATCCACTATTACATTTCCAAATTCTAACCTTTTAACTATACCACTTAAAATAGTATCTTTCTTATCGATAAAATCATTAAACTGTCTTTCTCTTTCGGCTTCCCTTACATTGGTATTAATAACTTGTTTAGCAGTTTGAGCAGCTATTCTTCCAAAATCAAAAGATGGAAGAGGTTGTAAAACTTCATCTCCAACCTTTTTTTCTCTGTTTATTTCATTAAGAGATATAGCGTCTTCAAGTTTTATCTCTGTGTTTATATTTTCTGGATTTTCAGAAATTACTAATTTTCTAAAAAGTTCAATATCACCATTTTCTCTATTTATTAAAACTTTTATTTCATTGTCTTGTCCAAATTTTGATTTTGCAGCTTTAGCAATTCCAGTTTCCATTGAACTAATAATTAATTCCTTATCAATAGATTTTTCCAGAGCTACAGCTTCAGCAATTCTCAATAGCTCTAATTTGTCTGCTCGTTTATTTAACATATTTTAATTACTCCAAAAAAAAATGGGCTTACGCCCATTTTGTAATTCAACAATGTGAAGCCAATATATTAAAGTTTTTTTTTAATTCAATAAAAACTATTTTAAAAAAACCTCAGTTTTATCAGTATTTTCCCAAGAAAATGCCCCATCACTTTCAGGTGTCCTACCAAAATGACCGTAGGCTGCTGTTTTTTCATATATTGGTTTATTTAAACTAAGCATTTCTCTAATTCCTCTTGGACTTAAATCAAAATTTTCTTCAATCTTCTTTTCAACAAATTTATTTTTTTCAATATCGCCATCAAATAAATTTACATAAATAGAGAGTGGTTTGGATACGCCAATAGCATAAGATAATTGTATTAAGCATTTATCTGCAATTTTTGATGAAACAATATTTTTAGCTATATATCTTGAGACATAAGCAGCTGATCTATCAACTTTAGTAGGATCTTTTCCAGAAAACGCGCCACCACCATGAGGAGCAGCTCCACCATATGTATCAACAATGATTTTTCTTCCTGTTAAGCCGCAATCGCCATCAGGTCCACCTATTACAAAATTTCCTGTTGGATTAACATAAAACTCTTTTTCATCAAATCCGTCAAAAAATTTTTTGGGAATTGAATTAAGCATATAAGGTCTAAGTAATTCTCTAACTTGAGCTTGATCAACGTCTGGTGAATGCTGAGATGATATGACAACAGATTTTACTTTTTTAGGTTTTCCATTTTCGTATTCAAAAGTCACTTGACTTTTAGAATCAGGTTCAATGTTTTTTAACTTTCCTGATTTTCTATCTTCGGCCATCAGTCTTAATATTTTATGTGAATAGTAAATTGGTGCAGGCATCAACTCCTCTGTTTCACTACATGCAAATCCAAACATAATCCCCTGATCTCCTGCGCCCTCATCTTTGTTACCTGAGGAATCTACACCTAGTGCAATATCTGCGGATTGGGAATGTAAGTGACTTTCTATTTTTGTTGCTTCTCTCCAAGTGAAGCCATCTTGGTCATAACCAATATCTTTAATACAATCTCTTACTTTTTGAATTAACTCATCATTTTTAATTTCAGGACCTCTAACCTCACCAGCAAGAACAACTTTATTTGTTGTTGTTAATGTTTCACATGCTACTCTTGAAAAAGGATCATTAGAGAGATAACTATCTACAACCATGTCTGAAATTCTATCAGAAACTTTGTCTGGATGACCTTCAGAAACGGACTCGCTCGTAAAAAGATAATTTTTTAAATCATTCATTAGGAATTTCTATTAAATGAAAATATCAAAAAAATATATAACAAAATGATAAATAAAAACATTTTATTACCATATTTTGAAAACAACGTTTCATTAAAAACTCTTCTTTCGTAAAAATCTATATAACCAGATTGACCAAACTCAATTTTTTTTTCTATAATACCTATTGGATTAATTGTTGCAGAAATTCCGTTATTAGCTGACCTAATTAAATATTTGCCATTTTCAATAGCTCTAAAAATACTATGTACAAAATGTTGATATGGCCCAATAGAATTTCCAAACCAACCATCCTCCGAGACATTTATTATGTAATCGAAATTTGAGTCATTAAAAATATTGCCCGAATAAATTATTTCGTAACAAATAAGAGGTAAAATTTTTATGTCAAAATTATCATTTATTGAAATTATTTCTCTAATTTCTCCGGCACTAAAAGATTGATAGTTGTTAGTTAAAGATTTCAAACCAATCTTACCAAGAACTTTTTCAAAAGGTAAAAATTCACCAAAAGGAACAAGTTTTAATTTTTTATAATCGCTAATAAGATTAAGTTTATGATCATATATTGAAAGAGTATTAAAAAATTTATTTTTTTGTTTGTCCTTTTTATAACTGTTTATACCAATAACTAATAAATGGTTTTTATTAAATTTTTCATCAAATAAAGATTTAAATTCTTTTAATTCTAATTGATTGGTGTTTGGTATTATGCCCTCTGGCCATACAAAAATTGTTTTAACGTCTAATTCAGGCTGACTTATCTCAATTAATTCGTTTATAACTTCAGTAGTCATAGAATTTTTATAAAATCTATCTAATTCTATTTTTGAACCAACTGCCCTAATTTTATAATCATTTTTAATAATATTTAATGATTTAAAAGATTCTATTTTTGAAGATCCAATAATGAAAAGAAATATAGGAGAAAGTAAGAAAAAAATACATACTAAAACCTCTATTCTATTTTCTCTCAAAATAAAAATTGCTGGACTTACAAAAAAAGATATACATAAAATATTGAAACCATATGTTCCAATAAATGATATTATTTGTAATATCTCAAGATTCTCTGAAAAACTATATGCAATTAAATTCCATGGGAAACCAGTTAAAATATTTCCTCTAAAAAACTCTATCAATCCAAATAAAAGGGAAAATAAAAATAAATTGCTGACAGGTTTCCTTACTCTAATTAAAAAAAAGAAATAAGTTATTAAACCATAAAATACTGCAAGAAATGATGGGATTACAATTAAAGCAACTGGTATCAAAAAATCAAAATTTCCATCAAATGTTAGCGAGATAGTAATCCAGTACAAATTAGTTAAAAAATATCCAAAACCATATAACCAACCATATAAAAATGGATTTTTTTTATTAGTTGATTTTTTTTTCTGAAAAATAAAAATAAATAACAAGCTAAAAGTAAGAAAATTAATCAATAAAAAATTATATGGCGGTAAACTTAAAGTAGTCAAAGCACCAATAATTACTAAAAATAAGAATTCTAAATAAATTTTTTTTTTCAATTTAATTATTTTTTTTAATCACTGACTTATAAATTTTTTCTTCTTCTTTGAGCATTCTTTTATAATCACTAACCTTAATATGATCAAAACCCATCAAATGTAAAAACCCATGAATAAATGTTTTAACTACTTTTTCTTTAAACATTTTAATTTTTTGATTTTTTGGAATATTCATGAAATCATAGCTAATTATAATATCACCTAAATAAAATTTATTTTTTATTTTAACTTTATTTTCGAATGGAAATGATAATATATCAGTTGGTTTGTTTATATTTCTAAATTTTTTATTTAATTTTTTAATACTATTATTGTTAGATAATAATAATGTAAGATTTATATTTTTATTCAAAAACTGATATTTTTTTGGGAAAGATCTACAAATTGCCTTGAAAAAAATATCTAGATTTCTTATTTTTTTGGACCAATTTTTCTCTTCAGATACAACTTCTATGCTAATCATTATGATTGCTGTATGCTTTAACAATCTTAGATACTAGTGGATGTCTTACAACATCGGAATGATCAAAGTCTATAACGGATATTTCGCTTAGATGAGATAATAATTTTTTTGATCTATCAAGACCTGACATATCTTTATTTGGTAAGTCTATTTGTGATGGATCTCCATTAACAACAATTTTAGAATTTTCTCCAATTCTAGTAAGAAACATTTTTATTTGAGTATCAGAAGCATTTTGAGCTTCATCTAAAATTGCAAATGAATTTTTTAATGTTCTGCCCCGCATAAATGCTAATGGAGCAATTTCAATATCTCCGATTTCAATCATCCTTTGAATTTTTTCAAAATGAAATAAATCATACAAAGAGTCGTATAGAGGTCTAAGATAAGGATCCACTTTTTCTTTCATATCACCTGGTAAAAATCCTAGTCTTTCACCAGCTTCAACAGCCGGTCTGGATAAAATTATTCTTTCTATTTTTTTTTCAAGTAACATTGTTAAGCCAACTGCAACAGCTAAAAATGTTTTTCCAGTACCAGCTGGACCAGCAGAAATTATAATATCACTTTGTCTTAAAGCCCTTACATAGTTTTTTTGTTTTTCAGACCTTGGAATTATTGATTTTTTTGGTGTTTTAATAATATCTGTTATATTTTGATTTTTAACTTTTTCATTAATCATAAATTTATCCACAGAAGATAATATGTCTTTATTTTCTATATTTCCATTGTTAATAAATTGATTAGCTAAAAACTGTATTGCATTTTTAACTATTTCATTTTTATCTGGTGTTGATTTAATTAAAATAGAGTTTCCTCTTGAATATAAATTGGACTCCGTGATTTTTTCTAATTCTTTTAAATTTTTATTAAATTCACCAACAACTCCCATCAATAAATCATTATTATGGAAAATTACACTTAAAGTATTATTATCAGAATAAACAAACTTCAAATTGTTATCAAAATTTTTTTTTGTAGTTACGCTCAAATTTTTAAGCTACCTTTTGATTTGATAGTTCAACAGCCTCACCAAATAACGTATTTTGATTACTGTTTTTAATTTTAACTCGAACAATTTTTCCAATAAAATCATCACTGCCATCAAATAATACTGACGTCATGTATTCAGACCTGCCAAAAAGCTTAGATTTATCATCAGTCCGATTCTCTACTAAAACCTCAATTATCGAACCCTCCAAAGACTTATTCATCATTATTTGATTATTAAACAACTTTTGTTGAATTATTTCTAATCTATCTAATGATATTTTTTTATCTATCATAGTCAAACTTGAAGCAACTGTTCCTGGCCTTGGACTAAAAATAAACGAAAATGAATTAATAAATTTTATTTCATTTATAAGTTTAATTGTATCCTCAAAATCTTTGTGATCTTCACCTGGATAAGCCACAATAAAATCACTTGAAAACTGTATAGAAGAATTAATTTTTTTTAATTTATAAAATATCTTTAAGTAAGTTTTAATTGTATGTTTTCTGTTCATTAAACCTAAAACTTTATCTGATCCACTTTGAACAGGTAGATGCACCAAGGGCATTAATTTTTTTGAATTTTTATAAACATCAATCAAGTCATTTGTCATATCTTTTGGATGAGATGTTGTATAACGAATACGTTCTAATCCTGAAAGCTTTTCGATCTCCAAAATTAAATTTGATAAACGAAATTCTTCATAACTATAAGCATTTACATTTTGCCCTAAAAGTATAATTTCTTTCGAACCATTGTCTACTAATTGTTTGGCCTCATTTATAATATGATTAAATGGTCTAGAGTATTCAGGTCCTCTTGTATATGGGACTACACAAAAATGACAAAACTTATCACAACCTTCTTGTATTGTTAAAAATGAAGAAGTCTTTTTATTTTGGTTTTTAATATTATGTAGAAATTTAAATTTGCTTATCGCATCAAACTCCGTATCTTCTTGTTTTTTTCTTTTATTTTTATAATTAATAATCATATCATTAATTTTATGATAAGCTTGCGGACCTAATATTAAGTCAATGTAAGGTTCTCTTTTTAACATTTCTTGATGTTCAGCTTGAGCCACGCATCCAACAATGATCACTAAAGGTTTTTTTTTAAATCTAAATTTTTTTTTTACTCTACCAATTTCATGATAGACTTTCTCTTTTGCTTTATCTCTAATATGGCAAGTATTCAATAAATAACAATTTGCCTCTTCATAATTATGTGTTTTTTCATAACCAATTTTTTGGACTGAATCATATATTCGATTAGAGTCATACTCATTCATTTGACAACCGAAAGTCTTAATAAAAATTTTTTGAGACATTATTATTTTTGAGATTTTTTTTTGACACCATAAAGCTCTAGTTTGTGATCAACTAAAGTATAACCATATTTATCTGCAACTTTTTTTTGTAAATTTTCTATTTCCTCATCAACAAATTCAATTATCTCTCCTGACTTGACATCTATTAGATGATCGTGATGCCCTTCGTTTAATTCTTCATATCTTGCTTTACCACCTTTAAATTCATGCTTTGTTAAAATTCCAGACTCTTCAAATAATTTTACAGTTCTATAAACTGTTACTATGCTTATTTTAGGATCTATTTTTGAAACACGATTATAAAGTTCATCTACATCTGGATGGTCAGAAGACTCAGACATAACTTTTGCAATAATCTTTCTTTGATCTGTTAATTTTACTCCTTTAGAAAGACATTTTGCAACTATTGTTTCTGACATAACTAATTTTAACTTATATAAATCGGATTAATCAAATTTTTTTTGATGTTAAATTTATCGCATAGATTGGGAATATTTTCATATTTATTTTCATGTAAATAACCAAAATCATCAAAACTAAAGCAATAATAATCAATTTTTTTGGCAACGAATATTGCCTTTACTACTGCTAGAGAATTTCGAATTCCAGCAAAACTCCCTGGGCCACGATTAACGTACAATTTTGAAATTTTACCTACTGTCAAATCATGAGAATTAACAAAATCATTGATTAAAATTGTCAATTTTTCATAATTAGTTTTACTATTTTCATAAGTGGCACTATAAATATTTTCATTCTTAATGAGCATTAAAAATATTTTTTTATTCGCAGCATCAATTATTAAATTATTCATAATATTTTATTTATTAATTTTAAATTCTAAAGCAGAAGAGAAAAATATCAAACAATTTTCAGATGATGAGGGTGTTTTATCAATTATGTATCATCGATTTGATGAAAATGAGTATCCTTCTACAAATATCAAAATGAATGTTTTTTTAAAACATATAAAATTAATTAAAGACTTAAATTATGAATTTATTCATCCTGAGGATTTTCAAAAAAATTTTAATATTCCAAAAAGAAAAAAAAAGATACTATTAACTATTGATGACGCATTTCAATCTTTTTATGAAGTGGCATGGCCTTTTTTAAAAGATAATAAAATTCCCTTTATTTTATTTGTTTCAACTGAGCCTGTTGGAAATAATGGATACATGAATTGGGATCAAATAAAAGAAATTGATAACCAAAGTTTTGCAATAATTGGACATCATTCTCATTCACATGAATATTTAATAGACAAAAGTGATCAAGATTTTGTTAAAGATATAGAATTAGCTGATAAAATTTTTAAAAAAGAAATTGGATATGTTCCAAAATTATTTTCTTATCCTTTTGGAGAATATTCTGAATTTATGAGAAATTATATATCAAAAAATTTTTCATATGCCTTTGGACAGCACTCGGGAGTAATTGATGTTAACAAAGAAATATTTGAATTACCTAGATTTCCAATTAATGAAAATTATGGTGAATTAGAGAGATTTACTTCAATCATAAAAACATATCCCCTTGAATATAAAGAATTATTACCAAAAGAAAAAGAGCTCAATAGATCCAATAATCCCCCAAACTTTTCTGTTGAATTTTTTGAAAATCAAAAAAATATCAAAAATATAAATTGTTATTCAAACGAGGGAAATAAATGGGAAAAATCAAATATAACTTTAAATAACAATACTTTGAGTATTAAATTTAGAGAGGCATTCTTTCCAAGAAGAGGTAGAGTTAATTGCTCTTTAAATGATAATAATAAGTGGAGATGGTTTGGAGCGCAGTTTATTATTACTAATAATTAAATTAAACTCTCTAATTCCAAACTAGATGGCAAAAGTTTTGCATTATCAAAATCTTTTAAATTATTTTGCTCAATAATTTTTCTTAAAATTTTAACATATTCTTGACCTGTCTCAGCATACTCATCTAAAAACTGTGCAAGAATAAAACTGTCTAATGACTTTCCTTCATCTCTTAGTTGTGCTCTAGCTAATCTAAACTCTCTGTATGTTTTATGAGTATTTAAATTTCTTTGATAAGCCCTAACAGATGCTTGTAATACATTAAATTTCATGACTTTATGTCCTTCGTTTTCATCAGCTTCTTTTGGTTTTAGTCCCTCACCTGACCAAGTCCATTGACCAAAAAGTGCATTACCCTCTTGAGCAAATCTTGAAGTTCCCCATCCAGTCTCTTTTGCTGCTTGTGCTATAGCTAAGGATACCGGTATTTCATCCATCCTAATTTTAAGTGTAGATAAATCCTTTGAAGGGATACCATATTGTTTATATTTTTTATCCAGCCATTTTTTTTCTAAGGTGGTGTTTTTACTTTTATTAATTATATTGAAAAGTCTATTTCTATCAATTCTGATATTATTATTCTCTTGTAGTATTAATGGAAGCACAATTTGTATAAAAAACTCTTTTCTTTTTTTTACATTTTCAATCATCTTGATTTCGCGTGGAAAAGAGTCTAGTGCAACTGGTTTTACCAGTTTATTTTTCCTAACATCTTCTAATTTATAGCCTGTATCCTCATATAGCTGTTTTATTGTTGAAGCATCCAATCTAATCGCATCGGTTTCTTTTTCGTTTAAACTATAAATATCTACTAATAGGTCTCTCTCATCAAATTTTTCATTACTATCTAATGATCCATTTTTTTTTTTATCTAAGGTATACGCCAATACAGTTTTTGAATTATTTCTAAACTCTTTATTATTCAAAATATTATCATTGGCAAAATCGACCACTAAAGGCAATGAGTAGAATACAAATATAACAACGACACTACTTAAAAGAGTTCTTACAATAGATCCTAGATTATTATTATCAATAGTCTCTAAAACTTTATTTTTTCTTTTTTTAAAAATTTTTTGCATAATTAAATAGCCACAACCTCTTTAACTTCTGGCAAATAATGGCACAGAAGATTTTGAACTCCTTGTTTAAGCGTCATTGTAGAGCTTGGACACCCAGAGCAACTACCTTGCAACTGAACCATAACTACACCATCCTTAAATTCTTTAAATTTAATATCTCCACCATCTTTTGCAACTGCTGGTCTTATTTTTTGATCTAAAATTTTGACGATTTTTTTTTCTATTTCTCCAAGATCTTCCTCTGCCTCGAAAGGACTCTTTTCAATTACAAATTCTTTTCCACTGGAATAAAAATCATTAATTAACGAAATAACGATATGTTTAATTTCATCCCACGATGTTTCATCGTATTTATTGATGGAGATAAAATCCTTACTTAAAAAAATCCCCTCAACACCATTAACTGACATTAAATTTCTTATCAATTCGTTTTTTACGTCATCTTTTTTTGTAATTTCAAAAGACCCCCCATTTGAAACAATTTTGCCTGGCAAAAATTTCAATGAATTAGGATTTGGTGTCACTTCAGTTTGAACAAACATATATACTGTATAGCCAAAAATTGTAAAAATGGAACTGCTTTAATTAATTTTATTTAAAACCTATAATTTCATGTATTTTTTTTAATTTTTTTGATGCATATTCATTCGCTTTCTCACGGCCTTCACCTAAAATCTTATCTAAGTATTCTTTTTCACTAATTAGTTTTCTAATTTTATTTGAAATTGGATTAATTTTTTCAATCATAACTTCCGAAAGTTTTTCCTTAAATTCAGAAAAATTTTTTCCACTAAATTCATTAATTGTTTTTTCAAATGTTGAGTTTGTTAAACTTGAATATATGCCTAAAAGATTTTTTGCTTCAGGCCTTGTATCCAATTCAATTAAATTTGAAGGAAGTGGTAATGTATCAGTCTTTGATTTTTTAATTTTGTTCATAATTAAATCTTTATCATCAGTTAGATTAATTCTACTTAAATCTGATATTTCTGATTTGCTCATTTTTTTTGTTCCATCCTTTAAACTCATAATTCTTGAAAATTCTTTTTGAATTAATGGCTCAGGAATTTTTAAAAAACTTTCTACCTCAAAATCACTGTTAAACTTTTGAGCAATATCTCTGCAAAGCTCAAGGTGCTGCTTTTGATCTTCACCTACTGGTACATGGCTAGTGTCATATAAAAGTATATCTGCTGCCATTAATATTGGATAAGAATATAGACCAATACTTGCCTTTTCTTTATCTTTTCCAGCTTTTTCTTTAAATTGTGTCATTCTATTTAACCAACCCATT
>MDSW01008491.1_pt1 | contig 13907 bp, 12 predicted proteins | sample 811171 | NCBI WGS metagenome assembly MDSW01 (sample SAMN05326641, study PRJNA326480) | marine metagenome | isolation source: seawater | place: Atlantic Ocean: North West | collected 2012 | reverse complement strand
TTGCGGCGTTTGCGTCGCATAGTTGCTCCTTGGCCGTACCCGGCCATTGTGGAGCAGATCATCACTTAGTGCCCTGTCCGAATTCTGGGGTCCAGTTCAACCGCGTACGACGGCCTCATCGCAGGGGCATTTTCCGCATATCTATGTGATTCTGGCGGCGTTTATCCTCTTGGCCGGCGTATCGACGTGGCTGCTGCCGGGCGGGCAGTTCGAGCGCGTGCCCGGGCCCGACGGCCGCACGATGATCGACCCGGCCTCGTTCGCGTACACAGCCGGAAACCCGGCCGGGCCCACGGATCTGATGCTGGCGATTCCCCGGGGCCTGGTGGCGGCCGCCCCGGTCGTGTTCTTCACGTTCATGATCGGCGGCTTGTTCGCGGTGATCCGGCGTACCGGCTTGATCGAGCTCGGCGTGGGCGCATTGACGCGACGGTTCGCCGGGCGCGGTATTTGGGTGGTGCCGGCGTTGATGGGGCCGTTTGCCGTGGTAGCCACGCTGATCGGCACGCAAGAGCTGTCGCTGGTGTATGTACCCGTGATCATGCCGCTGCTGATCGCGCTGGGCTTTGATTCGGTCGTGGTGGCGGCGGTGGCCTTGTGTGCCACGACGGCGGGCTTTAGCGCGGGTGTGCTCAACCCGATCAACACCGGGCTGGGCCAGCAGATTGCCGGGGTGTCGCTGTATTCGGGGTTGGGTCTGCGGCTGGCGACGTTTGTGGGCTTTTTGACGCTGGCCGTGGCTTTCACCTGGCGATATGCGCGACAGGTACAGCGTGCCCCGGACACCGGCTTGTTGGCCGACGAGCCGGGCGAAGCCGACAAACGCGCGCGCTACGCCGGTCTGAGCACGCCCAATTACGACGAACCGCCGCGGGCGACGCGACGCCAGAAGCTGGCCGGCGGCGTACTCGCGCTGCTGGCTGCGCTGCTGGTTTATGGCGTGTTGTCGCTGGGCTGGTTCATGCTCGAGATGAGCGGTTTGTTCATCGTGATCGGGGTAGCGGTCGGCGTGGTGGCCGGCCTGCGGCTGAACGTCATCGCCGAAAGCTTCAACGACGGCTTTCGCGAGGTGTTGGTGGGTGCCATGATTGCCGGCGTGGCGCGAGCCGTGGCGGTCGTACTGGAGCAAGGCCAAGTCATGGATACGCTGGTCCACGGTTTGGGCACGGTCGTGGGCGAGCTGCCGGGCTTTGTTTCGGCGGTGGGGATGCTACTGGCCCAGCTCGGCTTCAATTTCGTGGTGCCCTCCGGTAGCGGGCAAGCGCTGGTGACCATGCCGATCATGGCGCCGCTGGCGGATCTGGTGGGCGTGACGCGCCAGACCGCGGTGCTGGCTTACCAGCTGGGCGACGGTATCGGGAATATCCTGTACCCGACGTCGGGCTACTTCATGGCAACGCTGGCCTTGGCCGGGGTGCCGTGGCAGCGCTGGCTGCGTTTTTTCTGGCCGCTTTTTCTGGCTTGGGTCGCCCTGGCTATGATGATATTGGTCGTGGCCCAGGGCATTGGCTGGACCGGCTGACGAGCAGCGCCAAAGGCCGCACGCGCCCTGTTCGGCGCAGGCCGGCGTGTGGCGTCTGCCGTAGCGCTTGCCCGAAGCGCAAAAGTCTTTTGCGATTGTGCCCGTTGTTTTCGATGAACCCGCCAGTATCTTGGCCATACATCTTTTAAACGGCGGAGCAGGCCAGCAACAGGCCGCGCCGCAAAGGACAGGGCGATGAGTTCATTGTTCGAAACCTATCAGGCCGGTGGCCTGAACCTGCGTAACCGCGTGGTGATGGCGCCGATGACGCGCTCGCGGGCGCCGGATGATATCCCCAACGAGATGGGGGCGCTTTATTACCGCCAGCGGGCCAGCGCCGGGCTGATCATCTCCGAAGGCACGCCAATCTCGCGCGAAGGCCAGGGTTATCTGTTCAACCCTGGGATCTTCGGCCCCGAGCAGATCGCCGGCTGGGCCAAGGCCACGCGGGCCGTGCACGAGCGCGGCGGGACGTTCTTCGCCCAGATCTGGCACGTAGGCCGTGTATCGCATACGTCGATCCAGATTGCCGGCAAGGCGCCGGTGGGCCCCAGTGAGGCGCCGGGCGGCAAGGCGTTTGGCTACGACGACAACGGCCGACCCAACATGCTGTCGGCCAGCAAGCCGCGGGCGTTGGACACCGCTGAGGTCAAGCGCATCGTGGCCGATTTCCGCCAGGGCGCGCTCAACGCGGCGGAGGCCGGCTTTGACGGCGTGGAGATCCACGCGGCCAACGGTTATCTGTTCGAGCAGTTCCTCAATCCGGGCGTGAATGACCGCACGGATCAATACGGCGGCAGCCGCGAGAATCGTTGCCGGCTGGTCATGGAAGTAGTCGATGAGTGCGTAGCCGCCCTGGGCGCGCATCGCGTGGGGATTCGTCTGTCCCCGCACGGCACGCTGTTCAACATGCCGGAGTATGAAGACAACGGCGAAACCTATCTGCACCTGGCGCGCGAGATCGAAAAACGCGGGCTGGCTTATATCCATCTGCACGACCAGGGCGGCCAGGGCATGCCGCCGCTGCCGATGGACTATCTGCGCACGTTCCGCCAGACCTACGGCGGCAACCTGCTACTGGCCGGCAATCTGACCCAGGACAGCGCCGAGCAGATGGTGGCCGAGGGCCTGATCGATCTGCCGGTATTCGGCCGGGTGTATACGTCCAACCCGGATCTGGTGGAGCGCATGGAAAACGGCTGGCCGCTGGCCGATTACGACCCGAGCACGTTCTACGGCGGCGATGCTCGCGGCTATGTCGATTTCCCGACGTATCCGGAAGAGCAGGCCCGCAAGGCGCGCGAGGCGATGATTGCCGAAAACCAGTCGTAAGACAGCTCTAGCCTAGAGCGAGATGCCTTAAAGCGCCCGGCGTGCCATGACACGTCGGGCGTTTTTTTATGTCATGTCGAGCCGACGGGCGGCGGCCGTCAGCACCGAGCGGGCCGCCGGCCCGGGCAAGCGGCGTCGATACGCGCGTTGTTCGAGAAACGCCGCCGTACGCCGGCGAATACCGGCCATTTCGGCATAGTTCCAGCCGGCGCCGATGACCGCGCCCACGAGCGGTACGCTCTTGGTCACGACGCCGCGGCGCGTGACCCGCAGGCCGAAATAACGCAGCATCACGCGTTTGAAATGGCGCAGGCTTTCCTGCGTGACCAAGCGCTGCAGCACCGAGCGGGTCAGATGATGCGTACCGGCTACGCCCAATGATCGCGCCAGCTGGCCGCTGGCGCCGATGCCCAGCACCGGCACGAGCAGCGTCCACGCCGCGGCTTCGTCGTCGAAAAACGCCGGGTCATGGATCAACGCGGCCTGGGCCACCGCCTGTATCTCGGCGCGTAGCGTGAGTGCGACGTCGAACGACGCTGCGGGCAGGGCGATCCACGGGTTGGCCGGTAAGCCAGTGGCCAGGGCGGTGAGCGTGGTCTTGCGCTGGGCCTTGGTAAACGCCTCGTCAATACGCTGGGCATCGGTCACGTCGGGCCGCGCGGTGCGATCGGCGTCGATGGCCCGGCCCAGTGCCGCCACATCGACCTGTACCACCCAGTCCAGCAGTCGGGCCAGCGTCCAGGTTGTCCTATCAACTGCCATGGCGAGTCTCCCGGCAAGCGGGCCGCGGCGCGGCCTCATGCCGAATCTTGGGTCAGTTGATCAACGGTAGCAGGACAGGCTTAACGCCCGACGAGCGCAGACGTTATGTTAAACCGGCCGCGGGTAGCAGGCGGCTTGCCGAGGCCCACGCACCGCGCTAACGTCAAAACGATTGCTTGGTTTTTGATTGTGTCGGCCGTCGCCACGGACCGATGGATGGTCTATGCGCAAGTTTCTGGGCACCGGCATTACGGTGCTGTTGTTCGTCGGTACGTGTCTCTCCGGTCTGGCTGCCGCTTATAGCGTGTTGTATCCGGAGGCGTTTGGCGGGCTGCCCGCGCGAAAGATTGCCTGGACTTCGCTGGTGCTTCTGGGCTCGTGGATTGCCAGCCGGCTAATCGATCGCGTGGCCGTGGGCATGAGCCGCGGCCAGAGGCGCTGGCAGAAGCGCTTTCGTGCGCTGCTGCATGTGGAAGAGGGCGAGCCGTTTCGCGAGGTGGATCTGGGGGCCGCGCTGCTCCACCTGACGATCTGGCTGCTGGTGCCGCTGGCGCTGTTGTTCGTTTGGGGGCTGTCCAACCAGAGCTTAAGGGCGTGTAGTCATGAGATAAGGCGGCGCATCGGCGGCCAAGCCGCGGCAAGACAAGGCATCGCGAGCGTCGCGTGGTCATTCCACGTGAGCGAGCGATAACGCAGGATTGCCGGGGCTTGGCCGTCGACCCTGACGGGTTGCCCACGCCGGACGCGCCATGCGGCGTTGCAGGCCTTGACCGTGGCTCGCCACGCTCGGCGGCCTGCGCCTTGCCTGGCACGCCCGGCGCGGGCAATGCGACGTCATATCTCATGACGACACGCCCTAGCGCGCTCAAACACTTCGCGTGGTCGGGTTTTACTTTCGGCCAGCTGCAGATCGTACCGGCCCAGCTGATTCTCGGTGCGCTCCTGCTGGTGGTCCTTACCGCCCTCATACGCTGGGTGACGGGGCGCATGGAGCATCAGTGGCTGGCTGCCACCCCCATGGAGACCCATACCCGCGAGGCGGTGTCGACCATCATCGGCTATGTGCTGTTTCTGGTGGCCGCCCTCGTGGTGCTGAGCACGATCGGCCTGGATCTGACCAAGCTGGCCTTCATTGCCGGTGCGCTGTCGGTGGGTATCGGTTTTGGCCTGCAGACTATCGTCAACAATTTCGTCTCCGGGCTGATTCTGTTGTTCGAGCAGCCCGTGCGGCGCGGCAACTTCGTGACCATCGGTGAGACCGAGGGGTTCGTGCGGCGTATACGTATCCGTGCGACCGAGATCGAAACGCTGGATCGCACCACAGTGGTCGTGCCCAACGCCGAGCTGCTTACGCTGCACCTGAAGAACTGGAACCTGCGCGACCGGTACGGACGCATCATCTGCACCGTGGGCGTGGCCTACGGCAGCGACGTACGCTTGGTTGAGCGGCTGCTGGTAGAGGCCGCTGAGCAGCACCCGGACGTGCTGAGCCAGGGCCAGGGCGGGGCGCCCCGACCGGCCGCGCTGTTCATGGGCTTTGGCGACTCGACGCTGGATTTCGAGCTGCGCTGTTTCGTGCGCGACGTCACGCGGCGTTTCTTCGTGCGCTCGGATCTGAACTTTGCCATCGACGCCGCGTTCCGCGAGCACGACATCACCATCGCCTTTCCGCAGATGGACGTCTGGCATCGCAGCGCGCCGCCGTCGGTGGCCGATCACGGTGGGTGATCGACCCGAGGGGCCGCGCTTGGCGTACCATTCGCGCTTCGATATTCGATTAATCAGGACTCCTCATGGCCAAAGCCAGCGCTCGTCATATCCTCGTAGACAGCGAAGACCAGTGCATCACGCTGAAACAACAGATCGAAAACGGCGAGAGCTTTGCCGATCTGGCCAAGCAGCACTCCAACTGCCCGTCCGGTCAGAAGGGCGGCGAGCTCGGCACCTTCGGCCGCGGCCAGATGGTGCCAGCCTTTGACGAAGTCGTGTTTTCGGCCCCTATCGGTGAAGTCCAGGGCCCGGTCAAGACCCAGTTTGGCTATCATCTGCTGGAAGTCACCGAGCGCGGCTAGCCGCCGTCATCGGGCGGGTCGGGCTCGCCGAGCCGCCCGCCCAGCCGGGCATCGAGTGCGGCGAGGCTGGTCGTGGCATCGGCGGGCCAGCCCACGGTCAGCGTCACGCCCTGGGCGTGATAGGCCGCATCGATAACGCGTGCGTCGTGCTCGGCCAGCCAGGCACGGGCCGGCTGCTCATCAGCAAACGCCAGGTGAAGCCGCACGGCCCGTCGCGGGACGTGCAAAATGACCGGCAGCTCGGCCAGCACGGCCGATACGGTCTGGGCATAGGCTCGCGCCAGGCCACCGGTGCCCAGTTGGGTGCCCCCGAAATACCGCGTCGCAACACAGGCGATCTCACCGATCTCGGCGCCGGCCAGGGCTTGAAACATCGGCCGGCCGGCGGTACCGCCCGGTTCGCCGTCGTCGGAAAAACCAATCGCCTGCTGCTCGCCGGGCGGCCCGGCGATGTAGGCCAGACAGTGGTGTGAGGCATCGGGATAGCGCGTGCGGGCTGCGGCCACCAAGGCCTCGGCGGTGGCCGCGTCAGGCGCGTGGGCACACCAACCGATGAAGCGGCTCTTCTGGCGCTCGATCTCGGCGGTATGCGGAGCGTCGAGCGTGGCTTTAGGAATCCGGTAGCGCATCGCGCGCAGCATGCCACGCCGAAGCCGGCAGAAGATCGGCTGAAGATATTAACCCGGCATAAAAATACTTTCATGCCGGGTTAATAGCGCAAGCATGTGTCAACGTGCTTGCCGCGGCCGTCGGCCGCGAAGCCATTGAAAACAGCTGATCGATCAGCTGTTTTGCTGTCTGATTAATAAGATACTCTCGAGCGGATTGTGTGCGACCGGCGGTGGCCGTCTTCCATGCTCAAACCCATCGCCTGGCTGATCTGGCCCGAGTGGCCGTCGATCCTGTTCGCGCTACGTCTCGTGGTTGCCGTGTCCACGGCGATCTATATCGCGATGTGGCTCCAGCTGGGCCGGCCGTTCTGGGCCGGGCTCGAAGTTGCGCTGATGATCCAGTTCTTGCCGGGCAACACGGTGGCGCGCGCGGCGGCCCGGGTCGGCGGTACCGTGGTGGCGGGGCTGGCCGCGCTGCTGATTCTGGCGCTGTTCCAGCAGACGCCCGAGTTGATGATCGCAGCGCTGGCGCTGTGGGTGGCGGCCTGTACGTTCGCGTTGCAATTCTTTCGCGACAATTTTTCGTATGCCTTTGGCGTCATCGGCTTCATCACCGGCGTGATCGTGATGTTTACCGTGTCGGCCGACGGGGCCTCTGCGTTTGGTGTTGCCGAGTCGCGCGTGGCCGAATGCTGTGTCGCCGCACTCACCGTGGCCGCGGTCAACGTGCTGTTTTCCAGCGGGCTGACGGTCAGACGTTTCTATCGCGCGCGGGTATCGGCGCTTTCCAGCGTGGGCCAGGAAATTCAGGCCCTGATCGCCGCCGCGCGGGGCGATGCTTCACGTGAAACATCGGCCGATCCGCATCCGCGGCTGGCCGCGCTGGCCAAGGAGGTGTTGGCGCTGGAGCGGTTGCGGCCCTACGTCCATCTCGAGCATCCGGGCTAAGGGCCTGTCGTCGCAAGATATCCCGTCGCATTGCCCGTGCCGGGCGTGTCAGGCAAGGCGCGAGCCGCCGAGCGTGGCGAGCCACGGTCAAGGCACGCAACGCAGCATGGCGCGTCCGGCACGGGTAACCCGAAGGGCCGGCATCCAAGCCACGACAATCCGGCGTTATCGCTCACTGACGTGGTGTAACCACGCTGCACTCGCGATGCCTTGTCTTGTCGCGGCTTGGATGCCGGTGCGGCGGTATATCTTGCGACGACAGGCCCGGGCGCGTTCGACCGGCTGGCCCAGCGTATGGATCGCGACCTGCTGGCGCTGATCAGCACGCTGTCGTCGCTCCACGTCTACGTGGCGCGCCAGGGGCCGGCGCTGGATGCTGCGCCCATGACCTATCTGGCCCCGGCGGGCGAGCGCCTGGCGGCAGCCGACGATGATGCCGACGCGCTCAAACAGGTCTTCGACAGCGCCCACGCCGAGATTCGCGCGCATCGCGACGCGCTTGGCGCCGAGACGCCGCTGGCCGATCGGATCGTAGCCACGCGCACGCTGGAGATCGCTGATCGCATGCGGGCCATCGCGGCCCGGCACCGGACTCTGGTGACCGAGCGCGCCAGCCCGGGGCGGCAAAAACCGCCGCCCTCGACGGGTACCCGCTGGCCGGTCAACTGGCCGCGGGTGATCCGCAACAGCCTGGCCTCGCTGGCCGCGGTGTCGATGGGCGGGGTCGTATGGCTGTATTTCCACGAGCAGATGGCCACCATCATCATCGTGGCTCTCGGTGGGGCGGTGGCCACGCTGTTTTCGGCCACGCCCGCGCCGGTAACCGCCGCGGCCCAGTTCGCCAAGGGCACGGTGATCGCTACGGTGGCCTCGTTCGTCATCAATTTCGTGGGCTTTCCCCAGGCCAACGGTTTTGTCACGTACGTGCTGCTGACGGCGCCGGTGCTGTTCGTGGCCGGACTTGCCATGACCCACGGGCCCATTGCGTTGCCGGCGCGTATCTTCGTAGTGGTCTTCGAACTCACACTGCACACCGAAAACGCGGTACGGATCGATCTGGCCACATTTGCCCAGTTCGCGCTGGGCATCTACGGCGCGGTGGGCGTGGCCATGCTGGCCTTCGCGCTGATTCTGGAGCGTGACCCTGCGCATCAGCTGCGCCATCAGCTGCGCGATATCTTCCAGGAGCTGGCCGCTGGTCTGGCCGGCCCTAGGGCCCGCTTCGAGGCGCGTATCTACGATCGGCTGGACGGGCTGGCGCTGTTGGATGATCAAGGCCGTCATCCCTACGACCTGAACCAGGCCGTGCTGGCCGGCATCAACCTCGTACTGGAAGCCCGGCGCCTGGCCGTGCTGACGCGCCGGTTAAAGCGCGAGGCAGCCCTTGGCCGATGGGCCGAGGCGCTCATCGGGCAGATTCGTACCGGGCTGGCCGAGCGCTGGCGTCACGTCTCGTTCGATGACCTGCGCGCCGAGCTGGCCCGGCTGGGCGATGACTTCGGTGCGGCGGCGCGCGCGCCGGGCCAGCGCAGCGATCGCCCAACGCTCTATCGCGCAGAGATCACCACGCGCCTGATGGCAAGCGCTCTGGCCGACTATGAGGCCCTTGTGGCGCGTCAGGGCACAGCCGATGCGCTGCCCGTGCGCCTGGCCGCCGGCGGGCCGAATTCTGCCTGACCGCCGGGGCCGATGCGGGCTATGCTCGACGTCGGGGGTTCCAACCGATACGTCACGTGCAAGAACGCGTTACACCGTTTCAGCTGTTTATCCTGGTGCTGTCGATCTATGTGATCGGCGCCATGCTGGTGGATCTGTTTCTGCCGTTGCCGACCGAAGTGTCGCGCCTGATGCAGTACATGGATTACATCGTCTGTATCTTCTTCTTTGCGGATTTCTGTCAGCGTTTCTATCGGGCCGACAGCAAGCTCGCCTATATGCGCTGGGGCTGGATCGACCTGCTGGCCTGTATTCCGGCCGGCCTGTTTCAGGGCGCGCGGCTGTTTCGTGTGGTGCGCGTGCTCATCGTACTGCGAGCGGCCAAGTCGCTGCGGCTGGTCTGGAAGGTCTTCTGGCGCAACCGGGCCGAGAGTGTCTTTGCCTCGGCGGCGACCACCACGGTGCTTCTGGTGGCGTTTTCGGCCATTGCCATGCTGGTGGTCGAAGCGCCCAACCCCGATAGCCCGATCGATACCGCCGAAGAAGCACTCTGGTGGGCGGTGGTCACGGTGACCACGGTGGGCTACGGCGATTTCTATCCGATCACGACGATGGGACGCATCGTGGCGGTGGTGCTCATGATCTGCGGGGTAGGGCTGTTTGGCAGTTTTGCGGCTTATATCAGCTCGATGTTCGTCAAGGACGACAGCGCTCGTGAAGCCCGCGAGGCCAGGGCCCAGCGCGAGATGACGCGGGCGCTGTATCACGAGATTCGCGAGCTGCGCGGCGAGATCGGCTCGCTCCATCAGCGCCTGGCCGATCAGGAAGCCCGACTACTGGCCAGGGGCGACGATACGCCGCCCGAATAAGCCACAAAAAAGCCGACGGTCGCGATGACCGTCGGCTTGCCGTGCGGCTGTTCGGGCTCGGTCAGACGGCGATGGCGCCGCCGTCGGTCTTTTGGATCACCACCGTAGAAGCGCGGGGGCGGATCTGGCCCTCGGTATCGCGGGTGGCATCCGTGCCCGCCGGCCAGTTGGCCGGGTGCTGAATGTTGATGAACAGCGCGCTTTTGTCGGGCGTGGCGAAAATGCCCGTCACTTCGCAGCCGTTGGGCCCGACGGCAAAGCGCTTGAGCTCGCTCTGATTAGCGGCGGTGATGATCGAGGCATCGCTCGCATTACCACCAGATGTCACGTTCTGCGGGATGACGGCCAGCACCTGGTCGTTGGTGTATTCGGAACCGCTATCGGTCTCGATCCACAGAATGCCGTTGCCGTCGCCGCGGTCGTCGTACCACAGGCCGTCACAACTGGAGAAATAGTTGTCGGCGGTCAGGCTTGAGAGGTTGTCGTCGGCGCCGGACTGGGGAATCGAGCCGAAGACGAAGATATCCCAAGAGAACGTGGTGGCGCCCACCGCGGGCTCGACCCAACGGATCACCTGGCCGTTGCTGTTGTCGGCGCGCGGGTTGGCCGCGTTGACCGGGGCCGTAGCATAGCCGGCGCCGTTGGCGGTGACCGAGCTTGCGTTGTCGGTGAAGGTGGCCTGGGTGTCCTCGGCCGTGCGGTCGGAGTTGTTGGTGAGCGTCATATAGACCGCGCCGGATTCGGGATCCACCGTGCCCCATTCGGGGCGATCCATGGGGGTGGCGCCCATCCAGTCGGCTGCGTCACAGGTGTTCACGATCACGCCCGCCAGGTCGCCGGGTTCCAGGTTCAGCGCGCTGGCCAGGGTCTGGCTGCCGTCGGCCACCATGGCCTCCGGCGTCAGCGCCAGCCACTCGCCGGTGCCGTCGGCGTTGAAGCGAGCGGCATAGAGGGTGCCGCTGTTCATGTATTTGTCGCCGATGGCCAGGCGGTCGTAATTGCCACCGATCATGTGGGCATCGGCCGGGTCCCAGGGCGTATCCGAGACGAACTTGTAGATGTACTCGTTACGCGAGTCGTGCCCGGTGTAGAACACCACGGGCTCGCCGGCGACGAGCTTGCCGGGCCAGCAGCCCTCGTGACGGAAGCGGCCCAGGGCCGTGCGCTTCACCGGGCGCGCCTCGCGGGTGTAGGGATCGATCTCGACGATATATCCAAACGTGCGCGGCTCGTTGCGATAGTCGCCGGCGGCCGAGTCGGCCCGAGGTGTGGCATCAAAGCGAGAGAACTCGCCGTCGGTATCGTCGGCTCGGTTGGCCGCGGTCTCCCAGCCATAGCGGGTGCGCTCGGTGGGCACGCCCAGCCGGTCATCGTCGGGCCCGCGTCCCGTGGACTTCTTGAAGATCGACGGCCAGTTCTCTTCACAGGTCAGATACGTGCCCCACGGGGTATAGCCGTTGGCGCAGTTGTTGTTGGTGCCGCGGGTGGTCATGCCGTCGCTGGAATACGCGGTGATGGCATAAGCCGAGCCCGCCACGGGGCCGGCCAGGGCACATGGCGTGGCGCTGGTGATGCGGCGGTTGTAGCGGGTGTCGCTGGCCGGTGCCCACTGGCCGTCGTCGTCTCGGGCCACGCGGATGAGCGTTACGCCGTGGGCGTTGATTTCCGTGCGGGCCTCGGCCGGCGGGCGTCCACCTTCGCCGTCTTCCAGGCCGCTGGGCCCGCCCTGGGGCGCCCAGAGCGGGCCTTGATTGATGTACTCGTTGTTCAGCGCCAGGATGAAATCTTTAGAGGCTGTGTCTTCGGTCAGAGCAAAGTTGTGCATGCCGTCGTGGTTCATGCCGACGGCATTGGCCTGAATCTCGGGCGTGAACATCAGATCGGACGAGAATGCCGGGGCTGACGCATTGATGGGCGTGCCCCAGGGCACCAGCACTTGGGCGGAATAACCGTCGGGCACGCTCACGCGGTCGCTGTTCTGACCGGCCACGGCCCGAAACGCCAGCGCCATGGCCGCACTCATGTCGTCGTCGGTCATGTTCGGCTGGCCGTCGGTAGTCGAGCCGCCGCCTGTGTCCACGTCGTTATCGTCACTACAGCCTGTCACGCCAAAGCCGGCAAAAACCGATGCTGCGGCGGCCCCCAGGCCGCCCCGCATGACATTGCGCCGTGACACACGACGCTCCAATACCGTGGAAAACGGCTCGTTCTCACTGTTGTTGAACAGGCGATGGTCTTCGATTTCCGAACTCATAAAGGCCCCCTTGGCGCGCAGTGGATACAGCTCTACAAAGGCGGCAGCCTAGGGCGCGTTCGTGACCGTTGTATGAAAGCGGTGTCTCAATCCATGGTCGTCTTGGCAGCGGATCGTCGATGGGCTTGACTGGCGTGGTGCCAACGGGAGCCCATATGTCTGACCCCTACGCCGAGCTGCCCAAGACTGCGGCCAACCATGTCGCGCTATCGCCGACCGCGTTTCTAGCCTGGGCGGGCGAAGTCTATCCCGAGCGCGTCGCTCTCATTCACGGCGCGCTGCGCCAGAGCTGGGGGACCACCTATGTTCGCTGTCGGCGCCTGGCCGGCGCGTTAGCTGCCCGGGGCATCGGTGCCGGGGATACCGTGGCGGTCATGGCGCCCAATATTCCGGCGACCTACGAGCTGCACTTCGGGCCGGCGATGATCGGCGCGGTGCTCAACACGCTGAACGTACGCCTGGACGCGGCCACGCTGGCCTTCATGCTGGAATTCGGCGAGGCGCGGATCGTGTTCGTGGACCGGGCCTTTGCGCCGGTGATGGCCGAGGCGGTGGCCCAGCTTGCGAGCCCGCCGATCGTCGTAGACATCGACGACCCGGAATATGCGGGGCACGAGTCGCTGATTGGCGAGACCGACTACGAAGCATTCATCGCTCGCGGGGACCCGGCCTTTGCCTGGCAGCCGCCGGCCGACGAGTGGGACGCTATCGCGCTGAATTTCACCTCTGGCACCACGGGCGATCCCAAGGGCGTGGTCTATCACCATCGCGGGGCTTATCTGAATGCCCTAACCAACGCGCTGGTCTGGGATATGCCCACGCACGCGGTCTATCTCTGGACCCTGCCGATGTTTCATTGCAACGGCTGGTGCTTTGCCTGGACGCTGGCGGCCAAGGCCGGTACCAACGTCTGTCTGCGCCAGGTGGCCGCTGAGCCCATCATAGAGGCCCTGCACGCCCACGGGGTTACGCACTACTGTGGCGCGCCCATCGTGCACAACATGCTCATCGACGCTGGCGCAGAAGCGTTTGCCGGCCTAGAGCAATCCGTCTATGGCCTGGTGGCCGGCGCCGCGCCGCCCGCGGCGATGATCGAAGGCATGGAGGTCATTGGCATATCGCTGACGCATGTCTACGGCCTGACCGAAACCTATGGCCCGGCGGCCCTCTGTGCCAAGCATGAAAGCTGGGCGGCGCTGTCCCTGGACGAGCGCGTGGCCCGAAATGCCCGCCAGGGCGTGCGCTATCCCACGCAGCAGGCCATGACCGTCATCGACCGGGAGACCGGTGCCGAAGTGGCCCGCGACGGTGAAACCCTGGGCGAGCTGGTGTTTGCTGGCAACATCGTGATGAAGGGTTATCTGAAGAATCCCCGGGCCACGGCCGACGCCTTTGCCGGCGGCTGGTATCACACCGGGGATCTGGGCGTGATCGAGCCCGACGGTTATATCCGGATCGCCGACCGGGCCAAGGACGTGATCATCTCGGGCGGGGAGAACATCTCGTCGCTGGAGATCGAGTCGGTGCTCTCGCGTCACCCGGCGGTGGCCGGCGCGGCGGTGGTGGCCCGCCCGGACGATCGCTGGGGCGAAACCCCCTGTGCCTTCATTGCGCTGCGCGAGGGCCAGCAGGCCACGACCGAGGAGATCATCGCGTTCTGTCGCGAGCATCTGGCCGGTTACAAGGTGCCCCGCAGCGTAGTCTTCGGCGCGCTGCCGGTCACCTCGACCGGCAAGATCCAGAAATATGCGCTACGCCGTCAGGCCGAGGAGCTAGACGACGCGCCCTAGATGTGTAAACCCACCACATTGTTCACGGGTAGCTGCAATCGGCTGATGGGGGATTGATGGTTGAGGCTGGCATGGGGTCGGTGCCAGTTGT
>MDSW01092317.1_pt1 | contig 13909 bp, 15 predicted proteins | sample 811171 | NCBI WGS metagenome assembly MDSW01 (sample SAMN05326641, study PRJNA326480) | marine metagenome | isolation source: seawater | place: Atlantic Ocean: North West | collected 2012 | reverse complement strand
TTCGTCACTATCACTAGTAGCAAAATTTAACTTTTCATTAAAGTCAGATAAATCTTTTTTAAAAGATATATAATTTTCATTTTCTATAAAAATTTCTTTATATAAAGAACTTTCTTCTGCAAAACATACACTATTAGATAACATGCTCTCAAAGTAACGAGGCCCAATCAAACCAGAGGGTCCAAGTGTATTAATTGTAGTTTTTGAATTTGATAAAGTTTGAAGATAATCCTCATAATTTAAATACTTATATTGTTTTAACAATTTAATTACTAAATCATAATATCTTCTGCCAGTAAATGAATTCCAAAAAATTTTATAATTTTTAAAGTTTTTTTTCTTTTTAATCTTTATGCCATAAAATTGATAAAAAATTCTTTCAAATATTTTTTTACGTATTTTATTAACATCATCAGATTTTTCATCTATGTTAAAATTTTGAATTAAACCTGAAAAGCAAAAATCATATTTATAATCATTTTTTTTATCAAACTTCATATGGTCAACTGCATTTGGCCAAAATTTAAATTTTATACCAATTTTTTTTTCATAAATTTTATAATTCGGATTTAAGCATAAAACTAAATCAAAATTATTTGACTTAATAAAATTTAATTTTTCCTCTAGAGATATGTACTCTTTATTTAAAATGATTATTTTTTTTCCATCAAATTCATTAAAGTTATATTCCTTACAATATTGCAAGATATCTAAATTTAGTTTTACTTTAAATTTTTTGATCCATGCATATCCATTATATTGGTTCTTAGCGCTTTCTCCTAAAGGTAAATCTGATAACCATCCATGACCGACGCAAATGGCATCTCTTTGTGTTAGTTTAAATTTTAATATAACTTCAGACAAGCTTAGATTTTGATCAAAATCTTTAAACCCTGGTCCCCATAGTATCAATTGACAATATCTTTCTAAATATTTATAGGTGTTAAATTGATATAATGATGCTGTATAGTTTAAAAAATTAGGAGTTAAAAATAATAATTTCATTTTGGTTAATTTCTAATACAAAATCTAATTTATGAAACAACAAAATTTCTTTCAAAATATTGATTTAATTAAATCAAATGAGTCAGATCCCCAGGTTATCAATTTATTTAGTTTGGAAGAAATAAAAGACATTTTGAAATTTTATAATGATTTACCTCTTTCTACTTTCAATGAAAAACAGAAAATAAAAAAAAAACATTGGATTTTAGGATTAAACAGGAAAATGGATGATTTCATCATTTCAAAAATAAATAAAGTGATTAGCAACTGGAAAGTAGATAATATGTATAGCAAAGAAGAAGCTTTTGGAATTTTCCATGAAAGTTTTAATCCAATTAAACTCCATGTTGATACAGGAAAAGATAAAAATAAGATTATTTATAAACAAATTTTGATACCTTTGACTGACACTGGGGATACAATTTTATTTGAACCTAGATGGTATGGTCCATCAAGTACTTTTACTATAGAAAAAGATGAACTTAGAAAAAATACTGGATATAATTTGAGGACAAATGATCATATAGGTAAATTAGATTTTGATAAAAAATTTTATAAAAAATATTTAAATCATGAAAACTATAATAATTTAAAAGGTCTAAAAGTAAAAAAAATCTATGAGTGGAAACTGGGTGAAGCTCTTATTTTTGATAGAACATTTATACATTGTGCATCAGATTTAAAAAAACCAAAGACTGGGCTTACGATTTTTTTTTATAGGGAAAAGAATTAATTAATTAATACAATTATTTTCTTTTTTTTAGAAAGTTTTGAATAAAATAAAAAAGAGAATAAAGCCACCTTTTTAAAAAAAAATTATGCACATTTAACTTTTTATGTTCACCAACACCTGGAGCATAGGCTGACAGAAAAGTTGGAAATTTATCATCGTAAAGACCTTTCTCTTTTAAGTCGTAATTGTAAGGTTCTTTATCAAAATGAGTATAACAAAATAAACCTATAGTCTCGAGATCGCCCCATCTATTTTTATAATGGCCACCAAAATTATTAAGTTCATTTTGATATTCTTCCCAAGGTTTTTTCTTGAATTCCAATATGTTATATAAATTACAATTACCTGCAGTCCAATAAAGTTTGTGCATCATCAATTCATTATCCTCACTAACTGCTTTTCTTAAAATAGAATTTTTAGGTGAATAATTAAATTTTTTAAGGTAATTTTTGTAAAAATCCCATAATCCTAATCGCGTATCTCTTACTCGATCAGTATATCTATTGTACATATAAGCTGTAGCAAATGGATTATCTCTAAGAGCGTCAAACAAATCAAAGTCAATTTTATTCTTAAAATTTGAATCATCATCTATTCTCATTAAATAGTCGTATTTTTCCAAATCTTTTACTATGCATCCAATTTTACCATATGAGGTTAAATTTAACCAAAATCTTTCACCATGCAAATAACCTAATCTCTCTTTTGGAAAAGATTTTTTTACATATGGAATATGAGTTTTATTATAAAATAATTCTTTTTCATCTATATGATCTGGAATTTTATAATCAATTTTATGGAAAAAAATTTTTTTTGAAATAGTATTATTTATTTTTTCTATAAATTTATCCTGATAAATATCATCAAAATAATGAACATGTATAGGATATTCATACTTATGATTCCAATTTTTATGTAAATTCCTTAAGCATTGCTCTAATAAAAGAACTCTAGATGATAACAAATAAATAGCTGCGTTATGTCTCATAATTTCTAAATTTTGTATTTAAAAAAACTCATAAATAATTCCTCAGCTTCTTCTCTGCTGATATATCCACTTTTTACACCAGGCCATATATTAATATCGCTTAATCTTACATCAAAGAATTTTTCTTTTACTCTTAAATTATCATACGAAACATCTAAGTATTTATATTCATCACTAAACAATGATTTTAATACAGATGCTCTATGTGCACCTGCAGTAATTACGAATCTATAGTCATCGTCTTTTAATAGCTTATAACCAGATATTTTATCACTTTCATCAGCTTTAAACCCGTATTTTCTAATTAAAAAAATCAAATTCTTTAATCTTACAAATCTTGATTTTGGGAAAGATATATCTTTTGGACCAAACATTCCTGGAATTAAAAATTTTTGAGGATATTTATGATGCCACGGATAAAACAATGTATATTGACTCAATTTATCTAATCTTGATTTAGAATTAATTTGTAATTTTTTAATATCTAAAAAAAATAATTCAGCTAAATTTTTTGGATGATGATTTTCAAAAAATTTGAAAATTGAGGATTTTTTTAATTCAAGTTTTGGATTTATATCTAATTCTTTCACAGTTAAAACTAAAGGATTAATAGGATCATTCAAATTAATAGAGTTATCAAATGATAATTTATCTAAATCGATAGAAAATGAGTTATTTAATTTTTTTTTTACTCTATTTTTAATCTTTTCTTCATAAAAATTATTTTCGTGTTTTTTTAAATCACTAAAATTTGAAAAATACAGGTAGTCCTTATTATATTTCAATTTTTGATAAATGAGATTCTTAATGTCATTAACTAGAAATATTAAAAAATTTTTCAATTGAATATTCACTATTAAAAAAGAGATTTAAAACTTGCTTTAATTATTATTTTTAAACCAATCTATATACGATTTTACACCATCCTCTATAGAAACATCAATACTCCATCCAAGTTCTTGTTTAATCTTTTTATTTGATATTTCAATGCTATCTGTCTTCAATTCACCCGTCCTTGATTTATCAATCACATACTCAACTTTAACTCCATCAATGTTTGATGAAACTAAATTTGCTAATTCCTTAATGGTAACATCTTTATCACCTTCTAAATTATATATTTGATTGTCAGCTTTAGAGTCTAATGCCAACAAATGACCTTTCGCTAAGTCTTGAATATGAATAAATCTTCTTTTTGCACTTCCATCACCATTTATGATTATTGGCTTATTTGAAAGAGCATTTTCAGTAAACGCTCTTAATACTAAACCAGGCCACATTCTTGGTCCATAAGGTATACCATATCTTAAAATAGTAAAATTTAGGTTTTTAAGCGATTTAAAGTCCTGAGCAATAAACTCAGAACAAAGCTTAGAAGTAGTATAAAAGTGGCCCCCACACTCTGGTAAAATTTTGCTTTTTTCATCTAAAATAATATTGTCATTTACTTTCTTTCCAGCAGTCTTGTCGGCAGCGTTATAAACCCATACTGTGCTAGCTAAAATAACTTTTTTTACATTACTATTTGCACAAGCATTTAGGATAGAAGCAGTTCCTGCAACGTTATTAATCATAGTCTCATGAACATTTTCAAGAGACCTCCTTGCATTAGCTACTGCAGCAATATGATAAACGTATTCAATATTATTTTTTTTTAAATAATCTTCAATTTGTTGTGAATTGTTTATATCTATATTTTCATACATGTCTCCAAAATCAGATTTTATTTTATCAATATTAAAGACTTTATGATTTGCATCCTTCAAAGTTTCAATTATATGGCTTCCAATAAAACCTGAGCCACCAGTGACTAATATATTGCTCATATAGCCTTATTAAGAATTTCAATTGTTTGATTTACTTCTTCATCTGATAAATTTGGATATATTGGTAAACATATATGTCTTTCACAAACTTCCTCAGCAACAGGAAAATCACCATTTCTATAAGTACCATCAAAAACAGGCTGTAAATGAATTGGTTTATCATAAACACCACCTGGTAAACCTAATCCTTGACTTTTACACATATCTTTAAAATCTTTTCTGTTCACTTCTTTTGGCAAATAAACAATGTACTTGTACCATCCTGACTCTCCATTTTTGGGTAATATTTTTTCGTATTTATCAGATAGATTTTCTGTGTACATTTTTGCGATTTTTTTTCTTTGTTTTAAAAAATTATTCATTTCACTAATATGATTATTCCCAATAGCAGCAGTCAAATTACTCATCCTGAAATTTCCGGAAAAAATAGTATGAACTGATTCCCATTGAGATTTTTTTCCATAATCTCTAATAGAAAAACATTTTTTTGATATATCCTCGTTATTTGTCAGAACCATTCCTCCTTCACCAGATGTAAATGTTTTGGTCGAAAAAAATGAGTAAGCTGCACCTATGCCAAATTCCCCAGAATGTTTTCCATTAAAACTAGATCCGTGCGCATGAGCAGCATCTTCTATCAAATAAATATTTTTTTCATCACAAAAACTTTTAATTTCTTCCATTTCATCTGTAATTATGCCACCTATATGTACAACACAAACTGCACCAGTATTACTATTAAAATTTTTTTTTATATTCTCTAAATTTAAACACATATTTTTATAAGAAACATCTGCTAATACAGGTTTCGCACCAGCAAACATTGCCGAGGTGTAAGTCGCCATAAAAGTATTTGTTGGGAGTATCACCTCCTTACCTGATAAATCAAGGGATCTGAATAAAACCTCTAAAGCTGATCCACCATTTGAAACTGCTATACCAAACTTACAATTATTTATTTTACTCCAATTTTCTTCAAACAAATTTACATACTTGCCGGCAGCTAACTGACCAGTATCTAAAATTTCTTTTACATCTTCAGCAATCTTCAATTTTTGATCATTTGTGAAGTGTATTTTAAGGCCTTTTATTTCCATTACATGCAATTATATTATTTTATAATAATGTCAAAGAGTTTAAGTTGGTAATTTCATTGATCTAATAGTTTTTAGAAAAAATTCAATTTTTTTTTTTTAAAATCATTTCCTCGACACTTGAAAAAATAAAATGACCTAAAAAAATATGAGCCTCTTGAATTCTAGCTACATTATTTGACTCAACTATAAATTTATAATCACATAATTTTTTTGCTTTTCCACCTTTGTTTCCGAGAAATCCGATTGTGGATATTTTCCACTTTTTTGCTTCTTTTAGGACTTTGATTATATTTTTTGAATTACCAGAAGTTGTAAATACTATCAATACATCATTTTTTTTTGAAAGAGCCTTAAAGGGTCTTAAAAAAATATCGTCAAATTTGTAATCGTTTCCACATGCTGTCAATGTAGATGTATCTGTATTTAAAGTAATTGCTGGAAGAGGTTCTCTATTTACTTTTGGTTTTAATCTTATTAAAAACTCAGCTGCTAAATGTTGAGCATCTGCTGCGGAACCTCCATTTCCACACATTAATATTTTTCCACCTTTTTTTAGTTTTTTAAAGATTAAACTTGCTATTAATTCTACATTCTTCGAATTATCAGTTAATTTTTTAATAACCTTGTTATGTTCATTAATATCTTTTAAAAAATCATTTTTCATAAGTTTTTTTTAATTTTTAATATGTGCTCTTAATTTTTTTGCTATTACTTTCTCTTCCTCCAATATATTTCCAAGTTTTTCCTTACCTAAGGCTAAATACATTTTATCAATTGATTCAGAAAGATTTTTCATTCCTTTTGGCTCTAGGGATGCTGCTTGATCACTGCCATACATTGTTCTATCGATAGTGATGTGTCTTTCTAACGAGCTTATACCAAGCATAAAAGCCGCTAGTGAAACCGCAACTCCATTTTCGTGACCACTATATCCTACTTCACATTTATACTTTTTTCTAAGAGCATTTATAGTATTCAAATTCGCATCTTCTACTTTCATAGGATAAGTAGAAATACAATGCATCAATTCAAAACTACATTTATATGATTTAAAAATTTCAACAGCTCTAGAAATATCTTTTTCAGAGGACATGCCAGTAGAAATAAAAGTATGTTTTTTTCTTTTTGCAACCTCATGAATAAATTTTAAGTCAACAATCATTGCAGATGCAATTTTATGATAATCAAGATTAAATTCATCAAGAAAATCAAGACTATTTAAATCCCAAGCGGAAGCGAACCATTTAATCTTTTTTTTTTTACAATAAGTGTCTATTTCTAAATATTCTTCTTTCGAAAATTCTAAACCTTGTTTTTGTTCTCTTTGAGTGCTGCCCCAGGGACTTTCTCTTTTTGAATTTAAAAGTTCTTTTGAATAAACAATATCTATATCTCTTTTTTGAAATTTTACTGCGTCGAAACTTGACTCAGATGCGCAATCAATTAATTTTTTTGCAATTTTTAGATCACCATTATGATTTATTCCAATTTCAGCAATCAAGAAAGGTTTTTTTATCATAAAATATTTCTATATTATTAATGTTATAAAAACAAATACATAATCTTTTGTGAGTTGTATAATAATTTATAATATAATTTTTAAGTTTTGAGGTTTATTTTCAAATTCACAATTTCCATAAAAATAAAAATCTGTTTTTTTGCAAATTTTAACTAGTTTAATAAAATTATCTTTTAGTTTTTTTGAAGATTTTATTAATTCCTGATATTCTTTAGGATTATAATTTTCTCTATTTGCCTTTTTAAGCTCTGTCTCGATTGAGTTATTCAAATAATCATCACTATAAAAATTAAAGCCAAATATATATATTTTTTTTAAATTCCATACTTTGCACATATAACACATTGCAAATAATCCAGAATTTTGTAGCCACCAAAAATTTATTAAACTATTTGGCATATATTCTAATTTATTTAGTATTATGTTGGCTTTGAAAGATTTCCTTCTTCCATATTCTTTTCTTCTCATTATTTCACATCTTGAAAATATCACTCTTCCTATTTTAAAAGATTTTAGATATTTTAAAGGAGGTATAACTTCTGCAACACTTATAAATAAATGCACTATTTTGTCATTTAACTTTTCCAAATATCCTTCTGGGACATCGTTATTTCTAAAATTTACAACAAATATGTGCTTGATATCACTAATATGTGATTTATCTTTGTAATATTGAAGCACACTTTTTCCTCTACCCAAAATTACAGCCTCATCATAAGGTATTTCATTTTTTGATTTTAAAAATAAAATGTTAATTAACCCTACAAAAAAAAAAATTATTTTTCTTATCTGAAAATATACTATCTTAAAAATTGATCTTATTTTGTAGTCATCTTCTTTTTTATCGAGATAATCTTTTATTTTAGAGTCCATATTTGTTTACATATAACTTAAAAATAATTTTATTTTTTTTAAGGTTATAATATTAATCATATATATATTGACTAACATTTTACAATTAATATTTGAACTTTTGTTATAAAAGAATATTTTGATACTATGAATTCTAAAAAATTAAATAATCTTTCTCTAAAATCTAAATATGATGATATTTATAAAAAAGGAGCATACAAAAAATTTTTTTCTTTCAATAAAAATAGTATTCAAAATTCACTTGTAAAGTCTATAAGAAATTGGCAAGGTTTGGAAGTACTTGACTTCGGGTGCGGAGAAGGAGATTTGTCCAACTTGATCTCAAAAAAAAAAGCAAAAATGGTATATGCATTGGATTATAGCGAAAAAGCAATATCAATTGCAAAAAAAAGATTTGGCTCAAAAAAAAATATTAATTTCCAATTAGCTGATGCAACAAAAGATAAAAAAAAATATGATGTTATTGTGATGTCAGGAGTTTTGGAACATATTGATAAACCATTTGTTTTACTAAAAAAATTATTAAAATTTAATCTAAATAAAAATGGAATAATAATTTTTTTAAGCCCATCTTTTATGAATCCAAGAGGCTATGTTTGGATGACTTTGCAAATACTTCTTAAAGTACCAATGTCTCTAACAGATATACATTTTTTTTCTCCTTCAGATATTACAAAATTTTCCAAAAGAAATAATTGTTCACTTAATTTTACAACAATCGCCCATGATTGGGGAGGAGGCAAAAAAACAATAAAAGATTTTAGAAAAAGATTAGTCAATGCCTTAAGAGATGCTAAATTAAATAACAAAAGAGTAAATAAATTTTTAATCTGGCTTGATGATGCAATTCAATTCTTTCATCATACTAATGAGAGCGGTGCATTAATGGTTTGTAAATTAATTAAAAAATAAATTACCAAATTGATCTACCACCATCTATGATTACATTCTGACCGGTCATATAACTAGAGTCCTCAGTGCAAAGAAATTTTATTGCTGATTTATACTCGTTTTTATTTGCTAGTCGTCCCATAGGAATTAATTTTTCTAAATTTTTAATTAAAGCTTTTGACTGAAGATTTAAAACTGGTCCTGGGGAAAGAGCATTGCATCTTATATTATCAGAAGACCAATAAGTTGAAATATATTTTGTTAGACCAACAATACCATGTTTTATTATTGAATATCCAATTGGTTTAACCGGTTGCAATGATTTTTTTATTTTAGAAATTTTATAAACATTTTGATTTGGAGAAATTACAGATAAATCTGAAGCAATATTTAATATAATACCTTTTGTTCTCTTTTTAATCAGTTGAGTTCCAAATATTTTACTACATAGTATTGTTCCTGTGAGCCCAACAGAAAACTCTTTATGCCAATTTTGTACTGAAAAAAATTCAAGTCTTGAATTTTTACCATTTATAACTTTTTTATTAAATTTAGGATCGAGAGCTGCATTATTGATCAAAACATCAATGATAATTTTTTTTTTATTAAAAGTACTCCAAACTTTGTTTATTGATTTTTCATTAGTAACATCCATTTTTATGGAAAAAATTTGACTTGATTTAAAGGTTTTTTCTAATTTTTTTTTTAACTTTTGGATTTTATTTAAATTGATATCTGTAAGTATTATATCCTTGTTTATTTCTAACAAAGAAACAGCATGTTCCTCACCAAGAAGGCCACCTGCACCAGTAATTAAGGCAAATTTTCTATTTCTTAAATCCTTAATAGATTTTGTATTCATAGTTTTAGTTTTTCATTCTTTAGTATATAAGCAAATTTAATATAAACTACAATTCTTATGATTGATAAAGAAGAAAAAAAACAGGGTAATAAATATTTATCTGAAATATACTCTTACAAGAGACGGCCAAAAAGTGATTACCCTAATCTGCTAGCTAAATATTTGGCTAAAAAATTTTTAAAAAAAGTAAACGGCAAATTATTGGATGTAGGATGTGGTAGGGGTGATATGCTTAGAGCTTTCAAAGAAATAAATTTTGAAGTTTATGGAATTGATCTCTCAAAAGAAGCTATAGAAATGTGCCATCCAATTAATGTTCAAAATATTAATTTAGAAAATGAAAACTTTAACTATTCTGAAAAAAATTTTGATGTAATTTTTTCTAAGTCTCTAATAGAACATTTAGATAATCCTATAAATTTTATGACGTCGTGCAAAAAACTTTTATCGGAAGATGGGTCATTAATTGTAATGACTCCTAGTTGGATGCACCATTGCTGGGGTCCTTTTTACTTAGATCACACTCATAAAACACCATTCACCCTACAATCATTGAGAGATATTGCAAACTTATCCGGATTTAAAAATGTAAAAGTTGAATATTTTTATCAATTACCAATAATTTGGCGATTTGGATTTTTAAGATTAATTTCAAAGTTAGTCGCCTTTTTAAAGATACCATATTTACCAATGTATCAAGATCTTACTTGGGTTAAATGGCCTAATGCTTTAAATAAATTTTTTAGATTTTCTAATGAGGTAATGCTAATAGCTATATGTAAAAAAAAATGAGTATTTTTAAAGCATACAATAATTTAATCGAAGGTAACAATTTAGATAGATTGCAGAAAATTTTTACAAGGTATGATCTATTTAAAAAAACTATTAACACACCAGGAGATATAGTTGAGTGTGGTGTTTTTAAAGGTACTGGTCAAATATTTTGGTTAAAATTGTTAAGAATTTATGATGAACATTCAATGAAAAAAGTAATCGGGTTTGATACTTTTGATAGCTTCCCAAAATCAATTTTAAAATATGAAAAAAAAGAGGCCAAAAAATTCATTAATGAGTCTCAATATAAAGGAGCGAGTATTAAATTAATTCAAGAAAAAATAAAAAGTTTAGGGCTTGAAAAAAGATCAGAGTTAATTAAAGGTGATATAATAAAAACTTCAGCAAAATATGTTAAAAAAAATAAAGGCTTTAGGATATCATTATTAAATCTAGATCTTGATACTTATGAAGGAACAAAAGCTGCACTTGAAAATTTTTACCCCCTAGTTTCAAAAAATGGAGTAGTGGTTTTTGATGAATATGGTAAAAGAGGTTGGGGAGAGACTGATGCAGTTGATGAGTATTTTAAAAATAAAAAAAATATAAAAATACAATCAATTAAATTTTCAAATCAACCATCAGCAGTTGTTATTAAAAAATAATTTGAAAAATATACTCTTCATAGGTTTAGGCTCAATTGGACAAAGACATTTTAGAAATATAAAAAGGTTAAAAGAAAAATTTAATATTTTTGCTGTTAGAAAGAAGAAAAATTCTCCAAAACTTAATGACAAAAATATTGTTGTAAGTAAAAAATTTTTATCAAATAAAAATGGGATTAAAGAAATTTCTGAAAAGTTATCAGAAAAAATGAATTTTTACTCAATCTTTATCTGTAATCCAAGTAATATGCATTTAACTTCCTCGTTATTATATGCAAAAAAAAAGAGCAATATATTTATCGAAAAACCTTTATCAAATAGTCTTGATAATGTTGAAAAATTTAAAAGAATTGTAAAATATAATAAAATTAATTGTGCTGTTGGTTTTCAACTAAGGTATCACCCTTTTCTTAAAAAGATTAAAAGTATAATACAAAATAATAATTTGGGGAAAATAGAAAAAAGCTATATAAGAAACTCTCATTATCTACCCTACCATCATAAATATGAAAATTATAAAAAAGGATATGCAGCAAATAATTCATTAGGCGGAGGTGTGATATTATGTTTTACGCACGAATTAGATTATGCAAATTTTTTATTTGGAAAACCCAAAGAGGTTTTTTGTATCGGTGGTAATAGAAGTAATCTTAAATTAGATGTAGAGGATTTTGCAAATATTAAGATAAATTATGAATTTAGAAAAAACAATTTTCCAGTTTATATCGACCTTGATTTTATAGAAAAAATACAAAGAAGATATTGTAAAATTATATTTAAAAATGGTGAGATATATTGGGATTTAAAAAAAGATACTTTATCAATTAAAAACAAAAATAAAAAAAAACTTCTTTTAAATTCTAAATTTAAAAATAGAAATGATTTATTTTTAAAACAGATAAAAGAAGTAATGCGAAATTTTAAAAATAAAACTAAGGCAAGGAGTAATCTAGACAATGGAATTAGTAGTCTTAAAATTGCTTTAGCAGCAAAAAAATCTATGAAGACAAAGAAATTAATTAAAATAAACAATTTTTAATAATTTCATAATTATTATTAGCTGTTTTAATTGGGTCATTTCCACGATTTGTTTCAAAAGTTATTGTTCCTTTATATTTTTTCTTAAAATTTAATTCTTTAAAAAATTTTTTAAAATTGATTTCACCTTTTCCTAATTCAACATTTCTACCTAATTTATCTCTATCTTTAAGATGAATATGATTTACAAATTTTTTTAGAAAATTTAATTCATTATAAAAATTTTTATTAAATAAATATGCATTTCCAGTATCATAAGTAATTCCAAAATTTTTAATTTTAGATAATTTTAAACAAAATTTTCTTATCATTTTGTCTTTATTAAAAATCTCAAAAGAAATTTTTACATTTTTTTTCATAGCATGTTTTAGTAACATTGATGAATGTTTGATATGACTTGTAAAATTTTGTTTATCTTGGATCTTCTTTGAAAATATTGGTATAATTAACATAGCATTTTTAAAAAAACTTAATCGATTAATCAAATCTTTTAAATATTCTTGTGTTTTTTGAGATGTGAAAGAATTTTTTATTGCAAAGTTATCACATAAAATTATTCTTTTATATTTTAGTAAAGAAGTTTCTTTTTTAATTCTCTTTAAACCTTCATAAGACCAAAAAGGATTTTTATAATTTTTTTCTTTTTCAGTGAAAAATTCAATATAATCTAATTTTGTTTTTTTTAAATATTCAAATTCTTTAATCCAATTTTTTGGAAATTTTTGCAAAACATTAGGTGGCATTTTTGTTAATCTGCCTTGCATTATACCTAATTTAAGAAACATTATATTAAAGTTTAAAATCTTCTTTAGTATCGATATCTAAAATCTCAGGTGTAACGAAACCTAAAATTTTTTTTCCCATTATCGATTTTTTTTTCATAAAATAAGATGGTTTTATAATATCAACATAGCCATTTGGCATATAACTAGAGGGGTAAAATTGTCTAGGTTTATTAAAATATTCACCTTTCAAACTATTTTCAAAATGTCCAACTAAAAAATTTTTTTTTAACATAAACATTTTTTGAGGAGGTTGATTCATTTTACTAACAGACCTCATTGCATTTGCTTTTCGAAGATTTCTTAAAAAAAACTTTATTCCTTGATCAAATATACCTATTTTTCGATTTGGGGATGTTGGTCTTACATGGACAATAAGATCGGGGAAATAGTTTTCTGATTTTTTTAAATAATTTACAATATGCTTAGCCCAATCAAGATCAGAGGAATTATCCTTTGAAATTTTTTTTGGTCTTAGAAATGGAGCCTCGGCTCCAAATTTAATAGATAATTTTTGATATTTTTTTGAATCAGTGGTTACAAAAACGCGGTCAATAAATTTTGATTTTAAAGCAATTTTTATAGAATGAAAAATTAATGGTTTTTTCTTATAGATATGAATATTTTTATTTTTTACAGATTTAGATCCTGATCTTGCTGGGATAACTGCTATAATTTTCATAATTTTGTTAGAAAAGTAATAAGTTATTTATCTATATCTAATATTTTATCGTAAATAAGTAAAAATTTTTTTCAGTGCATAAATCAAGCCGATTGAGCTATTAGTACTGGTTAGCTACATGCGTTACCGCACTTCCACACCCAGCCTATCAACGTGGTGGTCTACCACGGCTCT
>MDSW01151050.1_pt1 | contig 13910 bp, 14 predicted proteins | sample 811171 | NCBI WGS metagenome assembly MDSW01 (sample SAMN05326641, study PRJNA326480) | marine metagenome | isolation source: seawater | place: Atlantic Ocean: North West | collected 2012 | reverse complement strand
TTTCAACTTGAAAATGCTTCTACAGCGATTGCAACATTAAGAATTTTAAAAGATTTAAAAATAATGGACCAACACATAATTGAAGGTATTAAAAAAGCAAATAATTCTGCTAGATTAGAAGAAATAAAATACGGAAAACTAAAAAATTTAGTAAAAAACAACACACTTATTCTTGACTCATCTCATAATCCTGGTGGATCAAAGGTTTTAAATGATTATCTTCAAACTTTAAATTGTAATAAACACGTTATTATTGGAATGATGGAGAACAAAGACCATAAAAAATATATTAGTTATTTTAAAGATATAAGTTCGATGACTGTGATAGATATTCCGGGCAATTCAAATGCAATAAAGGGTAAAGATTTAGAAAGAAAATTCAAAGATATTTTTAATGTAAGTTATAAAGAAAATATAGAAATAGCAATTAAATCTCTTCCTATTAAGAAAAATGATATCGTAGTTATCACTGGAAGTTTATACTTAGCCTCTGAAATGCTAAAACTTAATTAAGTAGTGTGTTCTGTAAGCCAAGCTCGTAAATTCTGCTCTGAGTCTCCGCCGACTTTTCGACTAGTTTCAACACCTTTACGGTAGATAACAATTGTGGGAACGCCACGAACCGCGGCAGATGATGCTGTGTTAATAGCATCTTCATCAATGTCTGCGTAAAAAAATTTCATATTTTTAAACTCGTCGGATAGTTTTTCCATTATTGGTTTAACCACACGGCACGGGGCGCACCAACTAGCTGAAAATTGTATTATAGAGACTTCCTCATTTTTTACTTTGGTTTCGAAATCAGAGTCTTTAAAACTAATAAGCATAGGATTTTTTAAATAATTAGTTAATGATTGTCAATTTATCATTTTGTACATTTCAACAATTATAAAACTATTATTTTCACAATAATGTAATATTATAAATTTATGGATAAAGATTACCCTTGGTCATTTAAATATTTTCCAAATAGTAAAAATCCCTTTATAATCAGTAGATCAAAAATAGATTTATTCTTAAGGTGTAAAAGATGTGCATATCTTGACATGCGTTTAGGCATTAAAGGTCCAAAACCATTTCCATACAATTTAAACTCAAGGATTGATACACTGCTAAAAAATGAATTTGATGTTGCAAGAGAAAAAAAAGAACAGACAACTTATCAAAAAAAAGCGGGCGTAAGTTCTATTCCTTATTATCATCCAGAACTTCATATATGGCGCGAACCCTTTAAAGCGGCAAGATTTCATCACCAAGAAACTAATATTATAGTTTGTGGGTCAGTTGATGATTTGTGGCAAGATATAAATAGTAAAAAAATATCAGTGGTAGATTATAAATCAACTTTTAATGAAAATTTTGAGAAGCTCAAAAAATTTGATGCACCGTATCTTATTGGATATAAGCGGCAAGCAGAAATATATTTATGGATTTTATCAAATTTAGGTTTAGACATGAATACAACAAGTTACTTTTTTTATGTTAATGCAAAAAAGGAGCAAGCAATATTTGAAAATAAACTAGAATTTGAATGGGCAATTATTCCTTACCATACTGAAGATTATAAATGGGTAGATAAAACTATAATTGATATTAAAAATTTTTTAGAAACAAATAAAATACCCGCTTCGACAGCGGAATGTGACTTATGTAAATATATGAGTAAATTTTTTGATTTTATAAAAAAATAAATAATTTTATTTTACTTGAAACTTTAATAACTTATGGAAGTTATTCAAAAGTTTTATCTCTTCATAATCCGTGGGAGCAGTTTTAAGAAGATTAGGATTAAAAAGTATTATTGAACTACATTGTGATCTTGACAAAGCAACATTCAGTCTATTCCTATTGAAAAACCAATTTTTATTTCTTGGTAAACTATCGGTATCAGAAGTGACCATACTTATAATCGTTATTGGAGCTTGCTGACCCTGAAATTTGTCGACTGTTCCAATTCTGGTTCCTTCTGGTAAATTTGCTAAAAGATAATTCACTTGAACATTATAAGGCGTTACAACTAAAATATCTTTGATTGAAAGTTTTCTTTTCATTTTATTATCAATAAAATTGGCTCCCACTAACTGTTTAATTAATTTTTGGATAATTTTTAATTCTTCCAAACTCTTTTGAGAATTATCCTCATGTTTCATTGAAATAAAATGAATCCCATCTTTTTTAATCAAGCAAGACTTTGGATATTCTATTTTTCTATTTTCGGCTAATTTATGAGTTAATAATCTTCCGTCATAAAAACTTGTAGAAGTAAATGAATTTATTTCTGGATTAAGTCTAAATGTACGATTTAAAAATATTCCTTTTGAGTCATCTATAGTATCTTTATTGTCTAGAAGATAATCTAAGACAGATTTACCAGAGTCTCCTGGATGATTACCTCTTGTAGGCTGACCGAGTTGAAGTTGATCACCGACTAAAACAATGTTTTTAGATATAATTCCTATTGCAATTATGTCAGTTAATGAAAGCTGACCTGCTTCATCAACAAATAAATAATCAATCTTTGAATGGTAAAATGCATTTGATAAATGATACTTTGTTCCTGAAAATAGTTTAATTGTTTTATCATTTACTCCATTCACAAAAGCTCTATCGTCTGTAGACGTTTTGATATATTCACCATTGAAATGAGTTTCCTCATCATCCTTATTTCCTTTTTTTAAACCTGAGAATGTCAGACCTTTTTTTTTTGATAAATCCTCGACCTTTTCTAAAAGATTATGTATTACTTTATGGCTATTAGCAGTTACAGCAACTGTTTTATTGTTTCGTATTAATTCAATAATTGAATTTGCCGCTTGAAATGTCTTACCAGTGCCAGGAGGTCCTTGACAAAAAATATAGCTATCTTGCATATTAAGAAGGATTTTAGGAATTTCGAATTCAAAGTTGTTTGTTTTGATTATTTTTTCTCCTGTTTTTATATTTTTAATATTTGGAAAATCTCTGTTTAAAAGACTTGTGATCGCTTTATAATTTTTTTTGTTTTCTAATATATTTTCACAGTATTTATAAATATTAGAATTTAGATTTGAATATCTATTAGCTTTTGGAGGTTTTTCTCCAATTGATAATTTTTTTGGTAGTGGTAAGTCATTTTTTGAAATTCCTTTCCTTAAAGTAATAATTCTTTCAATTGGATCTAGTTCTTCAATTTTTCCTGCAGAATCTGGTCGATCTTGATCTACATTGTTTGCAATGAAAACCTGTTTTCCTTTTTTTAGTTTAAATTCCTGGTCGGGATAAATGTATTTATACAAAATCGATCTTCTTCTAGGAGATGGATCTTTGTAAGATGAAAGAAGTTTCATGCTTGCTATCACTTCTCTATCGTCAATGAGTTCCTCATCTGATAAATCTCTACGATCAAAGAATTCTCTCCAAGCTGGTTTATCCTCACGAGAATAAAAGCCAATAATATCTGACAAAATTTGCTTTAATTTAACATTTTTAATTTCTGAATTATTTATTTTATTTAAGTATTCTATCATTAATTCTTCATGAGGGCGGATTTCCAGTTCTTCTTTTGCCTCATCTTCAAGCCATTTAGTTCCCTCTGGTTTTATTTTTAATAACCATTCTCTCAACTCATATGTAGATTTACAATCTTGCTTATTGTAAAACTCTATTTCATCAAGTAACTTTTGATTTTTTGTTTGAGACCATTCAATATAAAATTCTTCTGATTTTTCTCCTTTTTGAACATCGCCTGTTCTTTCAAAATTATAGAACTTTTCTAAATTTTTTATACTGTAACTATTTTCAGAAACCATTATTGCTTGTTTAACGACCCTAAACAAATCTATGAATTTATTTGATCTTAAATAAAAATCATATTCAACAGTCTTGACCTTATGGGTAGACGTTAATCTCTCAAGAGCATTAATTTCATATGCAGCATAATGGTAAATTTTAGCATTAGGGAATTTATCAAAATGTTTTTTTGTAAATTCAAAAAACTTTACTAGGTTTTTTTTCTCTTCTTTCTTATTATGAGACCATAGTGGAAGAAAATTTTCTTTCTCTTTTTCAATAAAATAAAGTCCAAATAAATACTCGATTTTTTCGTCGTATGCCCAAGTGGTGCTTTCTAAGTCAAAAAATAAGTCTCCATTAGATGGTTTTGGCAATAAATTAAAACCTTTTCTTATATATAAATTTTCATTAATATTTTTAAAGACAGGTTCACCAATTTTCTCATATTCAAGTTGTAACTTAGCTTGTTCAACTCTTTTTTTTATTATTTCTTCTCTCAAACCTGGTATCTTTGTGCTAACTTTGATTTTTGCAAGATCGTCAATTGTTTCTACCCCATTTTTTTTAAATTTTTTAATGTTTAGTTTATTAATTCCACCAACAAGATTTAGATGTCTTTTGCCTTTCCAATTATCTTCACAAACATCTAACCAGTCACAAAAGCTACAAAAACTACATTTTTCAGGTAGAGTATTTTCAATATCGTTTTCAAGAAATTTTTCGTATTCAATTTTTTGAGAATTAAATACCTCAAAAACCTCATTTATTTTAATTGCCTCTTTGGATCCATCTTTTAATAAAATATAGAAACTCTCTGGTAATACTCCTTGCGTTTTTTTCAGTAAATAACAATAAACACCTACCTGATAAATGTGATCACCTTTAACTTTATTGCTATTTTTTGTGTCCAAAACTGTGTAACTATAGTCTCCTAAGCTTGATCTTAATTTTGTATTTTTAAGTAAAAAATCACTTTCACCCTTCCATTTACCATCGGTTAGCCATCCTCCATAAATGACCTCATAACCTTCTTGCATAGATCTTTTAGTTTCTTCAAATTTATCAATGTTCTTGAGGCTTTTAATATTTTTTATTTTTGAAAATTTCGTCTTTAATTTCTCAAAGTAGTTTTTTTCATGCGAGTTTCCTTTATCAAAACGCATTTGGTCGATTATTGTTTGGGGTTTTCTTTTTAATTTTAGTTTCTTTTCATTTTTTTCATTGAAAATAATATGTCTGCAAGATAGGTGTTTTTTTAGCATCGATGGAGAATAAAAGTTTTTTCCACCTGTAGGCATAATCTCTACAAATTAACTTTTTTTTAAAAGTTTGTAAAGTTGAGATGATCTTTTTTCGTCCAGAACTTTTGTAACGAGTTTTCTATTACAATCAATATATAAAATCCTAGAAACTTCTTTTGCGATAGATGTTCTTGAGTGACATTTTCTTTTTTTTTCTCTTTTAATTTCATTTATTTTCTTTTTATCTAAATTTTTCTCTTCAGCTTCTTTAATTTTTTTATCATAATCCAATGCTGATGATGCTTGATCGAAAATAGAAAGAATTTTTTCCTTTTTTTTCCTTAACGCCTCACGTCCCATAAACGAATTATTGTTTTTATTTAAAACTTTTATAATAGCTTCAACTTGTAAATCATTTGGCTTTTTATAAGCATAGGGTGTAGCGCCGAATTTTCCTTCTCTCTTTATTTTAACCATGTGAATTTTGTTGTTATTGCAGAACCTTCCAAGATTATCAATTCTCTCAAAAATTATTTTTTTCTTGTTAAGAAATTCAATAAATTCTTCAGCTGTTAGATATCCAGCTGGAATTTCTTCGTACAAGTATCCTTCATCCTTTTTTGTCTTTAAGTCATAAGGATTGCTATTTCTAATATTTGTCATTTTTGATGTTTATAATTTTTTGTTTATTTTCATGATCCTGTATATATTCAAGATTATTTTCATCTTCCTGTGTAGTTTTCAAATCTTTTGTTTGCCCCAATCCACCAGTATTTTTTAATTTTACCAATTTTGACTCTAAGGATTGAGGAGATTGATAAGCAACATTTATTACTTCTTTTAAAGAGTTGGTATGGGCTTTGTGACTGCTAATCGCACTAACTAAACTTTTTTTTAACACAGTATATTTATCATATATTGCGATCGATTCTTTAACAATTTTTGAGACCAAAGCGATATTCTTTTTTTGATTTTTAAAAGCGGTGACAGTTGCGATCAAACTCATTACTGAAATTGGACCTGCTAACAAAACTTTGTGTCTAAAACATAAATCGAGAAGATCATCTTGATCTTTTTCTAGAACACATAAATATGTAGCTTCAAATGGCATAAACATAATAACGTATTGTAAACTTTCGGCTCCATAAAGTTTCGAATAATTTTTTGAACCAAGGTCAGCAATATGTTTTCTTACTGAATCTATGTGTTTTTTTAAATTTTTTTCCCTTTCATCTTTATCCTTAGAATTCACAAAATCTTCGAAATTTTTTAAGCTCACTTTACAGTCTATCACTATTTTTTTATTTTCCTCCAAATTTAAAACGAAGTCCGGTTTAATTTTTTTTTCCTGTCCTGTTTTTGGATCAGAGATTATAGTTTCTTTTTCTACGGTAAAATCCCCATCTTCTTCTTTAAGCCCATGTTTTTCTAAAATTTTTCTTAATTTAGATTCATTAAATTTACCCTGATATTTCACATCACCAGTAAGCTTTTCATGAAAGTTCTTATAATCTGAGACTACAGATTTATATTCGTGAAACGACCTATTACTTATTTCTTTAAATGTATCAACGTCACTTTTATTATCTATTAATTGTTGCTTATCTTTTTTTAATTCGGCTATATAATTATCTTTCGAGTCAACTTTATATTTTTCCTTATCAAGATCATTTTGTAATTTTAAAAATTCGGGATTATTTTTATCGAAATCCTTATTTTGTTTAAGAAGTTTGAATACGAAAAAAACTAACCCTACACAAACAAAAGATGAAGTTGCTAAAAGTATTATTAAAATTTCAATCATATTATTGAAGAGTATGCTTTTCTTCTTTTTTAATTAATTCTGGAAATTTATCATAAATTAGATCTCTATATTTTTCAATTATTTCTTTATCGGTTTCATCATTAGCAATTTTGAAATATGGATATGAGAGATTATAGATAGCAGATTGCTTTACATAAAATAGTAAATTATAATACATATGATCAGGTCTCAATTTTGATTCTTGTGCAAAATTTTCTATTTCTCGACACTTTTCTTTTAAAAAACAATTTAATTTATCAATCTCTATTTCCTCAGAAGTTTTATATGTTTCATTATCATCAAATTTTATATTATTATTAATTGGCACAATATTATTTTTATTTTTTTTCTTTAATTTGCTTTTAATCTTTTTTGACATTTTCGATCCCTTCATTTATATTTTTAAGTTCTTTCTCCATTACATCTATTTGGGATATTCCCCTTAAATAAATATGTTTTGCTTTTAGTCTCTTGAACATTCTTAAAGCTTTAGTTGGAAAAAAATATACATTCAATAAAATACTTAAAATCTTTTTATTTTCGTAATAATTTTTTTCAGCTCTATCAAGTATGTTAACTATCAAAAAATACTCCTCCCAATTATTTTTCCATTCATAAAAATAATTCAATCTTTCTTTTAAAAAGTGTCTATAGTTTCTTCTCATTTGGTTTCCGAGTATCCTTTATTTAATTTTGTATTTATTTTCTTTTTTGCAAAATTATTAGCCTCCTCAACTGAACTAAACTTGTTTTCAACTTGGGCTGGTTTTTTAATGCCTATTCGGCCATATTTAGTTACAACTTTAGACCCAATAACTCTAATATCCACAAATTTATGACTGTTACTGAACCTGTCATTATACTCTAGTCTCATTTTTATTCCTTTCATTGGTTTAAGAGCACAATAAAACAGTAAATATCTTAAGTCAAGTATTTTTTTGTGTAAATAACAAAAAAAAAATTATTTTTATATTGTTTTTTTGTATATTGTATATATATAAAGAGTGATGAATTTAAAAAATAAAAAAAAAACCCTATCTGACAGCTCGCTCCTTCTCAGAAGTATTTTGGATATTTCTAACATTGGGCAAAGAGAATGCTCTAAAAATATGGGTAAAAGTGATCAATATTTAAGAAACTATCTATACTCTGAAAAAGAGATCACTTTTGGCAGAAATTTTTCCTTTGATTTTTTAGCTAGCATTTATCACGAAATTTCAATTAAACGAAAAAAGACTAAAACTGATGATGAGTTCCAAAATCTTCTTAATAATAGAATAAATATAAAATATGAAATTGAAAAAAAGTTACTTTTACCTGCTCTAGAAAGACATATTTTGGCTTTAGCTAAAATTAAAAAAGAAGTTTACAATGAAGGACAAGAAGCTATTTTCGATAGTTATATAAAACAAATTTTTCCGATAGAGGTATTTCTTTATGAAAGTTTTTTACGCGATATGGAATATCCTAAGGTTGGATTTAAAAATATTGATAATTTAAAGTATACTTTATTAAATCCTGAAGATGGTAATACTAAGTATACAAATTTAAAAATTAATTCTCCCAGATTGTCGGTGTTTAAGGATTTTGAAAAAAGAGCTGATTCTATAAATAATTTTTATTTTGTATGTGAGAAACTTCGAGAAGATTATCTTCCAAGTTTTATCTCTTTATCAGAGTGGAAAGAGGTGGAAATGCCTTATTTTAATAAAGGTAATTTTCTTGTAAAAAAAAGTAAAATCAATAATTTAAAAAAAAGTAATATAACTGGTGGTGAAGTTACAATTAAATCTGGTCAATTTTTATTTGAACCAAAGAGCGATTATAAAAGTACAAAAAAAGAATCTGGATGGTTTTTTGGGCGTAAAACAAAATCGACAGAATTTGAAGAGAAAAAACTTAAATCTTATGCTTATGAGTTAGATAGATCTGTTGAATATGCTTTTTTAGAAAAGATAAAAAGAACATCAGAAAAAAGGATTCAAGAACAAGCTTTGAAATTTAAATTAGAAATCAAAAGACTATGGAGGATCATTAATAAATTTACTCAAGAGAATTTGAAACTTCAGCAAGAAATTGTTTACTATAATAAATTATCAAGTAATCAACACGTTGAAACAAACAATCTCAAAAAAGCTGCATTAAAAAAACTGCTTAAAAAGGGTAGGAAGATTACGTTATTTGACATAGATAAATTCGTCAATAAATTTGGGTCGTCTAAGGATTTAGAAGGACATCTAAAAAGTCATAGTCTATTTATTGAGAGAGCTACACCTAAAGACTCAGCAATTAATATTCCAGATTTTAGCACCAAAGATAAGAAAAAAAGGGCATAAAAAATGAAAGAACAACAACTTGTTACATATTTTGATTGTGAAAGTGATGCTGGAGCTGCATTACGCGCTACCTGCCTATCAGTTTCCTATATTACTTGTGATATAAATAATAATTTTAAAATCATTGATAATTTATCTGGAACAATTAATTCTAGGTTTAAAAATAGTCGACCATTTGAAGTCGATGCAATGCTTGCTCATAATATACCGATTAACGAGATAACAAACCAAAAACTATCTAATGCAGAATTGGTTGATAAATGGGATAAAATTTTTAGGAAATTGAGTGATTTGGGTACAATATTCGTTGGATTTAATAATATGAATTATGACAACATTCTTTTAAACAATTCACTATTTATAAATCTTAAATTTCCATACATTACATCAAAAAATCAATGGGACTTGTTACCAGCAATACGTGCGGCTTCTGTTTTTACGCCCGGAGCATTAAATTATGAATTAAATTCTAAGGGTAATTTATCATTTAAGCTGCAAAGCATGCTGAGAGCAAACAAAATAACCACAAAAAAAATGCATGATAGTTATGAAGATACTTTAGCAACCCTAAATTTAAGCAAACTTTTAAAAGAGAAAGCTCCAGAAGTATTTAAAGCGGCACTAGCATTAAGAAAAAAAACTGATGTTTTGCCAAAGATCAAAGAAAAAGGTCTATTTTGCTGGCATGAATCTTTTTTTAGAACTAAATTGTTCTGTGGTACATATCTTGGGGAAACCATTTTTCCTTCTTGGTATTATTTATACGACTTGCGTAAAAACCCAGAGGAAGTGCTTAGCTTGGATATTCAAGGAATTAAGAAAGAGCTTTCAAAGCCAGGAAAATTTATCAGAACATTAAAAGCAAATAAAAGTCCCATAATTATGGACAAAAAATACTGTTTAATGGATGATGATTATAAACAAATTGGAATAAAGGAGTTACAGAGAAGATATAATTTACTAAAAAATCATAGAGAAGAATTTTGCTATAAAATTAAAATCATAGAGGAAGAAAAATATAACGATAAAATTGAAAATCAACAACAAGAACTACAACCCGAAGAAAAAATTTATACTTTAAATGTAACGGGAGAAGAGAGAAGTTTAATGAACAATTTTAATTTAAATGAAGACCCAAAAGAAAAAAAGATTATCTTTAATAAATTCAAAAGAGATGACGTAAAAATATTGGCCGAAATGAGTGTATTTGATAATTTTCATCCAACAGAAATGAAAGATAAATTCTGTGATATTTTTTCTCTAAGAGATTATAAACGGGTTAAAAAAAGAGTAGCAGGATTTATTTTAGATACTTCTGATAGATCTGGGCCCTTTACTAAAATTCCTGAACAACAATCACGTATTGATACATTAAGAGTTATTGCTGAAAAAGAAGAAGATGAAAATAGAATTAATCAGCTAAATGAACTCGATACATATTTAGAAAAAATGAAAAATGAGTTTGAAAAAGCTTCTTAGTATAAAATTAGAATGGAAACACTCTTTGCTTTAATTATATTAATAACTTTTTTTGTGGTTATTTTTTTAATAAAAAAAAATATTGATATTATTAAAATTATATTAAGTTATTTTAAAGATGAAATCTTAAATTTATTTAGAAAGAAGTTTTAATAATTTTTTTACTGCCTGACGCTTAAATGATTTTTTTGAGACCAACAATGCTGCTGATGACTTAAGTATGGTGCCATCTTTTAAAGGTCTTAGTCCATTAGCCGCTGCTGTAGATCCACTAGAAAAAATATCTCCTATTAAAGAACTTTGAGATATTCTCGGCATAACCTCTGTTGCACCAATGCTGTCTATAACTTCAACACCTCTAACATTTTTCTCCTCTAAAAAACCTTCTACTAAAAGTCTATATTTTGTCGAACATTTCATTGGTTGCTTATTTTTTTTCAACATATCTTTTGCAATCTCAGAAACATCAAGCATAGTTTGACAATCAATCCAAGTATTCATACAAAAAATTGCAAGCGTTGCGTGACCAAAGTTTAAACGTTTATAGATATTGATTTTTTTTTGGATTTCTAAATCTGAGTTAAGTAACAAATCAATGCCCGATATCGCAATATCTGAAGTATTATTTGCAATAGACACAATTGACTCTCTCGCGTGTTGGAAAATACAAACTATTTCAAACTTTTTGTGATAAATTCTACCAATTAAATCTCTATCTCCCTTTTCAAACTTAATATTTAATTTTCTTTTTTTAAATATTTTTAATGTTTCAGAACGTAAACGTCCCTTGCTAGGTAAAGAAATTATAATTTCTTTTTTCATTTATCTAGATTTATAGCTGCACCTACAGCGTTAATTTTTCTTAGTCCTATTGATTGACTCAAAGAATCAAACCTTCCACCTATAATAGATTGTTTATTTTTCATGCTCGCTGGTTTTATAGAAAATAGCATACCATCGTATATTTCAACTGCGGGCAATTCATTACTATTAAAATATACTTTTAGATTACCAATTTTATTTTTTTTGACAGGAAAAAACTCATTTGAGACTTTGATATTTAATTTATTTTTTTTAAAAAAGTTATTTAGAATAAACGGAGCTTTTTGAATTGGGCATTTTATTTTTAAAAAACTTTTAATGATTTGAACAGTTTTTTTCCCATTTTTAGGTCGGGGTTGGATATAAATTTTTTGTTCAAATCGTTGAAGAATATCTTTGACCTTCCTATTTGCAATAATATTATTTGGATTTAATTTTTTCATTTTTAAATACAATTTCTTATCAAGTTCTATATTTTTTTCATCAAGATCCTGATTAGTAGCAAGACGGTTTAAAATTTCATTCAAATATTTTGAATTATTTTTTAAATACAAAATTCTTGATTTCCATCTTTGTGGTAAATCTAATTGTCTCAATAAAGACTCAAATAACTTAATATTACCAATACTTATATTGCCTCTTTTTCCAATTTCTTTTTGAAATATTTTTGCGCTATTATAAATTATCTCAAAATCATCCTTTGGATTATTCGAATTATAAATTTCAAAGCCAACTTGTGAATTTACTTTTTGGTTTTTTCTATAGGCTTCACCAGAATAAAAAATTTTACTTTTTTTATTATTCACTTTTTTTGCAAACTCTATGAGGCTCATCAAACTAAGATCAGGTCTTAATGCTAAAGTTCTGTTTTTTTTGTTATCAGTGAATGTGAAAAGATATTTTTTTAACCTTTCGTCTCTAATGTATCTTACATCAACAACAGAACTTAAAATTAGCTCTTTATAACCTTTTGATTTTACAAACTTACTTATTTTTTGATATAATTTTTCTGATTTCATTAATTAAATTATCTTTTGCTATAGTAATTTGATTTTCTTCACCTTTTTTGGCTTGAAGATTTTTTAAAGTAATTGTCCCATCTTTAAATTCGTTTTCCCCACATATTATTGCGACGCTATTTCCACGTTTACTAGCATAAGTTAATTGTTTGCTCATATTTTTTTTTGGATCTAAAAAAATTTCTGAGCTTATTTCATTTAATCTTAAGGTTTCCAAAATATCGTAATATTTTGGTAAAAATTTATTTTCCATTACACAAACTAATGCTGGTTTTGTCTCCTGAGCTTTAATTTTACCTAACTCTAAAATCGCCGATAAAATTCTGTCGCATCCAAAACTTATTCCCACTCCTGGTGTATCTACGCCTTTAAATCTAGATATAAGTTTCGAGTACTCTCCACCACTACAAATAGAAATTCCAGACCAATTTTTTATGTTTAATTCTGTTTCTACCGTCCAGCCATCATAATAAAAGAGGCCTCTCACTTTTTCGAGTGATAGTTTTATCTGTTTTGCATTTGGGCCAAAGTTGACTATTTCTAATAATTTATCCATTTCCATTATACCCTCTTTTGAAAGAGGACTTTTTAGATTTAATTTTATTTCTTTAAGATTTTTAAGATCTAGAAAACCCATAACCTCATCTATTTGATTTGTGGAAAGATTTGCACCAACTTGAACTGCTCCAGATCTATCAACTCTTTTTTCCCCTAACAGCTCTCTGACTCCATCTTTTCCAATATTTGGATTTCCTATTTTATCAATAGCTCTATAAACACTCGTTTTTTGTTTTTCATCAATAATTTTTAAATCATTAATAAATCCTTCAATGATTTTTCTGTTACTTATACAAATTTTGAACTCTGAGCTTTCAAATTCTAATTTTTTCAATGTATCAGCGATAAGATTTATTAATTCGGCATTCGCTTGAGATTTGTTAACTGCTCCAACGATATCTGCGTCTGCTTGGGTAAATGATTTTAATTTTATTTTCTTTGAGTCAAATTTTTCGTTTCTCGCTACAGACTGTATTTGGTACCGTTTGTAAATAGATGGTAATTCTCTGTAATTTTCTGCAAAAAATCTAGCTAATGGTGATGAAAGATCATATAAAACTGTCATACTTTCATTTCCATCTTTAAATGAATAAACATCGCTCATTGGATTATTTTGATCCTCTGCTAAAAAACTACCAATATTTTCACTTATTTCTGCAAAAGGCGTTTCTAAACCTGTGAAGCCAAATTTAATGAAATTATTTTCAATTATACTTATTATTTTTTTCTTTTTTACTAAATCGGATCCACGTCTATCAATCCAACCTTTTGGTAGTCTTGCTATAATTTTATTGTCCATCTTGGCGTACGCCTGAGTGGAATCGAACCACTTTCGCGTGCTCCACAGGCACGAGTCTTAAAACCAATAGACGACAGGCGC
>MDSW01107672.1_pt1 | contig 13910 bp, 10 predicted proteins | sample 811171 | NCBI WGS metagenome assembly MDSW01 (sample SAMN05326641, study PRJNA326480) | marine metagenome | isolation source: seawater | place: Atlantic Ocean: North West | collected 2012 | reverse complement strand
TTTGTAGTCGATGGTGGAGCAGCTTGGCTTCCCGATCCGGGCAACCCATTCTCCGAGGCCGATGGCTTTGGCAGCTCCAACTCATTGCTTGATATGACCTGTGGAGGCCAAACAGGTGGTCCAAACAATTGCGGTGATGTCGATACATTCTTGTGGGACGACGCCGTGATGTACTTTGCTTTGGTGGACCGCTTTTATGATTCCGACGGTCAAGTGGACTCAGTCAGCGGTGTTGATGGCACTGGCAATCTAAACGGTCCCAATGGCAACTACGTGGGCGGCGATTTACCGGGCATGACCAATAAGCTTCCGTACCTTTCTGAGCTTGGCGTATCGGCCCTATGGCTTTCTGCACCGTTTGAAAACCGCGATGCCGCCGGTGATGCCATTGACCCATCGCAAGACAGCCATGTTTACACGGCTTACCATGGCTATTGGCCATCTCCTGAAAACGTTGACTATTCCGATATGAACAACCCAACGCCTCGGCCTCAGGTAGAGTCGCGAATTGGTACAGAGCAAGATTTACACGATTTGGTTGAAGGTGCACACACAACACAAACCGCTGATGGCCACAACATGAAAGTCATGTTTGATTACGTAATGAACCATGTGGACTTAGACAGCGGACTTTATGCCGCGCACCCTGAATGGTTTGCACGCGAGGGCAACCGCTTTCGTTTATGCGGCCCAGAAAACCTATGGGAAGACGCATATTGGGGAACCCGATGTGCTTTTACCGATTACCTTCCCCCCTTTGAGTTTGCCAATGATGAAGCAAGAGCATGGTCTGTTAAGGACGCTTTATGGTGGGCAAAAAACTTCGACATTGATGGATACCGGTTGGATGCCATTAAGCATGTTCCTATGCAGTGGCTAGAAGATTTGCGGTCATCTTTGAATGAGAACATCACAGATCCACGTGGAGAGCGTTTTTATCTTGTAGGTGAAACGTTTAACTACGGCGACCGAGATTTGCTGGCGTCCTTCGTGGACCCGCAGACCAAGTTGGATGGGCAGTTTGACTTTCCGTTTAAAGCACAGCTTTGTGATGCGCTCTTTAGCCAAAACTTAGCTCTATCGCAGTTCAGCTCTTGGATGGATGGTAACGATAATTTCTACGGGCCAGGCGCTATCATGACTACTTGGATTGGTAACCACGACGTCCCACGGGCTATCCACTTCGCGAGCGGCCAAATTCAAAACTGCATGGAAGGCAGCTCTCCGGCCAATGGTTGGACCATGAGTTATGGTCAGCCCCAGGATGCCGCACCTTACGAGCGGCTTGCGCTTGCCTACGTGGTGATGATGACAAGTCCTGGTATCCCACTGATTTATTACGGTGATGAAATTGGATTGGCCGGTGGTGGTGACCCGGATAACCGACGTGCCATGCCTTGGAACGATGGGGAACTGGTGGCTCCTCAGCTGGCTCTGCGGGAGACTTTGGGCCAGTTGGGGACCATTCGGGGTGAAGAAAAATCTCTCACTCGAGGCTCACGTCATACGGTTTATGCTGATGCTGATACCTGGGTTTATCGAATGGATGGCTGTGGCGATGCTGCGGCACCTATTTGGGTAGCTATCAACCGTTCCGATTGGGGCAAGACTGTAAATATTCCATCTGGTGCATACGTTGATTTGATTTCAAATCAATCTGTCGCTGGAGGTCAGATGCAGCTTGAACCACGTGGCTTTGTGATTCTGCGACAAGAATAAATTGATAGCCTCTCGGTGAGTATCTTGTTTAATAAGAATCAAGATAAATGAAATACGGTTTGGGGAGAGAACTGATGGTTCGGTGGATTGGGTTTATTGGCATCTTGCTTATGCTGGCACCAGCACATGCGGATGAGAGGCCAGAGGATAGCTTCACTTTTGGGAGCTATGGCCGATTGGTCGTGGGCAGTGATTTAGAGGGCGGTGGGCTGGCTCCAGTGCGGGTGATTGCTCATGCACCGCGCTTGCTAGAGACCTCTTATGCGGAGCTTGATTTTTCTTATGGCCTTAGGGTTCCAAGTACTGAAACCGAGTTTACCACCCACTTAACTTTGGCTCTCGGCGAGTCACTCTTCCATTTTAATGGTGATTTTCAAGCCGATATTGCAATCCGAAATCTTTATGTTGAAGCAAAAGGCGCTTTAGGTCCTGATATTACGATCTGGGCAGGCTCGCGTATGTACCGGGGCGACGACATCTATCTCTTAGACTTCTGGCCGCTGGATGAACAGAATACTGTAGGTGGTGGTATTCAGTCTCAGTTTGGGAAAACCAAAATAGACTTTCATGCAGGTTTTAACCGACTGGATGATGGTTTTCAGCTTCAAGAGGTTGTTGTACCCACTGAGACTTTTGGTACCCGCGATGTTGTATATATGGACCGGCAGCGGTTGGTTATGTCGGCTCGTGGCGAGCACCATATGTCGCTGATGGATTCTGTTTCCGGAAAAGGCATCGTTTACTCGGAATTTCACCACATTGGTGAAGGTCGACGGGTCGATGAAAAACTGCTCCAGGAAGTTCTACCCAGTGACACTGGCTTTTTGTTTGGCACAGAGCTGGGGCTTTATGAGCCCGGTAGCAGTAACTTTTTAAATCTGTTTATTCGGTTTGGTCAGGGCTTAGCTGCGTTTGACGAGCTGGGTGTGCCTTATGGACTCAATACTGAAAAGACAGCGGCAGGCGCCCATGAATTGGTGCTGGGACTCTCTGGTAATTGGGAGCCAACGAGTGAGTGGTCTTTTATGGGCGGTGCATACGCAAGAAATTTTGTGGATGCAGATCCCAATATCTATGACCGAGATGATGTCTGGGAAATGGGTATGGCGTTTAGACCTGCGTGGCATTTAACCCAGCATGTACAATTGGTGGCCGAGCTGAATGCTCAGTATCTGCGACCCAATGGTATTGCGGCCGAGAGTGGTCAACAGGATACGCCTTTTGTGTTTCAGGCAGCGATTGTACCGACAGTTTCTTTAGGCAGAGGAAGCTTTTCTCGTCCTCATCTACGATTGATTTACGCCGTAACGCATCTCAACAGCGATGCTCAGCGAACCTATGCACCGGAGGACCCTTTGCGGGACCGAGCCCTTCGCCATTTTGTTGGTGTTGGCATTGAGTGGTGGTTGAACAGTTCGCGTTACAGTGGTGGGAGATAGGTCATGAAAAATCGAATCAAAAAAATCAGTGTTCTATGGATACTTTGCGCTGCAGTGACGTCCTGTGTGAATGCTCCCATTCCGGGAACCGAGGTACTGACTTCTCAGGTGGAAGATTGGCGCGATGAGGTTATTTACCAAGTTCTAACGGACCGGTTTTTTGATGGAGACTATTCCAATAATTACGGTGTCAACATTCAGGACCCATCCTCTTATCATGGCGGGGACTGGCAAGGGATTATCGAGAAGCTTGATTATCTCGTTGACCTTGGCGTAACCGCATTGTGGATTTCACCGGCAGTTAAGAACGTCGAAATGGATGCGGGATTTTCTTCGTACCATGGTTATTGGACTCAAGATTTTACCAGACCGAATCCTCATTTTGGCGATTTGATAAGTCTTCGTAAATTGGTGGATGCAGCTCATGAAAAGGGCATTAAGGTTATCTTGGATGTTGTTACCAATCATGTCGGGCAGGCTTTCTTTTATGACATCAACAAAAATGGTCAGCCAGATGATACTTTAATGGGTCAAGGTGGAGGCATTGGTCACCCCTTGGATCAGGAAGAAGGAACAAGCGACTTAGTACGCATTACCGAATGGGACCCCGATTTTGACATCACCGGTATTCAGGCTTGGACCTCGTTGGGACCGTCGGGGAATGCTCCCATTGAGTTTGTAAATATGCCAGAGATTGGCCGGGTTGCTCCGTATCCAGCTATTTTCGCCGATGAGGATGCATACAATCAAAAAGGCCGTGTCACGGTTTGGAGTTCACCATCTGCGTGTGATTGCACGACGGGTCGTTGTAATTTCAACGGTTCACAACATTGCTCTTTGGCTCAACTATCTTTGGGCGCTGATGTTTGTTCATGCAATGGTGAGGCCTGCGCATTTCGAGACGACCAAGCGTGTCTGCGCACTCAGGAAGTATTGGGGGATTTTCCGGGCGGGCTAAAAGATATTCGAACCACTCGCCAAGAAGTGCGGGATGCTTTGTTTGAGGTGTTTGCTAGGTGGATTGAAGTAAGTGATGTCGATGGATTTCGAATTGACACTCTCAAGCATGTTGAACCTTCTTTCTGGGAAGATTTCAGCCCCCGTATTCGGGAGTTTGCTCAGAGTAAGGGCAAGAAAAACTTCTTTATGTTTGGTGAAGCATTCGATGGCAGTGACGAGCTTTTGGGTAGTTATACGCAAGGTCAGGGTGTGGACAGCTTGTTCTATTTCTCAGCTTATTATGAGCTGTATCGCAACAAGTTCTTAGGGGATGGCAACAGAACCTGTGAAATCGAGCGACTGCATTGTCGTCGACATGGATGCGATGCGGATCCTTGCGGTGAGGGTGGTGCCATTGCTGCCTTGTACAACGGATTAGGTAAAGACGGCGGACCGACTTCGGCAAAAGGGGAGTTGCTTAACTCGCGCCAGCTGGTGGTAAACTTTGCGTCCAACCACGATGTGGGGCGGTTCCTGTATTTTATGCCAACGACGTGGACCGAAGAAGAGAAGCAACAAACCTTACATCTTGGTCTTGCTTATTTGATGACGACCGATGGTGTTCCATCGCTCTATTATGGTGTGGAGCAGCAATTCTCTGGAGGAAATGACCCGGCCAATAGAGAGACCATGTGGAACCCAGCCTTCTACGACGGTCGCAGTTACTCCAATGGTAGCGATACCATTGCGTGGCAGCCCTTTGACCAAAACAACCCGACCTACAATTGGCTTAAAACCTTGATTCAAATTCGCAAAGACCAAGTTGCTCTTCGGCGTGGTTCGTTTGAGACACGTTGGAGCACGCGATCGAATGCGACCGATGACTACGGTATCTATGCTTTCGAAAGACGGTACGAGCAAGAAGCCGCTTTGGTAGCGATGAACCTTTTTGCGAACCGTGCCAGTCGCACCAGCAGCGGCGGTTCTTCTATGGTCGTTGGGTTTGAGCCTGGCACCGTATTGCGTGATGCATTGGATGCTTCTTACGAGGTTACGGTAGAGGCAGCGGGTTGCTTAGCAGCTGAAGGTCAAGGGTGTGTGGTTGTGGATGTTCCGGCCAAGAGCTTACGGCTGATGGTTACTCGCCCGTAATCTTTTTCCACCAGTCACCTTGTTCACGCACAACTGCGGGCTGGGTTCGGCTTTGGGCGGTAGAGGTTGGAAGATCAATCACGAATGTGGTTCCGCCACCTTCGGTCTCTTGAATTTTGACCTGACCCTCAAAGGTTTCTCGGACGAGACTCCCAACAATATTAAGTCCCAGTCCTGTACCACCCTCGTCTCGTTGGCTTGTAAAAAATGGGGCAAAGAGTCTCTCTTGCTCCTCCGCCTGCATGCCGCAGCCATTGTCTGAAATGACAAGTTGGAAGAGTTCGTTTTCAATAGGCCTGACGCTTATTGTAATCTCACCTTGTGTTCCATCTTCAAATGCATGTTGAAGAGAGTTTCGAACGATATTGGTTACGATGGTGGTAAATGCACCGGGGTAGCCCTCGACTTCAATGATGTCGGGCGCTTCAATGGTAAGGTTGTGACCTGACTTCTGAATGTCGTGACGAAGACTTAAGGCAATGAAATGGAGGTAGCCAGGTAAGACGAATACCCGCCGTTCGTAAGTTGCTTGGTCCAATGAGATTGTTTTGAAGCTCTCGGCCAGTTCGTCAACCCGTTTACTTTGTTGCAAAATGATATTGGCATTTTCAATCATTGAGTTCAGATAGCTTTTGAGATCTGCTGGTTTTAGCGATTGGTCTTCAAACTTCTTTTGGATGGATTGGCTAAGTTCCGTGACGTGGGAAGCTGCCATCACGGATAAACCCGTGGGTCCTTTAACTTCATTGGCCATATTGGAGACCAACTTACTAATAGCTTGCGTTTTGTGACTTTGGACCAAGTTGTCGCGAAGTAAATCGCTGACCATTTGTCTAAAGACGGTTGATGCCAAATCGCTCATTCGCTCAAAGGTGAAACCAATCTCAAATGGACTTTCGCGAATGATTCGACGAATCATGATTTCGGCTTCGATCATGCCCCAAATGGTATTGAAACGGACCGTACCCTTTTCGTTGGCTTTGACAGATTCTTGGGCTTTGGCAGAGTCGATGGTCATCCGGGCGCCACCCAGAGAGATATCGTTTAACTGACCATGAAAAGTAATATCATGGTACATGAACTCACAGCTGAGATTGATATTGACGCGTATACTTCGGCGGCGCTCTTCCATGGTGAAAGACGTCCTTTTTAAATGTTTCACCAGAATTGATACGACACTGTCTAGAATTCACTATAGATCGGAAGCCGGGACGGATTCCAGAATTTTAGCTGTTGGATCTTAAGTTACTAAAATTAGGCGGCTTTGTCTTCAGCCACGCACTTATCTCTCCCAGCATCCTTGGCCCTATAGAGACATTTATCCGCGAGCGTAATCAGCTCGTGAGGTGCCATTTGTGGAGTGGGGGTGCAAGTGGCTACGCCGACACTGGCGGTGACCACTTTAGCCGCTCTTGAGTAACCGTGGGGTATGGAGAGCTCGCGAACAGATTTGCAAAGTGTTTCACCCAATTTAAGAGCTTCTTCGTGGGAAACACGAGGGAAGAGAAGAATGAATTCTTCACCCCCATAACGAGCGGCCAATTCCCCAGAGCGTCTTGCCATGGTCTTAAGCACACGACCAAGCGACGCAAGGCAGCGGTCTCCTGCTTGGTGACCGTAGTTGTCGTTAAAGGCTTTAAACTCGTCCACATCCAGAAGGAGGATGGAGATGGGAGTGCCATCTCGGGTGGCTCGTCTCCATTCTTCGTCAAATCGCTCTTGGAAGTATCGACGGTTGGCGAGCTCGGTGAGTGAGTCGGTGGTGGAGAGCAGCATCAATTGCTCACCGAGAGCTTCAAGCTGCTGAGCTTCCAGCTCAAGAAGGTGCGTCTGTAAAAAGTCTTTTCGTCGGTGGCGCTCAAGGGTGTAGGCGCAAAACATGCCCAAAACATTAATCAGCGCAAACAAGAAGACGAACCTAAAGAAGTCCATCGGTAGTTCTGTCTGGGTGCTTTGAAGGTAGAGCCCAGCCACCAGAGTCATCATGAAGATGGTCCAGCAAATGAGGTTGGATTGTCGAAAGCTAAGGCGTAGACCCGTGAAGATAAACATGACCAGCGGTAACACACCTAAGATGGTGATGTGCTCACCGGATATCATGGTCATGCCCACCAGAGTACTTGCGATAAAGAGCAAAACGGCTGTGAGAAGCTTAAAGAGATAGCGGTGGATGCCAGGAATTTTTAGGAGAAAAATGCAGAAAATAATGACTGGCGAAACCAAGCCGTAGCGAACCAGAGCAAGTTTGCTGAATGCTACGCCCACCATGGTGTAATCGAGAAGGCCAAATACTGCGTAGACAATGAGACCGAAAATTGCGGCGAACCGAACGTGGCGCGCCGAACTCATGGTGTGCTCGTGCTGATAGAGCTCTTCGAGTTGAGGCTCGAAGCGTAACCTGTTCAAACCGGTGCGCAGAGAAATTTCAATATCCTCGATGCTGTCGGTTTCTGAGTGGCTCTGTTCTGACACGGGGAGCTCGCTTTTAAATTTGGGGGCTTGGGCGTTTATTATTATGAGCGAGTCGCTTCGTACCACATATTGAAGCTTCTCTATTATTGCTGCTCGGAGGATACCCCCGGAGTGTAAAGGGGCATACCCTTAGAATTCATCTATGGTGAAAAATTTCGTAATTATTTTAACAGGATAAAGCGATTTCGAGCCTGGAAATCGTAGATAAGCCTGAAAAATCGATGTTTTATGGACTCCGACCTAAGGATCATCTAATCCGCGCCGAAATATTGGAGTCACGGCATGGACTTGAATTGGCCTTGGGCGTGGCTGAAATACAAAGATTTTGCTGATTTTTCATGGGGTTTGGGACTTTATCATTCGGGCTCCCCGTGATTGAAGGCGCCCAATAACAAATTGGAATCACGCATGAACGTTAGCTTTCTTCTCATCAAGCCCGAAAACCCGGCCAATGTGGGCGCCACCGCCCGGGCCATGAAGACCATGGGGCACAGTGACCTGCGTCTCATTGCGCCGTGCGATTACCTCAATGAGCGAGGCCGCGCGCTGGCTCATGCTTCTGAAGACCTGCTCGAAGCCGCTAAGGTTTACGAAACCTATGAAGAAGCTACGGCGGATATGGATTTAGTTATTGCTACCACCGCTCGTCATCGCCGGGTGAAGTTCGACTACATTCCGTCTTACGAACTCATGGACAAGATTCGCTCCAAAAAAGAACTGGTGAAAAACGTGTGCTTTGTTTTTGGTGGGGAGCGCGATGGCTTGGCCACAGAGTTTCTGCGCAAGGCCGATATGATTACCACCATCCCAACGGCTACCAAGTTTCCGTCCTTGAACCTTTCGCAGTCGGTGATGATATTTTCCTATCTTGCGAAAAGTGAATTGGCCGTGGTTCAAACCGATGACTGGCGCATCAATGAGAATGAACTTAAAGACTCTGATATGTCGTCTCTTAAGAAATCGGTATTGGAACTCATTGATGACCTTGGGATGAAAGACCCCACCACCATCAAACGCCAAACCACCCACGCCATTGCCAAATTGGGATACGATGATTTGTATCTCGTTCACAATCTTCGCAAGCGCGTTGCTGCGCGTATCGCCAGCCTTAAAGCTTTGGTAAAAGAGTAGGGCCATGGATCCCGTTGGCATCATAGCTTCACCTTATAAGCAAAGGTTTGCCATTCCTCGCCAGCCCGGTTTGGTGAAAAGCGCTCGGGCTAAAATTTATCTGAATGCCAGTTTCTCGAAAGATGCCGTGAAAGGCATCGATGAGTTTTCGCATATCTGGGTGATATTTAAGTTTCATGAGTCACGGGGCCAAAGCTTTAAAGAAGTGGTGCGCCCGCCCAAGCTTGGAGGTAAAGTAGGCCGCGGTGTGTTTGCCACGCGCTCTCCCTTTAGGCCCAACGATATTGGTTTGTCGGTGGTGAAGCTTCTTGGTTATGGAGAAGAGGGCAAGCAGGTGGTGTTAGAAATTGAAGGCGGTGATTTTTTAGATGGCACGCCGGTCTACGATATCAAGCCTTATGTGCCTTATGCCGACGCAGTAGACGATGCCACCAGTGCCTGGGCGCAAACTGAAGAATCGCGTATCACGGTCAACTGCGATGTAGAAACCGTTGCCAAAGACTTAAGCGCAGAAGAGCGTGAGCGTTTGGATGAGCAGATAGGCTTTATTCGAGAGAGTCTGTCTTTAGATCCACGGCCGGCTCACGAGCGCGGCATTGATGCCCGAGAAGGACAAACCTGGGGCGTGGTACTGGGCGACTTTGAAGTGAAGTTTACGGTACAAAAGGGCGAGCTGGTGATTACGCGGTTGCATCTTCATAGCGCAGCGCTTTGATGACGCTCATGGCCACCTTCATTTAACGGACAAAAAAAAAGAGCGCCCATAAGACGCTCTTTTGAATCAATCTATTTTATTTCAGATCACTTGGGTGCGAGACGAAGTGCGCCATCAAGACGAACAGTTTCGCCGTTCATGTAGCTGTTCTGCACCATGTGCTCTACCAAGTGCGCATACTGGGCTGGGTCGCCAAGAAGCTTTGGAAATGGAATGCCGTTGGCGATTGCTTGACGGATTTCTTCCGGAAGCATGCCGAGCATTGGCGTATCGAATGTTCCTGGAGCAATGGTCAAAACGCGAATACCAGCAACAGATAGGTCACGGGCAATCGGCAAAGTCATGCCCACAACGCCGCCTTTAGAAGCGCTGTATGCAGCTTGACCAATTTGGCCTTCGTAAGCGGCAACCGATGCGGTGTTGATAATAACGCCGCGCTCGTTGGCCTCTAGAGGGTCAAGCTTAGACATGGCTGCAGCCGCCAAGCGAATCACGTTGAAGGTACCAATGAGGTTGACTTCGATGGTCTTCTTGAACGCGTCCAAGTCATGGGCAGTGCCATCGCGGTTGATGGTACGGCCGATAGAGCCAATACCGGCGCAGTTAACCGCAATACGCAGAGGCGCCATGGCTTCTGCTGCTGCAATGGCCGCGCTTACATCATCAGGGGAGGCAACGTTGGTTTTCATGAACTTGACGCTATCGCCAAGCTCGTCTTCCATGGCCTTACCTTTTTCTTCGTTCAGGTCCATCATCACCACGCGGGCGCCGCCAGCGACAAGCCTACGGGTGGTTGCTTCACCGAGGCCGGATACGCCGCCGGATACAATTGCAGATACATCTTGGATAATCATGGATTACTCTCCCTCTTCAGGTTGTGTAGGTTTAACGATTGGGCCTTTGGCAAAGCGCTGCTCTGGGCCAGGAGCCACATAGAGCTGAACGGCTTTCACCGGGGTGTCGGACGCAACTTTGGCAGAGTGTTGCGCCGCAAAAGGAATGTGAACGGCATCACCGGCCGAGGCAGAAACTGCCTGGCCTTCAATGATCATGTCCATTTTGCCTTCAAGGATATAAATAAACTCTGCGCTGTTTGGGTGGTTGTGCATGGGCACGCCAGCACCGGGTTGCAGAGTGAGAACACTGAGTGCCCCTAAGTTGCTGTGGTTCGATTCATTGAAAAAGAGCTGCGCCAGAACTTTACCGCCGGCAATACTATGAACCGGGGCTTCACTGCCTTTGACCACGTAGGGGCCTTTTTCTGCTGGCGCTGTGAGTGGAAGGCTCGCAGCCGTTTCGTGATGATGACAAGCCATCAAGGCAAGTGCGCTGGCTAAGGTGAGAATATTGAATTTCAAGTCTGAACTCCCGTACAAGAAAACCACTTATTGGCTTTCTGCGGCAACCTACTGCGAAGAGATGGCGGAGTTCAAGAACGGAATCGTCACGTTATTTAACCGTTGTGTGCGACCCGGATTGTGGGGGCCGCAGGCAGCGGATAATTTTCGGAAAGTACCTTAGATCTTTGGGATTTTTGTGGAAATCACCCGCATGACGTTGAGCCACTTCAGAAGGCGCAGAGTCAAGAATGGCTTGCCCGTGTTCATAAAGGCAACGCTGATGTCCCGTTCGGGGTCGGCGTAAGCCAGAACATTGGTAAATCCAAGGTGCCCAAAGGCGCGAGGCGTACCCATCCCGTAGAAGCTCAGGTAGTCACCACCAAGCATGAATCCCATGCTGTAGCGCACTGGCATCATCAAGGTCGTGTCCACTTCCAGGTAGCTTGTTTCAGCCACGGCACGGCGCACAGTTTTACGGTCGAAGATTTGTTTGCCGTCGAGGGTTCCTTCACGGAGAAGAAGCTCAAAGAACCGACATGCCTCGTTGGCCGTCCCAATGACATTACCCGATGGAACTTGGGCCGTTAGAAAACGTGAATCGTTCGAAAGCCGAACCGCTTCTCGGATATCCACCCCAAGCGAGCGCTCTAAGAGGTGCGCCATAGGAAACGCAGGTGGTGGTCCAGTGTACGCGTGCTCACCCACTTCGTGTAGGCGTTCTGCTGGAATACCAAAGTTCAAGGCATCAAAACCTAGGGGATCGAGAATCTCACTTTGCAAAAATTCCCTTGGGTCTTTGCCCGTGATTCGGTGGATGATTTCACCCAGAATGAATCCACCTGTCAGTGCATGGTAGGCAAGCCAGCGGCCAGGACGCAGTGTGGGGGGTGTTTCAACGATAAGTTTAAGAACCGCTTCCCGGTTGGTGAGAATATCGAGAGGGTCTTGGGCACCTGGATTGTTCGGGATGCCGGATCGGTGAGTCAGGACATGGCGAATGGTAATGTGCCGTTTACTGTCCGTCCCAAACTCGGGAATGTATTCCTCGACCGCATCATCAAGGTGCAGCTGTCCGCGTTCATTGAGTAAATGAATAAGCATAGCGGTGATGACTTTAGAGGCGGAAAACAAATTGAAGAGGGAGTCTGGGGTGGCCAGAACTTTTTCTTTTTTGGGACCGTCGCCGGGAGCGTTGCCACGGATATGACCGATGCTACGGTTCATGACGACTTGGCCATGACGCCGGATGCAGATGGAAAGAGCAGGGTGCAGTCCGCCTTTATAAAGCCCTACAATGGACTTCCAGATGGCTTCGACATTGTCTCTTTGAAGCCCTGCCAGTGACGGATTGACCTCATCTTCTCCGTAAGTGGTGACATCATCGGGGTTGTAGACTTTTATGGTTTTGGCAAGCATGGTTTTCTTTTACGTACTCTCGGGACAACCGTTGATATTATAAGTTATTGAATTTTAAGAGTTATTTAGACCCGATGCAATGGTTCATAATACTGCAATGTGTCATTTTTTCCGCCAATAGCACGGGGTGTGACTTCTGTTTGTAATTTCTTTGTCAGTCAGGTGTTATAGAGTCTTAGACGTACCTGCAGGGGGATCCATACAGGGGCTTACAATTAACCTGCGGGCGGGGAGCAGCGCATGCTGAGTGTTATCGATTTTAGTCGAGTTTCGGACCAACCGAACCCATTTGAGGCGGTTCGGCAGTGGTGCGATGAACTTATGCGCCAATATCAGCATCGACGCAGTATGACTTCGGTTTTCGAGAAGGGCATGGTTCGCCTGCTCAGAGTTCGCGGCTTCATGAGTCACTTTGTTCCCACTGAAAGCGGGATGATTCATGTGATGACGGGCGCCGGCGAGGGAGATATGGCTCCGGTGGTACTCTTTCATGGACTGGCTTCGTGCGGGGCTCACTACACGCCAATGATGCGCCATTTACGTAAAGAGGTTCGTGAAATCATTCTTCCCGACGCACCGGGTCATGGTCAAAGTTCAACGCCCCCGGACGAGCAAACCCACGAAGATTTTCAAGACTCGCTCAACAAAGCAGTAGCATCGCTCATTACCGAGCCGGCCGTTGTGTTTGGCAACTCCATGGGAGGCTTTATTGGCGTCCGATTTGCGCTGGCACACCCGGACAAAGTGCGAGCCTTAATTTTGTGCTCACCCGGTGGGGCGGCCATGAGTCAGTCAGAGCTGGATAATTTTCTGGAGCTCTTTCGCATGAAGTCGCACCGCGACTCTTTGGACTTCCTAAAGCGCGCATTTGGTAAGGTACCGCCTTTTCGGCATGTGGTGGCCTGGCGCGTTCGTCATCGCTTCTCCAGTAAAATTTTGCAGCAGCGTTTAGACAGCTTGAAGTCCGAGGATTTGTTGAGCGCGGAAGAGCTGTCTCAATTGAAGGTTCCTGTTGTTTTAATATGGGGACAGGAAGATGGCATCTTGCCCACCCAGTGCTTGGATTTCTTTCAAGAACACCTCCCAGATAACACCCGGGTTATTGAGCCACCGGAATACGGCCACGCTCCTTTTGTACGCCATGCCAAATCTTTGGCTGGCCATATTGTGGACCTCCTTGCGGAACTGCGCATGGAGAGTAGCTGGAAGCCTCACTGGTTCGACTCTTAAATTGCTCACCACCCTTCAACTGACTGTTTTGTTTGTTGTTTATGACCCTCTTTATGGTCACAAAGTTGTGATTCCATAAAAGTCTGATATGCGAGGTAGAGAGGTGGAACCCATGGTACAGGCATTACTTTCTGAGACAGTCGAAAAATTAGGTACAGAACTTCAATGGGGCTGGGATGAGCGCTGGAATACGGCCCTTATGGTCATTCAGGGTGAAGACGGCCAAAACTTTTTGAAGAAACTCGGGACTGTTTTTTCAGATGAGTGGAGCTTTGAAAATATTGAAGGAGCCAGTGAAAATGTTCAGGCTCTGGCTCAGGGTATGGGCGGACTTCGTGCGGGGCAAAAACTTTTTGC
>MDSW01101805.1_pt1 | contig 13912 bp, 16 predicted proteins | sample 811171 | NCBI WGS metagenome assembly MDSW01 (sample SAMN05326641, study PRJNA326480) | marine metagenome | isolation source: seawater | place: Atlantic Ocean: North West | collected 2012 | reverse complement strand
GAAACTCAAAAACTACTCAAGAAAAAATTCAACAAACTAAAACACAAAGCACTATACATTGATGCTGAATATGAAGAAGTGTGTGATGTATTTTCTTTTGCTAAAAGTGAGTTTATAAGTGATATGTTTAGTTATTGTTCGAGTCGAAAAATTCATCCGCCATTGAGCGATGATCAAAAAAAAGATGAGTCGCGCGAAAAAATAGAAACAAGTGAAGAAATGAAAGATCTTTATCGCGAGATTGTTAAAGCCACGCATCCCGACAAAACAAAAAATCTTGAGGAGCACGAAATAGAAGAACGTACAGAATTATATCAAGAAGCAGTCGCGGGCAAACAAAAAGGAGATTACTGGGGAATATTCAAAGCCGCGCTCGAACTTGGCGTACCTATAAAAAAATTATCGTTCGATTATCTCGACGAACTTGAGCAGGCAATCTCGGGTATTGAAGAAAAAACAAACAAAATCAAAAACGATCTCATGTACAAATGGTATTATTGTGACCAAAAGATGCGCGAAAATATTTTCGAACAATTAACAAAAAACCAAGAAAAGTACGAATAATTTGTTAATATATTGTACTATGATACAATTTTATAATGTAAAGAAAAAACAAAAGGTCGAAGTCGATCCAAGTAAAGTAACAAAACATGCATATGAAAAAACCGCGAAAAGCGGAAAGCTTACAATTCGTTATGCATTGAAAGCTGTAGATGCGGATGGTACCAAGCTTACCAAGTTTTGCAGTAAGGCGGACTACGACGCCATTTGATTATTCAGATAATACGTAAGTCGCAGGATTACTGGTAGAGCTATTCGCGGCACGGTTCAATTTATCAAGATTGAATACATGATCGCCATCTGAGTCGGTTACTCCATTACTGTCGCACACGGTAAATTTATTGTTTATATCGTAGGTGTTGTCAAGTTGTATGCCGTTGGAGTAACTTTGATATGTATAAATTGTTCCACCGTTTGGTGCGGTACCGCCCTCTGATACGTTCTCGAATGTTATATTGTTTGCGTTGGTAACAGTTGTTCCAATTGGAGCGAGTCCTGCGCCAAGGCTATTTGGCGATGCAACAATAGTTCGTGAAGTGAATCCTTCGAGTGTATAAGTTGAATTGCTTTGTATTGAGGTGGTTACAATGCCTGCCAGATTGGTTGCACTAACACCCCAGTTGAATGTTCCTTTCGTGTCTGCGTCGGTAACTGTCAAGCTGTATGCATTACTAAATTTTCCTGTACCACTTGCTGTTTGCGAAAGATTTGATGGATTAGTTTGATTTGGATCAACGCTAAGCGTAGGCACGTTCAACATCAATTGACTTGTTGATAAATTAAAATTATCACTTGTAGCACTTGTACTTGTTTTTATTTTTGATGCAAGATTATTTATGCTTATTGTTAATGGTGTGTTTGCAATGTTTACTATTTTGTATGATTCGCGTACTGCACCATTTGATGTTTTGGTTGCGGTTATTTTTAAATTATTTGAGCCGCCGTCACCATCAATATTATAACCACCGTTAGAATATACGACAACTTTATTTGTTGCGTAAACTGTTGAGTCAGCGATAGTTAATTGATTATTGGGTGAAGTATAAGAAATTATATCTTGATCTACAACTACGTTTTCTACAGTTGCAGATTCGGTCGCTTTTATTGCTTGTTGAGAATTTGGATAAAGTGCCGCGCCAAAGCTAATACTTGGAATGGTTACGTTGTGAACTTCTGCGGTTTCCGTGGTTGTCGCGGGATCACTTTCTGTACCGAAATTGTTTCGAGCTTTGAATGTCGCGCTTTGGAAACCATCGCACATTGACGAACCGAGTGTTCCACAAACATGTAGAGGAACTAAAAATTCAAAATTACCGTTTGGTAGAGTAGATTTACTATAGCTTGAAGAATATGCTTGTCCGTCACTGATTCCTTGATCTACTACTTGAATTGATACATCATTTATTGATACTCCATTTCCATCCACTTCGACTTTAGAGTTTACCATATCTCCAGCTTTTACTTGACTTGTTCCAATGATGTGCGGAGCAGTCGAACTACTTGCAAGACTGTCCATTTGTGTTGATACAATAACTGGGCCGTTTGCTACTTTTACGGTTACTCGGTCAAGGTCAGTCGCACCATTACCTGTTCGTACTGCATATATTTCTACATTATCTGTATCACTGAATATACCAGCTTCATAATTTACAGTTTTTATGCTTTCAAAGTCGCCGCTGTTATTGATTGATATGTTGCTACTCAAGCTTGTATAACTAACATAATCTACTCCGTTTACCCAATTTGATATGTTATTGTTGAATGTTGTGTTTTCTCCTTCGCGCAATCCATCTGTGCGCCCATTGTACGAGCTTGGGTCTGTTGCGATAATGTTTGGGTATTTTTGATCAAGCGGGCGTGTTCCGCTAGTGTGAGTGAAATCGGTAGATTCGCGGATCTCACCAGTTGTTCCAAAACTATCAATTGCTTGAACTGCTACCGATTGAGCGCCTTCCCGATTCGAAACGAAAACTGGAATTGTTGCGCGATAAGTACCACCCAGATCTTCAAGCGTATAATTTGCAAAATTTACTTCTTGAGCAAGTCCATGATCGTGAACCTTAATTGATTGAATGTCGTCACGATTGAATTCAGCATAGATGTTAATTAAATCACCTTGTTTTAAATGAGTTGTACCGAGAAGCTCTCCAGGTTTTGGTGTTGCTGTAGATACTTCGTCGATGTATACATTTGTTGGGGTTGGACCTGCTCCAAGTTCGGTGAGTGGAAGTATCACTTCGCGACCATTTGCTTCGCCAGTAATTCCAGTTAACCCTTCCACGTTCAGGTTGTCGATAAAACCTTCAAATCTTCGAGTATCTGTACCTAGCTCGACGATATTATTGAATGGAATTTGTTGTCCATTTATTTTTGCGATGCCAATGTATTCATCATTTGGCCCATCCCATTGAAGTGTGAAACGCATATCTTCCGCAACCGCAACAGTGACTCCAGAAAGTTGAGTGTCTGGCGTGGGTGTTGTATAGAAATCTTTTTGTGTGACCCCAAGATTATCCACAGCATCAGAGAAGAAAATGAATGGCGCAGACTCTTCTAGGGTTTGCTCTATACTTTCTACGGAGGTTGCTACATCAACGCCATTGATTGTTAATCCGTCGGTAAAGTCACCGCTTTTAAATACTACATCATCATAGGTGCGAACATTTTGATCCATTGAGATGGACAGTCCGCTTATGTAAAGATTATCGAATACACCAGTTGCCCAAGCTTTTGTGGGTCTACCTACTCCGCCTTCACCGCTGTTTCTTGGTACTAAATTCCTTGTGGCCATCTTATTTATTACACAGAATATATTTAAAATGATATTTCATCAGTGAATGCTTCTGGGCCACTATTATATCTCCAATGATTGCTTCTGAGCTCTAAGTCGTTTTCGTTTCTTAGTATCCACATTGGATCGGCAACATGTTTCGCGTTTGATGGTACAACGTCTCCATCTGCATCAAGTTCAAATGCTTCTTCTAACGTGTATCTTTCGTTGGTATAAGTGTTTTGTATTAAGTTTAATATATCTGGATTGCCGGTAAAATAATCCAAAAAGTCGACACCGCTAATTGTGAGTGTTGTTGGTACATGAACCTTGTCATTATCTAATGTAATTAAAGGTTGTAATGGATTGTCTCCAATTACATATTTACCAGGACCAATTTTTTGTATTGGTTCTCTTAATCTACTGAATTCCATTATTCTAATATAACATCAGATGTTCCAGTTTGTTTATATGTGATAGTATATTTCATTGTATAACCTGATATTGTGTGTGGTCTTTTTACATATATTTTTCTTGCTTCATCACTATCAATACGTACAGATGTATCTGGATTGAGATACATTATATTATTGTTTTCTGGATCTTCTGTTCGATTTGGATCGTAACTTTCATCGATTGTATGAAATTGTATGGGATACGGCGACTCATTAAACAACAAAACACTTTCCGCTAATCCAAGATCATATAATGTAGTAAAATCTTTTAATTCATATGAATTTATCAAACTGGCTCGTTCATTGTCGAAACGTAAGGCATATGCTGTATCAGTATGAAATGTGCCATCTTGTTGTACGCCGCGATTTGGGTCTGCGTCTTCTGCTAATATGAAATAATTTGGATGACCTGTTTCTGGAACGCTTGGATTGGTTCGGCCATTGTCATAATGAGTGTTGTAGATGTCGTCCATAATGAATCGATCAACTCCATAAGTGTTTCCAGAGTATGTACCAAAGCGTTCTTCATCTGGAATGTTTTCCATCAAGATAAAATCTTCCTCTATCTTTTGGTTTACGGTTTTTGTAATGAGTTTCCACGGCTGAATGTCAACTCTATCGATATTGACTATTGTTCCGCTTTGTGCGGAAATAGCAGAAGATATTTCTGATAATAGTCCAGATACCCCAGAGCCACCAAATGTTCCACTAACCGATAAACTTAATCCTGAAACTAATTCTCCAAGATTTCCAATATCTACAGTTCCTCCACCTCCGACTCCACCGCCAGCAGAAGGTTCCCAGCGACCATCGCCACTATTCCAGTTGTAACTAAAGACCGGCTGAGGTGAAAGGTGGTCTAACTTAGTTATATCCGTATACAACGGATTGTTTTTAAATCCTGGATTTGACATCGCAGGAATTATTACACTTTTTTTTAGCCTCTATCCTGCGGATGTTTTAATCCACGGCGTTTTTTGCTATATTCTTGGAAGTATTTCTTTTGAACGGGGTCGTAGCCGAGTTTATCTTTGCGTTTTTGACTCATTTCTTTGCTGTGATCCATGATGTCTCCGTATGTACCTTTTTTGTTTCCAGTGTTACTTACGAATGCCTTATTATCAAATGGATCGGTTTGGGAATCAATGCTTGCTTGAGGGCTATAAAATACGCGTTTCCACTGCACACCCTTCTCATCAACATATACATGTTCTTCTTTCATCGACTGAACTACATCTATTGTTTCAGATGTTATTGGATGTTCGTATGTATACAGCGGCATTAGTTTAATATTTTATTTAATGTATTTACATAAGTGAATTTTTCTTTTAATTTTTCACCTTCTGTGTTATTTATTTTACATTTTGTTTCTGCTTTTTCCATAGCATCAATCAATTGATCTTCTGAGAATGTATAGATGTTTCCTTGATTGAAGTCTGTGTTTTCGTGAAAGAAGATGTTGTCGTATACAGGCTCTGTTCCTTCTGGCTCGACAAGTATACTGTTTTCGTTTGTTGCCCAATCTTTGTGACTTGTTGCATTTAAAACGATACTCCATTTACCAAGACACGTGGCGTTAAATGAGGGAAGATTCCACCCTTCTGCGCCACTCATGCCTCCAAGATCAATATCAATTGAATTAATAAAATCGTTCACTTGGCTGTTCTGAGGAAGGAATGGAAGGAAGTTCACATTGCCATATCTTTGACCGCCGAGTATGTTACCTATGACTGATTCCATCTGCTCTTTAGTGAAGAAAGGGTTTGTGATGCAGCATGTTAATTGGTAATCATAATTGTTTCCGTATTTTTTGATCCAAGTTTTAATTATTTTTTCTGTATGCTTTCTCTTTTCGAATTTACCCATCAAGCCAAAATGTATTTTATTGGGCATGTATGTTTTGCCTGTTTTGTGAAATGTTTCATCGAATCCAAGCGGAGAGAATTCTACGTTTTCGAATTTATCTGCGGCATAACTACTGCTAAAAAAGCACCTGTCTTGCATAGCCGCAAGTTTTTTTTCTGCATCTGTTGGCTGGTCTAGCTCATAAAATGTATATAGGGTTTGATTTTTTGTGATTCGATGCTCAGATCCATTGAGGTGCCACATTTGAAGAGTTGGGGTATCTTTATCAAGTTTAGAATATCTTTGCTTTGAGGATTCTTCTAGCCATGATTTGAATTCTTCATCAGTTATATCAAAGCTACTCACATCAATTTTTCCAATAGGGAAAATTGCAACATCATATTTTTGCTCATACATTGCTTTGAGTAAATTGTAGGAAACATTACCAAACGATAATGAGTTAAGCGGGCCTTTATAAATTATTTTTTTCATTAAAATGGTACGTCTGCGAATTCATCCTCAATTTCTTCAGATTCTTGCTTGCCGGAGCTTGCTTGTTCTTCGGTTTTATCTAAAAAAGTAACTGTGTCTGCCCGACAGAATATTCTTGTTCTGTTTTCGCCGCTCTTTGTTTGCCAAGTGCTCATGTTTAATTTTCCCTCGACCAGAACTTTTCTGCCCTTGCTCAAAAAGCGATTGCAATTTTCAGCAACCTTGTTCCATGTCTCTACGTCGATATAAAAAACGCTATTTGAAGCTTTATTGTTGATTGCGATTGCGAAGTCGCATACCTTGTTGTCTCCTTTGATTTCGCGAAATTTTGGATCTCGCGTTAAATTTCCTAGTCCTATAAATTTATTCATATTTCTTCTTTTAATTCGTTTTGTACATGCCTGACTGCAGAATTATGTATATTGATACAGCCTTGTATACTTAAATTCATTTCGTCTCCTATATTTTTCCATGGCATGACTTTGTTTTTACTACCAGTAATATATCGCATTTTGAATATTTTTTCAACTCTTTTATCGGGATGATGTTTTATAATGCTTAAAACTTTGTTGAATAAATCGTTTTTAATGCTTTCGGATATTGAGTCTATTTCAATGCCTTCTGCGCTTGATAGGTTCTCAAGAAATTCGCTCTGAAATGCAGGCTTGCGTTTGTTTCTGTTATAAAGATTCAAGCACATCCACTTGGTTTCGTTTCCAAGGTAAGTGCTGAATTTTGCTCCCCTTTCTGGATCGTAATTTTTTGCAGCTTGATAAATCTTAAAATCTTTATCTTTTATAAGATCTTCATAATCAATAAATGGACTATTTGGACTAGCATATACATTCACCATATCAAGATATATTCCGCTGTGACGATTGATTAACTGCGTTAAACTTTCTTGTACATCCACATCTGACTGTACATTTTCTATCAGCTCGAGATCAGATAATTCTTGTGTCATGAGATTGATTGTAGGATTTGATTTACTGTATCGTTGATTTTGTTCATATCTTCGTCTTGGAAATCCTTCCATGATACATGATGGTCTGCTTTACCTTTTAATATTGGATCATTTTCTAGTTCCTCTGCATTAGGCGCGATGTTACCTTCGCGATGAATATGTATTGCTTTACCTCCGAGGTTATGTATCCAGTCAATTTCATTTTCGTATCTAACATCAGTTATAAATACCCAAGATCCGTTTTCTATTTCAGATTTTACTCGATCATGAATCTTTTCGATCCAGCAGTTTTGGTTAAGTTTCCTTCTTACATGAGTTCCATATGTTACCAAGAATGGTCTGATAATTTCTTTCTCAGAGGTTTTTTCTGTAAACGCAGATATACCAACATACTTGCTTAGTAGCTCGTCTGACTCCTCTTTAAGAGCATCTGCAAATGCATATCTATTATGTTTCTCTTGATTTGACTCAAGAATGGGCTTTGAGAAGTTATAGAAACTATCTTTACCTGCTCGCGCTAATCCTGTTATTCCTATTAATTTCATATTTATGCTCCGAATACTAATTTTACATTACTTGATAGATCGTGAAGTCCAGCATTAGCTAACATTCTAGATACGCTGTGATACGATATTAGGTCGTCATAATCCTCTTCGATAGCATCAGGTTCCAGGTGATGAGATATCATGACCGAAGATAACTTTAAATGTTTGCCGTACTTTTCTAGCATTTTATTCAAAGCTTCAGTACAAGCTTCAGTCTCATCTGCTGCCTCGATGATAACTGACCAATCAGAGCAACGTATCATGTAATACTTGCTTTCACTTAGATCTATAAATTTCATGCAACCAGTATATCAACATTCTAGCAATTTGTCAATTCTTATATTTATATTAATTATAAAATAATATTCAATGTATATGTATTGATTAACATCGTACGATTTTTCGAATGTCGAATATACGATTTTTTGAATTTCACTTGACAGAAAATGATTTTTGAACTAATATCGTTTGCATGAAAAAATTCACACAGATACCAAATGCAATTCAAGAGGACATAGTTAACGGAAAGTTAATTGGTAATGACCTTGTGGTCTACAACTATCTTGTATCAAAAGCTTCGCACGGCAGACCGATTTTTTACACGAACGAAAGAATAGGTAAGGATCTCGGAGGAATGTCATACGGAAAAATCTCGGCTAGCTTATCTCGCCTCAAAAAAGCAAACCACATCTCAAGGTTCAAAACTTACAATCGAACGGCAACTAAACTTGAAACTGCCGTATTACAAGGGGGCAAACTGATAGTTCGCGGCGAATCATGAAGGTAGCTCTGTGCTTTAGTGGGAAACTTGGAGCTTGGGAACAAACCAAGGAGTCGATAACACAACATATCATCAAACCACTCAAGCCAGACATCTTTCTTTTTACTTGGGAAGGAGAAGACTATCATAAGTTTTGCAAGTACTATAAACCAACTCGTTTTTCTATTCTTGATTATTCTAGTCATGCTCGAAAAATGAAAAGCACAACAATCGATATCTGGTCGGGGCTAAAGCCAATGACTTTCGGAATGAAGAAAGTATTTGGAGTGCTTGCCGATTATATGCGTCTTCACAAAAAAGAATACGATCTTATCATCCGCTTGCGGCCAGACCTCGACATACTTGACCCACTTAAGACTCACGAGCTCAAGGATACAATCAAGCGAAAGCACATCAAGATGCCATTCTACGAAGGTCATAAAATTTACGACCACGAAGAAGAACTAAAGAAAGAATTTGCATTCAGTTTTGTTTACGAAAAAGCTATTCTACCCGATCAAATCAACGATCAAATCGCAGTTGGCCCGATCGAACCAATGACCAAGTACATGAATTGTTTTGACAAAATCGAAGAGCCTGTAGATTTCATGTGGATTGATGGATATCCAGATTACATGTGTCGCATTCCAGAATGCATAATCACCATGTTTCTAAAAATGTACAATATAAAATATTCTCCCTTGACAGGTACTTCAGAATTTGGTAATTTAAGAACAAAATTAATTAAATGATAAAATTAATTATATTTGATCTTGATGGCGTGCTTGTTGAATCGCGCGAACTGCATTACATCGCATTAAACAAAGCTCTTGCAGAGTTTAGTGAACAGTATGTGATTTCACGAGAAGAGCATCTATGCAAATATGATGCACTAACAACCACGATGAAACTAGATCGCCTATCAAATGAAAAAGGGTTACCAAAAGAATATCACCACAAGGTTTGGCAGCTCAAGCAAAAGAAGACACTCGAAGAAATTGATAATTTTGAAATTGATCACCGTATACAAAACATTCTCAAATCATTAAAAAATCAAGATTATATTATTGCATGCGCAACCAATTCAATTCGCGCAACATCAAAACTAATGCTCATAAGAAAAGGATTCATGGAATATATTGATTTTCTTTATTCAAACGAAGATGTAAAAAATGCAAAACCAAATTCAGAAATGTATTTGAGATGCATGATCAAAGCAGGAGTAAATCCAGATCAAACAGTAATCATTGAAGATTCTCATATTGGAAGAAAAGCCGCGATCAGCAGCGGCGCTCATCTTTGTGCAGTAAAAGATTCACATGACTTGACATATGACAAAATACAAGATACTATCTTGCGTGCACAAAAACAATCATCAATCAAACCAAAATGGCAAGGAGGTAAAATGAACGTACTTATTCCAATGGCAGGTGCAGGCTCTCGATTCGAGCAAGCAGGATATACATTCCCCAAACCACTGATCGACGTAAATGGCAAGCCAATGATTCAGCGAGTTGTAGACAATCTGAATATTGATGCTCGCCACATTTTCATTGTTCAAAAATCGCACTACGAAAAGTACGCACTCAAACATATGCTTAATCTCATTACTCCAAATTGCGAAATCATACAGGTCGAAGGAATGACAGAAGGAGCTGCATGCACCACATTGCTAGCTAAAGAATTCATTAATAACGACGAACCGCTTGTTCTTGCCAACTCAGATCAGTATGTAGAATGGGATAGTAATCAATTTATGTATTCGGCAATGGCGGATGATATTGATGGATCGATATTGACATTTGAGGCAACTCATCCAAAGTGGAGTTACGCACGACTCAATGACGACGGATTTGTAGTTGAGGTTGCCGAGAAAAAACCAATCAGCAAACATGCAACAGTTGGTGTTTATTTTTGGCGCCGCGGTAGCGACTATGTAAGATCCGCGGAATCAATGATCAATAAAAACATTCGAGTAAACAATGAATTTTATGTTTGCCCAGTTTACAACGAAGCATTATTAGATGGCGCTCGAGTAAAAACTTTTCATATTGATAAAATGTGGGGGCTTGGCACGCCAGAAGATCTCGATATCTTCTTGAAACATGAAATTAATTTCTCATAGAGGTAACACGAATGGATCATTCCCCGGAATGGAAAACGATCCCGACTATATCGTCGCGGCCATACAAAGTGGATATGATGTAGAAGTTGATGTCTGGGCGCACAAACAAATTTGGCTAGGTCACGATGGTCCAGAATATCCTTGTCCACTAAAATTCTTATTTGAACACAAAGAGAAACTCTGGATACATTGCAAAAATCTAGATGCACTACATATTTTATCAGACTTTAAAGAGCTAAACATATTTTGGCACCAAGAAGATGACTATACATTAACATCACATGGATATATATGGACATATCCACGAAAAATTACTTGCGCAAAAAGCGTGTTGGTTGTAGATAATGCGACAGAATACCGCGGAGCAGAATGTTTTGGTCTTTGCTCTGATTATCTAGAATTATAATCTATGGGAATCACTCCCCACGTAAGCTGGCAGGACAAGTTCTTGCTCCAATTCCTAAAAATCCTTCTACCAAAAGTAGAAGCCTTAGAGAACACAGTATCTATAATCATTCAAGGACCATTGAATGATCGATCAATCAAAACAATTCCTGCGTATCTTACATATGGTCAAGTGATCGTCAGTTGTTGGGATAACGACGATATATCTAAACTAGATCCATACTTAAACCAAATTGATTTAGTAGTAAACAATTATGCTGACGCATTGCCCCGCGCTCGCCGCACTCATCATCGCAACCCAATCATTCTACAAAACTTCACAACTCATAATGCACTAAAAAAAGCGACAGGATATTTTTCTATAAAAACAAGATCCGATGAAAGCTGGCCAGAACTTGATCCACTATTAAATATGCTTCGAAACAATCGAGACACAAAAGATCCAAACACAGGCATATACAATGATTACAAAATTATAACGTCTAATATTTATTTTAGATATGATAGTCAATGTAAATTTCATCCATCAGATCATTTGATAGCAGGAAGAACAACAAGAATGAAAGATATTTTTTATAAAACATATATTGATTGCATGTATGGAAGTATCGCTGGAGTTGGCCCAGAAGAATTGATTGGTAAAAGTGTTGTATCAACCTATCGCGATCCAACAACCAAATCTTTTGACTTTCCATTCGCCAATCGATCCGTCGAATTAATGAAAAAACATTTTGACATAATTAGAATCTCTGCATTACCTCGACACATCTGGACATCAAGCTATAGAAAATACGATCCACTATACAGCGAAGAAGATTGGTGTCATCATATAAATAATATAGATAAAAGAGGTTGAATAAAAAGAATAATGGTATATAATCATTAAACAATTATTTATACTATGAGTCTATCATTATACAAACCAAACAGTAAAAACACAGGTTGCGCATTCAATTTTAAAATCGGCGCCAATAAAAACAAAGAGCCAGTCGTTTATGTGACCGCGATTCAACAATATTCATGGGATGACAAGAAAAAGACGGCAAACTTTTCTGGCAACTCAAGCGACGAAGAAAAGAAGATCAACTTAAAGTTTACTGAATTCGAAATTGGCGGCATAATGAGCGCGTTTAAACATCGCAATGAATTTTCATCTTATCACTCATACGATCAAAGCAAGACCGCAATCAAGTTTGTGCCATGGGACAAGAAAACCAAGATCAAGAATGGCGACAAAGAAGAATGGGTAACACTTCCTGCATTTGGTATCACTTTCACAAGAAACGGCAATCAAAGTTTTCGCATTCCAGTAGAAGCTGGGGAGGTCGAGAACCTACTTGAGTTTTTCCGATATTTCCTGAAGCTACTCAATGAGCATAGACACAAAATTTCTCTAGATAATCTAGAAAAGTATCGCGCCAAACGAGAACAAAAACAAGAATCTAAGGAACAATCAAGCGACTCAGAAGATGCGCCGTTTTGATGAAAAGAAAAAAAGTTCTAATACATAGCAATCATTGCAAGGCGTTTACTGGATTCGGTAAACACACCAAGAACATACTTATTCATTTACAGAAAACAGGAAAGTATGATATTGTAGAATTCTCAAACGGTATTCGTTGGGGTGATCCCAAATTAAAAAACCTTCCATGGACTGCTGAAGGTTCATTACCTAGCGACCCAAATCTTCTTAAAAAACTCAATCAAGATCCGCAGCTTGCAAGAAGCGCAGGTTATGGATCCGAAATGATTGACAAAATTATCGAGCGCGAGAAACCTGATGTATACATGGGTATCGAAGATATTTGGGCATTCTCTGGATATACAGAAAAAACTTGGTGGAACAAGATCAATTGTATGATCTGGACAACGCTCGACAGCTTACCTATTTTACCAGACGCAATTAAAGCGGCGCCAAAGATCAAAAACTATTATACATGGGCTAGCTTCGCGCAAAAATCTCTAAATAGCATCGGTCAAGAACATGTAAAGACTCTTCGCGGCTCACTAGATACTTCTCATTTTTATCGTTTTAAAGATGAACAACGATTGGAATTGCGAGAACGTTATAATATCGCACCTGATGACTTTATCATTGGCTTTGTATTTCGCAACCAATTGCGCAAGAGTGTTCCAAATCTTCTTGAAGGTTTTAAAATCTTCTGCCAACAAAATCCCACAAGCAATGCAAAATTATTATTACATACTCATTGGGGCGAAGGATGGGATATACCAAGACTATTACAAGAAAAAGAAATTGATCCAACAAAAATATTAACAACATATTATTGTAAAGAATGTAAAGAATATGAAATCAAAAACTTTACAGGAGAAAATTTAGATTGTAGATTTTGCGGCGGCGAAAAAACTCAGAGCACCACCAAAACAACCGCCGGAGTTGATGAAGGGCAATTGAATGAAATTTATAATCTTATGGATGTATATTGTCATCCATTCACCAGTGGCGGTCAAGAAATACCTATTCAAGAAGCTAAGCTCACCGAGCTCGTAACACTGGTTACCAATTATAGTTGCGGCGAAGATTGCTGTGTTGATGAAGCTGCAAGTCTTCCATTAAGCTGGACAGAATATCGCGAACCAGGCACGCAATTCATCAAAGCAAGTACCGATCCGAAGAGTATTGCATATCAACTTCGCAAGGTATTCGAGATGAAGCCTGAGAAGCGCGCGAAAATGGGCAAGCAGGCTCGACAATTCGTTGAAGACAATTATAGCGTAGAAGTTATAGGAAAACAATTAGAAGAGATTCTAGATGCTATGCCGGACATTGAATGGGACTTTGACTTTAAGATCGAGGAGCGTGATGCAAATTATGAACCGCCAGAGATTGAAAGCGACGCAGAATGGATATCTGATCTTTACAAAAACATACTCAAAGTAGAAACCAACGAGCATGATGACGGCCACAAGCATTGGATGCAACGACTCGGCGACGATCTCTCTCGCGCAGATGTTTTAAAATATTTTCG
>MDSW01140566.1_pt1 | contig 13917 bp, 13 predicted proteins | sample 811171 | NCBI WGS metagenome assembly MDSW01 (sample SAMN05326641, study PRJNA326480) | marine metagenome | isolation source: seawater | place: Atlantic Ocean: North West | collected 2012 | reverse complement strand
GTGGAGTTATATTACTGCCACCCTGCTCGATCCATCAACTTGACAGCATCAGGATTGAATTTTCCATAATTTGCAACAGCAGTCTGGTCTTCTTTAAAGCCAGTTCCAAACTGAGCAATTAATGCGCTTGGTTCTACTTCTGAGTGCATTGGATATTCATAAGTATTATTAACTATATGATTTTGTGCCTCAGCAGAAAGTAAGAACTCAATAAATTTGACAGCATTATCAGGATTAGGTGAATTCTTAAGAACACCTGCTCCACTTACATTAATGTGTGCACCACGTCCATCTTGACCTGGAAAATGCAACATAACTTTATTAGCAGCAGCTTGTTGTTCCTCACCTTTTTTACCTGATAACATTAGACCGATATAGTAACTGTTAGCAACAGCAATATCAGCTTCTCCGTTAGCTACAGCCATAATTTGAGCCCTATCATTGCCTTCAGGTTTTCTTGCAAAGTTAGCAACGAAACCCCTAGCCCATTCTTCAGTAGCATCAACGCCATGGTTGGCAACCAATGAGGAGACTAAGGATTGATTATACATATTGCCTGAACTTCTTATAGCAATTCGACCTTGCCATTTAGGATCAGCCAAATCTTCATAGGTTAACCCGTTAATCTCATCATCAGACACATTTTTCGGGTTGTAATAAATTACGCGCGATCTTTTAGCAATACCTACCCATTCGTTGTTTGGTCCGCGTAAATTACTTGGAACAGCTGAATTGATTACGTTTGAAGAAATACTTTGGAACATTCCATCTTTTTGAACTTTCCATAAATTTCCTGCATCAACAGTGATGAATACATCTGCTGGAGAGTTTACTCCTTCAGAAGCAAGTCTTTCCATTAACGCTTTACCTTTTCCAGAGATTACATTTACTTTTATTCCAGTAGAATCAGTAAATTTTTGATATAAAGCGTCATCTGAATCATAATGCCTTGAAGTATAAACATTTACTTCAGCAGCATAGACTGAACCTAACATAAATAGGTTTATCAAAATGATGCTTGTTACTTTTCTAATTAAACTCATTTTTATTAACTCCTGATTAAAGAAAACGAGATCTTATCGCTAATGATAATGATTATCAATAGCAAACTATAAAGAATTTAAAAAACTAAGTAGTTGATTTATCTGTATTTTATCTAATTTTTCGAATTTCATACGTGCGCTATTTGCCTCACCACCATGCCATAATATAGCTTCCACTAAACTCCTTGCTCTCCCATCATGTAAATATGTTTTTCTTCCACTAACAACTTCAGTTAATCCTAGGCCCCATAAAGGAGTTGTTCTCCATTCATTTCCGCTTGCCAGATATTCAGGAAGATTGTCTCCTAATCCTTCTCCCATATCGTGAAGTAAGAAATCTGAATAAGGATATATTGTTTGTTGGTTTAAATTATCATAATCAGAATGATTTCCTGTAGTAAACTTTTCTACATGACAAGAGTTGCATGATAGATCAAAAAACAATTTTTTTCCTGCAACAACATCTTTATCGTCTATATTTCTTCTTGCAGGAACACCCAGTTGTGTTGAATAAAAAGACATTAGATCTAACTGTTGATTAGATATTTCAAATCCATCATGCTCAACTGAATTGCCATTTAAGGCATCAGAGCACTGAACCTGAAAATCACTACAGTTAGACGAGTTTTGATAAAGAGGATTTGATAAACCCATATCATTAAATAATGCATCAGCAACTTGTTGATAGATACTTGGTTGTGATGCTTTCCAACCAAATCTTCCTAGATTTTCATTTTGAAGAACCTGATCCCATACTTTATTTGCTTTTCCTGATATTCCATCTTTATCTAAATCAAATTCATCTTCATTTGCTAATATATCTTGTTGATTAATATTTTCAATTAACCCCAAACCTATTAATGGCTGGGCAATTCTTAGTGAAAATTCTGTACTTTTATCAATTTCACCATAATTAAAATTTGATAAAAATACTGTTGGCTTCCTAAGTTCGTAAACTATTCCATTGTCCAGTGCTCCAATTATATAATCATAATTAAAATTGATGTCTGCTTCTTTTAATATTCCCTCAACCGCAAACTCACTTATTTGTGAACCATATACTTCATCAGAAAGATTTTTTACTTTTTTATTGTTGTCTATTTTTTTCTTCCCTAAATGAACAACAATTGATATTGCATCATTATCGTTCAAGGCATCTTCTGGAAGGTGCCCCTTTCCGTCGTTAATATGGCATGCTTCGCATGACTGCGCGCTAAAAAAAGGACCTAAGCCATCCTTAGCGTTATTTTTAGTTAATCTAGAATCTTCCCATATTCTCTCAAAAAGGGCGTCCCCTACCAAAAAATCTACAATCAAATATTGAGGAAGATTCTTTGCAGCCAGAGAAAAAGAATTTCGATTATTTGTTATGTTGGTTGTTTCACCACCAGATAGAAATCTATTTTCTTCACCATGGATAATTGTAGTTAAATAAAATAAAGAAATAAAAACAATAAGACCTAAACGTAACACTGAGATAAAGGAATTAACTATTCTGCCTCATGACCACTATTTATAAGGTCATCTATATTTTCATCTTCACCAAATGGTTCAATCTGAGAATGATCGATTTCTTGAGGTTCTCTAATATCAAGGTTTGGAGGTAGTCTACTTTCAAGTAGTCCTGCTGCTTTTAATTCTTCCAGACCAGGTAAATCAGTAACTTGCTCTAAACTAAAATATTCTAGAAACCTTTCAGTAGTGCCATATATGATTGGTCTTCCAGGGACTTTTTTTCTTCCAATTGGTCTTACCCAGTTAAGCTCCATCAAGACATCTAAGGTGCCTGGGCTAAAATGTACACCTCTAATGTCTTCAACTTCTGCTCTAGTAACGGGTTGGTGATAAGCAATGATGGCAAGCGTTTCGGTGGCTGCTTTAGATAATTTTCTTTGAACAATTTTTTCTTTTTGCATCATTGATGCTAAATCTGGAGCAGTTTTAAAACTCCATTTATTTGAAGTTTTAACAAGATTTACTCCTCTATTTTCATATTGTGCTTTGATAAGTCCAAGTAATTTGTTGAGATTAACATCTTTCGGTAAACGAGCTTTTAAACTCTCGGCATCAAGTGGCTCACTTGCTGCAAACAATAAGGCTTCCAGTATGCGCAGATTATCACGATGTTCAGATGGAAAATCCATTACATTATTTACTACATTCTCTTCAGTCATAAATTAATTGATTGTATCTTCCTTTTTTTTATTTTTAATAAAGACAGGGCCAAAAGGAATAAGTTGTTGTACTTCAATTAAACCTTCTCTTACAAGTTCCATTGAGGCAGCAAGTGTTCCTGCAACTCCAGATCGCGCTCCTTTGCCAGTTGAAAATTCTTTTGGCAAAAAAGTTTCGAGTCTTGTCCAATCAGGAACAGTTCCCACCATTCTTTGTAGTCTAACTAGTGCGTCTTCCATTGCATATACAGGCGGACGCTCAATAGTCATGCTAGAATAGGCAGATTTATATCTTTGATCAGCATAAGATTTTAGTAGATCATATAGACTTAAATAGTATTCTGGAGTTCTTATTAATCTAATTCCTTCAGGCATTCCTCTCTCAAAAAAATCAGAGCCTAACTTCGGAAGGTTCATTAATTTTTCAGAAACTTGTCTTATGGCTTCTAGTTTTTTAAGTTGAAATTTAAGACGTTCAGCCATTTCTTCAGCACTTAATTCTTCGCCACTTTCCTCTTTAGGAATTAATAAATTTGATTTTAAATAAGCAAGCCAAGCAGCCATTACTAAATAATCAGCCGCCAGTTCTAGATTTTTTTCTCTAACCTTAGCAATAAATACCAGGTATTGTTCGGTAAGTTGAAGAATTGAAATTTGCATTAAATCTACTTTTTGAGATTTAGCTAAAACTAAAAGTACATCTAATGGTCCCTCGTAACCCTCTAGATTTACAATGAGGTCGTCTGAACTAGCTATTTCTGATTCTAATTGCTCAGTATAAGTGTTTGATATTTCTTCCATTTTTAATCTTTCATCGACTCGCTATTATACAATATATAAGGCTTTAGTTCGAATAAAATAAGCTATTCTAGTGCTTCCAGGATTTTCTTAAGTTCTTCTTTTAATTCATTGGGTTGAACAGTGGATTTAATCTTAAATATTTTGATTAGATTGTCAGGAATTTCAATCAAGATGGCCTCATTTTTAATCGAATTAGCAATTGATATCATTTCTTTCATGTTTCCATTGCAGTGAAGAACCAAATCACAACCAGCATTCAAGGATTTAACTGCAGCGTCTTCAACTGAGATTTTAATTGCCTTCATAGATATATCGTCAGTCATTATTAACCCATTAAAGCCAATTTTTTTCTAATAATATCATTAATGACTTTCTTAGATAAGGTTCCAGGCTGACTATTATCAATATCTTTATAAACTATATGAGCTGCCATTGCTAAATCAGCATTATTCTTTTTAAATGGATAAAAATCAGTCTCATCTAGCTCAGATACTGAAGTCTCAATGATTGGTAAATCAAGATGGCTATCAATTTTTGCTCTACCATGACCAGGAATATGCTTAATTACAGGAGCAACTCCATTTGTAGACAATGACTCTATTACAATTCTTCCTGCTTTAGCTACTATTTCCTTACTAAGTGAGTATGATCTATCTCCAATTACACCACTTTCATTTTCTGAGGGTATATCTAAGACAGGAATTGTATTAATATTAATACCAAGTTCTCTTAATAAAGATGCCATTATTATTGAATGTAATGCTAATGCATGAGATCCAAGTTCAATGTTTTTTTTCAATAAATCACCCAAAACTTTTGCTGCTTTAAACATTGTAGATTCTGAATAATTTATCCTAGACACTCTCCCACCTTCTTGGTCAATAAGAACAGGTAAATACTCATGAGTGACAGTTCTTAGTGCACTAGTCAATTCAGTAAGTTGATTTTTGCTTTTGCAGTTCCTATCAAAAATTATTACTCCCCAAGGATTGAATTCTTTTATGAATTGTATTTCCGATTCAGATACCTCTGGGCCCTCTATCCCACATATAAAAGGTAAATATTTACTCATTCCCCAAATTGCATACTTCTAAATTGAGACAAGGATCATCTAATCCTCCCTTATCTGCAGGGATAATTCTATGATAACCCAAATTACTCTCAATAAATAATATTTCATTAGAAGAATTATTCTTATCAGATAAGTAATAATAACTAAATGATGAGATTGCTAATAGGATAATTGCAGCCAACAAAAAATAGATACTAGTAAATTTCATTATTGCATTTCATCTGGGGCAGAAACTCCTAGTAAATTTAATCCAGATTTTATTGTTTTTTGAGTAGCAATTATTAATGATAATCTTGCGTACGTTATATCTAGATCTTCTTCATTAATAAATTTAAGATTTGAGTCAATTTTTCCTTGATTCCACAGCGAATGAAATGAAGAGGCTAATTCGTATAAGTAATAAGCAATTCGATGAGGTTCATATAAATTCACAGATGTTATTACCACGCTACTCCAATCTAATATTTTTTTGATTAAATCAAGTTCGTGATCGCTTCTTAACAGATCAAAATTGCATTGACTAAAGTCTGATAAATTAAATTTTAATTTATGCTCATCAATTTTCCTAAGAACAGATGAGATTCGTGCATGAGCATATTGAACGTAGAAAACAGGATTATCTTTTGACTGTTCTGAAACTTTTTGGAAATCAAATTCTAATGGAGCTTCATTTTTTCTATAAAGCATCATAAATCTTATTGAGTCACTGCCTACCTTTTCAACCATTTCACTTAAAGTTACAAAATCTCCGGATCTTTTTGACATTTTCAAAGGCTTGCCATCACTGATTATTTTAACCATTTGACATAGCTTTACTGAGAATTTTGCATTTTTTTCAGTTAATGCCTCTATAGCAGCATTCATTCTCTTAATATAACCTCCATGATCAGCACCCCAGATATCAATTAAATGCATTGATCCCCTTTGATATTTATCAAAATGATAGGCCATATCATTGGCAAAGTATGTCCATTCACCATTTGATTTTTGAAGAGGTCTATCAACTTCATCTCCAAATTGGGAGGATTTAAATAACATCTGTTCTCTTGGCTCCCAATCATCTATTTTTTTTCCTTTTGGAGCCTCAAGTACTCCATTATAAATTAATCCTTGCTGCTTAAGTATTTCAATTGCAGCTGAAATTTTTCCCTGCTCCACAATATTTTTTTCTGAAACAAATAAGTCTTGATTTATATCAAGCTTTGATAAGTCATTTTTAATAATTGACAATAATGATTCAACTGAGAAAGATTTGACTTGCTCTAAGTTGCTATCATTATTTTTTTCTAAGTAATCTGCTCCATATTTGTCTTTAAAACTCTGAGCTATTTCAATTAAATAATCACCAGGATAAAATTCTTCTGGATACTTATCAATTTTTTCACCACATAATTCCTTTAACCTTATTAATACTGAGTTAGCTAAATGATTTATTTGAACTCCTGCATCATTTACATAATATTCACGTGTTACTTTATGACCTGTTTTCTCAAGTAAATTTGCTAAAACGTCCCCAAATACTGCACCCCTGCAATGTCCAACATGTAGAGGGCCAGTTGGATTTGCAGATACATATTCAACATTAATTGTTTCATTTTTTGATAATATTGGAATAATTTCTTTATTGAACAATGTTTCTTTTAAAAAATCATACAATAAAGATTTATCAATAAGAAAATTAATAAACCCAGGTTTAGCAACAGTAACTTTAGTAAACTCTTTATTTGTTGAGAGCTTTTGACTTAATTTTTCACCAATAGAAAATGGATTCTCATTTAAAACTTTACTTAATAATAAACAAATATTTGTACTTAAATCTCCATTAGAATCATCTTTGGGCTTCTCTACTACAAAATTAGTTTGATCGACAACTGCCTTATCAATTTTAAATTCTGCAACACATGCGTTTGCAATTATTGTATGGATATATTGATATATAGTCTCCATATTAGCAATATTCTTGATAAATTGATTGGGCGTAATTATCTGTCATGCCAGCAATAAAATCACAGACCCTTCTTGGTTTTGAAATTTTATCATCTTTTTTTATTTTTAGTTTGGAATAAATTAAATCCTTGTCTTCAATTAGTAAATCATAGAGAGCAGATATAGTTCTTCCAGCATTTTTTGACATATTTCTTACCTTCTCATGATTATACATTCTATCTGATAAAAATTCTCTAATTGTATCAACATCAGTTTGCATCTTTAATGTAAATGAAGCTATCGCCGAATCATGTTTTCTTACATCTTCAATATTTTCAATTCCATAATTTTCAACATTACTGGCTATGCTTAATAGCACATCATTTACCATTTGAGCAGTTGATCTTCTTGTTATCTCATTATTAATTCTTTGAATGTCTCGATTTTCAAAATTTTTAGGAAATTCTCTAACAATATTCCCGATCAACGGTAGGTCCTTAAGTTCTTGGTAAGTAAAGAATCCTGCTCTTAACCCATCATCCACATCGTGATTATTATAAGCTATATCATCTGCAATCGCTGCTATTTGAGCTTCTAAAGAAGCATATTCATCTAAACTTAAATTAAATTGATAGTTTAAATCACTAATTGTTTGAGGAATATTATCTTTAACAGGGCCATTATGTTTTACAAGTCCCTCTAGGGTTTCCCATGTAAGATTTAATCCGTCAAATTCAAAATATTTTTTTTCTAAAATATGAACAACTCTTATCGCTTGATCATTATGGTCAAAGCCACCATGGCCATCCATAGAGTTGGATAGTGCTGCCTCGCCTGCATGCCCAAAAGGAGGGTGTCCAATGTCGTGCGCTAAAGCTAATGTCTCAGCTAAATCTTCATTTAAATTAAATATCCTACAAATAGAACGTGCAATTTGAGAGACTTCTAAAGAATGTGTAAGTCTTGTTCTATAATGATCACCCTCATGTGTGACAAAAACCTGAGTTTTATGTTTAAGTCTTCGAAATGCTGCAGAATGAATAATTCTATCTCTGTCTCTCTGGAATTCAGATCTTGTAAGGCTATATTCTTCTTTTATTAATCTACCCTTAGAGTTATTTGGACTTGAAGCCAAATTTGATAAGTTCTTATATGTTTTCATTTTCTATTTCAGTATACAATGAATTATGAGCTTTAAGTCAGTAAAAAATATATATCTAATATGATTAAACTTGTTAGTTGGAATGTCAATTCGGTTAGGGTGAGACTTCCCCATCTAATAGAGCTCAATAAAACAGTTAATCCTGACATCATTATGCTGCAAGAGACTAAATCAACCGATGAAAATTTCCCCTTTGATGAAATTAAAAGCCTTGGCTTTGAAATTATTACAGTTGGCCAAAAATCATATAATGGGGTTGCCATATTATCAAAAGAACCAATTGAACTCATATCTAATAATCTTCCAGGCAATAAAAAAGATGAGCAAGCTAGATTTCTTGAGGTTAGAGTAAATACTGATAAACCTTTCAATATTGGTTCAGTTTATTTACCCAATGGTAATCCCATCGATACTGAAAAGTTTCCTTATAAATTAGACTGGATGAAGAGATTGAAGTCTTATGCCAAGAAAAAAATTGATAACTTTGAAACATTTATCTTTGGTGGTGATTTTAACATTATCCCATCCGCTGAAGATGCAATTGACATTGAAAAATGGAGAAACGATGCTCTTCATCATCCTGACTCAATAAAATTATACCGAGAAATTATGAACTTAGGATTATCTGATGTGTTTCGCATCTACAATTCTAAGCCTTATGAATTTACATACTGGGATTACTCAAGAGGCGCATGGGAAAAAGATAATGGATTACGAATTGACCATTTCCTTGCCTCTCCAACAGCTGTGGATAGGCTTATTGATTGTCAGATAGAAAAACAATTTCGAGGACTTGAACGTCCCTCAGATCATGTTCCTATCTGGCTACAAATGAAATAACTATTTTGGACTTCTTGCAATTAGATTCACCAACTCATATACAATAGTTGCGGCTGCCGTAGACGTTAATTCAGCATGATCATATGCCGGAGCAACCTCAACTACATCAGCAGATACAAGATTGGATCCTGCAAGTCCTCTTAAAACATTTAATATTTCTCTGGTAGTCATTCCTGCAACTTCAGGAGTACCTGTGCCAGGAGCATGAGCAGGGTCCAGGACATCGATATCAATTGAAATATAAAGCGGATTATCACCAATTCTATCTTTAATTCTTTTAACAATTTGATCTATGCTATGTGTCTGAAATTCATCACAATGAATAGTTTTAAATCCTAATTCTCGATCATTCTTTAAATCCTCAGTGCTATATAAAGGTCCTCGAATACCTATATGCATTGAAGCATCATCTAAAAATAGGCTTTCTTCTCTTGCCCTCCTAAATGGAGTCCCATGAGTATAAGGTGCTCCAAAATAAGTATCCCAAGTATCCAAATGTGCATCAAAGTGGACTAGTGCTACAGGTCCTCCCACTTTTTTATTGACTGATCTTAATAGCGGCAAAGCTATTGTATGATCGCCTCCAATGGTAACAATACTTCCTGATTTAGAGAGTAAATCATCTGCTCCATTTTCTATTTGCTTAATAGCTTCGTTAATATCAAAAGGATTGCAAGCTATATCACCTGCATCAGCTACTTGCTGAACTTTAAATGGTTCTACGTCATAATCAGGATGATAATTTGTTCTTAATTGTCTCGATGCTTGTCTCACACTTTGTGGACCAAATCGAGCACCAGGTCGATAACTAGTGCCAGCATCAAAAGGAACCCCTATAATAGCGACATCACATTTATCTACGTCCCTTAACTCAGGAAGGCGAGCAAATGTAGATGGACCAGCATACCTAGGAACAACTGTTCCGCTAACTGGTTGTATTGGTTCTTTCTTGTCATTCATAATTTATCAATCAAATCCTCCAAAATCTTGGAATAAAGAAGGATCTCCAAATATATCGCCATAGTCCTGTGTTCCTCCTAAAGAACCACCAGAAAGCTCCTCATCAGTTAGTTCATTAGACTCTAAAGTTTGAAGTTGTTCAAGGAATTTAGATTTTTTTACTTTATCTGCTGCATCAATACATGATTGACCATAAAGATCATTTTTTACAATCTGAGTAGCTCCATAAGTAGCAAAAACTACTATTAATAAAATTGCCACAATTCCCTTAGGAACTTTAAACCCAGCTTTATATCCTTTATTAATACGGTTATCAGCAGCTTTTTCTTTCACAAATTTCTCTTGAGATACAATATAACGTCTTTCCGCTCTTCTTCTCAAAACCTCATAAGTAACTGCAGCAATAATAGTTAATGCAATTATTGTTAAAGCTAAAGCACTCAATGCTGGACTTATTCCTAGTCTTACTTTTGATGCAATTACAGTTGTTAATGTTTGATCTGATAAAATACTGAATACAGTAGTATTGTAGTTTTCAAATGAGAATAAAAAAGCAATTACAGCAGCTGAGGCAATTGCTGGCATTAAATAAGGAACTAAAATTTTAAAAAATACTTGAGTTTGTGTTGCTCCGAGATCTAAGGCAGCCTCTTCTTGTGTTTGATCAAATCTTTGGAGTCTTGCAACAAAAATCAGAAAACAATAAGTTGATATGAAACATGTTTGTGCCAATATTGTTAAGAAAATTCCATTTCTGCCAATATCTGAAATAAAGCTTTCTCCTCCTAAGCCTGCTATTCGATCCCATAAAACAACTGTTGAAATACCAATAATTACCCCGGGAAATAATACCGGCATAATTGAAATTGAATAATAAATATCTCTTAATTGTGATCGTACCTGAGTTAATACTATTGCTGCTGCCATACCAATAGGAACTGAAAGTGTTACAACGCCTGCACCAATAATTAAACTGCTTATAATGCCATCATGAAGCCTCCAGTCTGAGAGTAGTCCTGCAAGATGCTGACCATCATAGGCAATCTTACCTTCATTAAACCACCTAAAACTAAAACACTCCCAAGGGGTGATTGAAGGAAACTCAGCTGAATTAAAAGCTGTAATACTCATAATAATTAAAGGGCCAAATAAATACGTAAAGAATATAAAGATATATATTCCCATCATGAAGTTTGTAAAATAAGTCGGCTTCACTTAATTATTTCTCCAATTCTAACTCTAAAGATTCTCATCATGGTCAGCACAAAAATAACTGAAACAATAAGTAGAATTATTGAGTAAGCAGATCCACGTGACCAGTTGTCGTTCATATTAAACCATTGATAGATTAATTGTGGAAACCAAAGGGTGTTGGGACTACTTAAAACAACTGGCGTTGCTAAAGCTCCAACCGTTAACATAAATACCATTGTACAACCAGAAACAATACCTGGTTTAGCATGTGGAATAACTATTCTCCAATGGGTTCTTAAAGATGAAGAACCTAGATCCTTAGCGGCCTCAATTTGATTAATATCTAAACTCTCTATAGCGTTATATAGAGGAAACATCATCAGTAGAATATATGCGTATATTAAACCAGTATACAACCCAATATCATAGGTAATGAATAGAATTCCTTGATCAAGGACACCAATGCCCGTCAAGAAATTATTAATCACACCTTCATTTGCAAACAAAATTCTTAAAGCAAATGATCTTAATAATTCATTAATCCAAAAAGGAATTATAAGTGAAACAATAAGTAATCTAGCAGTACTTGGATTTGCAATTTTTGCTATATAAAAAGCAATAGGATAGCAAAACATTAAATTAGCAACAGTGACTAATATAGAAACAAAAATTGTTCTTCCAAAAACACCCAGATCAACAAAATTAAAGGTGTCAGCTGAAGTTTTAGAACCAAGAACAAAGTGTCTATAGTGCTCAAAAGTATAATAATCTTCTGGCCCTCCCCTAGCTAAAGGTGGAACATTTGTCCTGAATGATAAATCCAACATATAAAACTGAGGAATAATCACCAAAAAAACAAACCAAAAAACTATTGCTACCAAGAAATAAATTGCAACAGCCTTACCGTTTTTTTTAAAAAAGGGTTGAGTAAATAGAAAATTATTCATGATTTAATCTATAGCTAATGGTGCTTTGGGCAAAATTACTGATTTTGAAGATTCAAAACCTAATTTAATTATTGAGCCTGAAGAAATAGAGGAGGTATCTATAGCATTTGGAACTGAAAATTTTATTTTTGCACCTGATTTAAGACTTGCATAGAAATTCTTTAAATTCCCTTCAAATTCAAAGCTTTCAACATGGACATCTAGTTTATTATCAAAACTATCTCCATCTCTTGGGATAAATAAAGACTCAGGTCTAACAAATGCAATTGAGTCTTCTCCAACAGTTAATTTATTGCTGTCATTCATAGTGGATAGATAATCTCCATCATTAGTTTCAATTTTTACTTTATTGCCATTGATATCTTTAACTTTCCCATATAATGGGTTGTTTTCGCCAACAAATGTTGCAACAAAAGGGGTTAATGGATTGTTATAAACTTCATCACAAGCGCCTATTTGCTCTAACTCACCTTCATTCATCACAGCAATTCGATCTGACATAGTCAGAGCTTCACCTTGGTCGTGAGTTATATATATAAATGTTATGTTAACTCTTTTTTGAATCTCTCTAAGTTCAGTTCTCATTCTTTGACGAAGCTTTAAGTCCAACGCAGATAATGGTTCATCTAATAGTAAAACTTTTGGTTCGACAGCTAATGCTCTTGCAATGGCTACTCTTTGTTTCTGTCCGCCTGAAAGTTGATGAACCTTTTTATCTCCTTGTCCTTCTAATGCTATCAATTCAAGAAGTTCATCTGCTCTTTTCTTTCTATCATCTTTTGATACCCCCCTTACCTCGAGAGAAAAAGCAATGTTTTCAGAAACAGTCATTAGAGGAAATAAGGCTAAATTTTGAAATATTAATGATGTAGGTCTCTTATTAGGACCGATACCAGACATGTCCTTATTATCAATTAGTACTGTGCCTTCAGATGGTTCTTGGAATCCAGATACAGCCCTTAATAGAGTAGTCTTTCCACACCCTGAAGGCCCAAGGAAGCTAAAAAATTCACCACCATTAATCTTAACATTAACATTTTTAGCCGCATAAAAGCTTCCAAAAGTTACTGAAACATTACTTAGCTCTACGTCTGCACTCATTGATATAAATTATAGTTATTAAATTAAAAAACACGATTCAAAAAAAGCGCCCAAGACAATGCTTGAGCGCTTTTAATAACTAATTCTTAAGAACTAATTACGCTGTCTCAAATTTATTAGCGTATTCAGCTCTTGCATCAGCGTACCATGGTGGCTCTGGTGGCCAAGGATTTAACTTGGTCGAAGTGTCACCTGGATAAATTGCTTTTGCTAAAGCTTTAGTCTCAGCAGAGTAATGATCAGAAGCTCCATTTACAGCTGAGTTGTAACCAATTTCATTTACAGTTTGGCCACCTACTTCAGGTGTAAAGCTGTAATTGATCAACTCATAAGCTTCGTCAATGTTTTCTGCTTTTGCTGATAATGTTATACCGTCGATCCATGCTAACGCACCTTCATCGGTTGTTTGGTAAGCAACGGGCTCACCAGCTTTCATCATTGCAGCAATTGGGCCGTCCCAAGTTTGTCCAACGACCACACCATCAGATGTGAATCCTTGTTTCTGAGGGTCAGCACCAGACCAGAACTTAACAAGATTTCCTTTTTTAGAAATACAATAGTCTGTAATTGTTTCCCAATTCTTTCTCATTGTATCTTCATCATTGTATGATGACCAGAAATCCATTTTGCCTTGGTGATGCATCCAGATACCACAGCCAGTCATCATTGAGTATGTTCTACCCATCATGAATGCGCC
>MDSW01200205.1_pt1 | contig 13918 bp, 10 predicted proteins | sample 811171 | NCBI WGS metagenome assembly MDSW01 (sample SAMN05326641, study PRJNA326480) | marine metagenome | isolation source: seawater | place: Atlantic Ocean: North West | collected 2012 | reverse complement strand
GACCCCTCGTTAGATTTGGCTATTTTATTAGCTATTATTAGCTCTTACCATGATCGTGTTTTACCTGAAAAAGTTGCAGCGATTGGTGAAATCGGATTGACGGGAGAAACGCGATCTATTTCTCGTTTAGAACAGCGTTTAATTGCATTATCTAAAATGGGATATACGCATTGTTATGTTCCTGATATCAGTCGACGAATTGTGACAACAAAGTTGGATATGACTATTATTTATTGTAAACATATTAAGGATGTTATTAGACATTTTTTAGCTTATGAATATGTCCACACTTAATGATCTTTTTTATCGATTACGAAATAGTGAGGATCGTTGGGAAGCGATTTTAGAATTAAAAATGTCCCATAATAAAGAATGGGAACCTCAGTTAATTACTTTTCTAAAAGATTCTGATTGGGTTGTTCGGTGGTGTGTTGCTGAAAAGTTAGGAGATCTCGGAGAATTGAGTTCCGTGGAACCATTAATTTTACTTTTGAGTGATTTTGATGCTCATGTGAGACGTAATGCGATGAAGGCACTTGAAAAGTTTGAAGATAAAATGGTCCCTATTGCGGTTCCTTATTTAGCACATGAAAATGTTCGTATTCGTCGTAATTTATGTAAAATTTTTGTTGCTTTGGGTAATGGCGTTATTCCGATTCTGCGCCAAGAAATGGTTAAACATAATCGGATGATTGGTACTTTGGTTCTTTATATTATTTATGAAATTAATCCAGATACTTTGCCTGCTATTTTGAAAGAAGCATTGTTTATTACGTCGCTTCAGAAAATAGCCATTGTTTTATTAGGCTTACGTGGAGATTCGTCGATTTTACCTACGTTACTTCCACTTTATGCCAAACCAGATTTACGTCGTGTTATTTTATATTCGATTAAGTTAATGGGTAAAAAAGAAAGTTTTTTATTTATTGTTCGATTACTTAACTTTCCAGATATTGTTCAGTATGCGGAACAAATAATTATTAAAATTGGACAGCCAATATTGCCTAATTTAGTTGTCGCTTTAACTAAGCCAGGTTTTTCCAAAGAATATTTACTTCATTTGATTTTTCGTATTGGTCCGGAAAAAGTGATGGATAAACTTGATATTTTGGTTAAAAAAAATGCTGAAATTGATCAATTAGTGGCGTCGTTAAAGAAGCAATATACGAGATTACCTCAATTGGATCGTGTGCCTTATACTTGATCCTTCATTTAAAAGCCATTATTATCATTTTAATATTATGTCATCTCAATCACATTTTAAAGCAATTTCTACAAATAAAAGAGGGTATTATGATTATTCTTTTGTGGATAAATTTGAAGTAGGAATTGTCTTAAATGGTCATGAAGTTAAATCGTTACGGCAAAATAGTGTGACATTGCGTGATGCCTATGCACGTATTTTTAATGAGGAATTATGGCTTATTGGTTGTCATATTTCACCTTATAAACAGGGCGGGCAGTTTTCTATTGATGAACCAACACGACGACGTAAACTGTTGATTCATAAACGGCAGTTAAAAAAATTGATTGGTAAGACTCAAGAAAAGGGATTGACATTAATTCCTTTAAAACTTTATTTTAAAAATCATTTAGTGAAATTAGAGTTGGGTTTAGGTAAATCAAAAAAAGAATATGATAAACGGCGTGTCATTAAAGATCGTGAGTTGAAACGTGAATTGGATCGCGCTACAAAATTACAAGGGTAAGTTTAATTTAAAACCACTTATTGTTAGTGGACTTATTTTTATCATACCATTGATTTACTTCTTCATCGGTCACCCATTGATAGTCGGTGGGGGCGGTTTGTCTGAGGGTATGATGTTTTCTGCTGGGGTAATGATTGGGAAACGGGGATTCATGTAATGTAATTAAGTCCCAACTTTCGGCACTGTATAGTGTGGTTGTCATGACTATTAATAGGATGAGGTATATTGGTGATTGGGGGTTATAATTCTTTTTTTTCATGTTGAGTCATTCCAAAATAGACTGTTGCAATTGCAGTTAATAGTAATAGTGCCATTAATTGATGTGCGATCGCTGCGTATATCGGGACATGATATACCAATGTAATGACGCCTAATATGAATTGAAAAATAATTGAAAATAGTAAAAAAATAACGGCACGGCGTTGAAACCAAGATAATCGTTGCTGGAATACAAAGTAACTCAATAGCACAATACTAATTAATAAGATAATGGCTAAAATACGATGGATGAATTGAACTGTGATGGGATTATTAATTAAATTAAGCCATATTGGTGTTAATTGTATGGTTTTGTTTGGTAGCCATTGTGCTCCCATTTTTGGAAAGCTATTCATGATATAGCCTGCATTTAAACCGGCGACAAATGCGCCATACATGATTTGAATTGATGTAATAATAATAATGAATTGAGCGTATTTTTTGATTGATTGTTTAATTGGATGACAAACAGGATTGGCAATTTTTAGTAATGTCCACCAAATATAAAGAAATAATAGAAATGCTAAGCTTAAATGTAACATTAATCGAATATGGCTAATATGGGGTTGGTTAACTAAACCACTTTTTACCATTATCCACCCCATTATGCCTTGGAAAATGACGAGGATGCTCATAATAACTCCACGTTTAATGAGTGCTTTATTTAAAATTTTTAAATATCCTAAAATCAATAATGGAATAATAATTGCTAAACCAATTATACGGCCTAACATTCGGTGTGCGTATTCCCAGAAAAAAATCCATTTAAATTCAGCTAACTGCATTGTATTATTAAGTTGTTGAAATTCGGGAAATTGTTGATATTTTCTAAATGCCTCTTGCCAATCATCGTCTGATAATGGAGGAATAACCCCTAGTAAGGGATGCCATTCCGTCATTGATAACCCTGAGTTTGTTAGCCGTGTAATCCCGCCTACCATTATGATACTCATAATTAATATTGCGACACTAGATAGCCATATTATGGCATACTTTTGCTGTTTTGCTTGCATAAGACTCATGTAATCAGAATCATAGGCGGTTGGCAAGTGAGGATAGTGATTGGAAGGGTGTTGATATAATTGCTTTTGATCTAATAGAGTTCTGCGATTATACTGATAGCTATGTCAAATTTTAAAGATCGATCTGATACAGTTTTAGCTTCTGTTATTGCTCGTTTTACTGATTTAGAAATTCAGTATGGTAAAGGGTGTTATTTATATGATTGTAATGATATTGCTTATTTAGATTTTTCATCGGGTATTGGGGTTACTTCTACTGGGCATTGTCATCCTGATATTGTTAATGCTATAACTCAACAGGCAAATCAGTTGATTCATCCTTGTATTGGGGTTGGGTATTATGATCAGGTTATTACTTTAGCAGAAAAATTAACGCTGTTATTGCAGCCTGTTGATTATTCTGTTTTTTTTACCCAAAGTGGTTCAGAAGCCATTGAAACAGCGATTAAATTAGCGACTTATGTTCAAAATAAATATCGTATAGTTGCATTTAAAGGGGGATTTCACGGACGGACACTGGGCGCATTGTCGTTGACGACGTCAAAAACTAAGTATCGAGCGGGTTATGAACCGTTCCTTTATCCGGTTTCTTTTTTGGATTACCCTAATTTATATCATACTGATTTATCTATCGATGATATGGTTGATACAATTATAAAAACGCCACATTTAAATGATCAGGTTGCTGCCGTTATTATTGAACCTATTTTAGGGGAAGGGGGGTACTATATGGCGCCTCCGGAAGTATTATTGGCTTTACAAAAACGGTGTCAGGAATTAAATATTTATTTAATTTTTGATGAAATTCAATCCGGTATTGGGCGAACAGGTGCTTGGTTTTCTTTTCAACATTATGATTTATCTCCTGATATTATAACAACAGCAAAGGGTCTCGGGTCAGGGATGCCGATTGCAGCATGTATTGCTAAAAAAGAGATTATGGATCAATGGACTGCAGGAGCACATGGTGGTACTTATGGGGGCAATCCGGTTGCATGTGCTGCTGCTTTAGCAACATTAAGTGTTATTGAAACTCAATTAACGCAAATTCACTTATTAGGAGAATATGCGTTGTCTTTTTTAAATGAGCAACTTGGGACTCATCCTTATGTGGGTGATATTCGTGGGTTGGGCTTAATGATTGGAATTGAATTTGTAACTGATAAAAAAACTAAAACACCTTATCCTGATTTTATGAAAAAAGTGATGTCATATTGTCTTGAGCGTCAACTTATTATTATTTCTTGTGGGATTTATGATAATGTGATCCGTATAATTCCCCCATTGGTGATTGATAAACGGACGTTGTTAAGTGGATTGCGTATTTTTGTTGAAGGAGTTCATTCTGGTGATCATTAATGGGAAGCGCGCAATTTTAGAGGCACTTCAAGCAGAGCATCCGATTGCTGAAATTTTTATTTCTTCGACACTTCAACGGCATCAATCTGTTACCGATTTATTAGTTCAAGCGGATTTGAATGCGGTACCTGTCTCTACATTATCTTTTAAAGAGTTTAAACAACGGTATCCAGAAAATGAAACGCAAGGTATTGTCGCTATTAGTCAGTCGGTTGTATTTCATTCGTTATCATTGTTAAGTAATGCGGTTGAGTACCCTAAGGTGGTTGTTTTAGATCATTTGGAAGATCCATATAATATGGGTGCGATTATTCGGACTTGTGTGGGATTAGGTGTTAGTGCTTTAATTTTTGGAAAGGATCGACAAGTTAAACTTACAGCAGGCGTTATTAAGGCGTCTTCTGGGGCAGTGTATCATTTACCGTTAATTCAAGTGAGTAATATTGCTCAGTCAATTATTCAGCTTAAGAAGAAGGGGTATTGGGTTTATGGGACGTCGCTTGATGCGGGTGTTGATATTAATTCAGTGACTATTAATTCGCCATTTGTACTTGTGATTGGTAATGAACATAAAGGGATTTCAAAACGTGTTTCAAAGATGGTAGACTTAAATGTATATATTTCAATGGTCGGTAATATTAATTCACTAAATGTGTCCGTTGCAACAGGAATACTTTTATACAAAATGATACACAATGATTGAACCTATATTTAAACAAAAAAGTAGTATTCGTAATAAGATTTTACTGCCATTTGTGGCAGTGATTTCAGTTATTATTGTTGTTTCTATTTTTATTAGTGGTATTTTAATTTATACCAATACAACATCATTATCTGAACAATTGTTAGTTCGTGATCAAAAGATTATTGATCATAACTTTAAAACTATTCAATCTGAATTAGTGACACTCTTTTCGCTTGCTCCTTATCTTAAGTCTTTTCGTTATCGTAGTTTTAATGAGATTTTAAAGCAGCATGAGTATTCACCGTTGTTTAATTGGCAAAGATTACGTTTTTTTACTGATATATCTCAAATTAAACTTGTGGAAAAAGAACCTTATCAAGCTCTTTTTGAACGACCGATGTCATTACAGCCGTATTTATATTCTCAATTTGAACATTTGTATTTTTCTTTTATTGGGTCTTTTATTCCCAATTCTAATCGGCGTAGTAAACCAGTTGTGTTTGAATGGCAGTTATCTGATGTGACATTAGCGTATATTCAAGACTTAATAGAGAGTGATTTTGCATTAATATATTACTCTGATAAAAGTGATTTGGCACATTTAGAACTTTTAATGGCTTCTCCATTGATTCGTGATTCGATTGAATTGCAATTGCTTATTAAAGAGTTTTTGGGTAATAAAAAGTTAGTAGATTCTGTGCCATTTTCTTATAAATTAGGGACTAAAACTTATTTTTTTTCTTATCAGAAAACGTCGTGGTCACCGGAATTATACACCGTTGTTGTAACTTCAGTTAATTCTTTATGGGGCACTAATTTAAAGCTTGTTTTATTTGTTTTTGTTATTTTACTTGTTATTGGTATTGTAATATATGCAATATATGCATTAATTATTCGTAAGTTAACGACTTCGATTGAAATTATTTCGTCGGTTTCTAAAAAAGTAGCCAATGGGGATTTAGATCAACATGTTTATCTTGATCATGATGATGAAATTGGTGATTTGTCTAGCTCATTTAATCAGATGATTTCAAACTTAAAGACGTATGCTGAAAGTATTAAGGATGAAGTGTATCGTTCTCAAGCAATTATTTCATCAATTCCTGAATGTATTATTGTGACAGATTTGGATAATCGCTTGATTTTAGCTAATGAAAAAGCAGAGTTAATGTTTAATTTTTCTGGAAATGAGCTTAAAGGGAAAGAAATTTTAAAACATATTAGTAATGATGAGTTGCGTCGTGCGATTGACGCTCAGAACACAGATGGCTTGATTGTCAAAGAAATTAAAATAATGAATGAGGATCAAGAAGAACGGATTTATTCTTTAACATCGAGCTATGTTGAAAATCAGATGGGTAAACTGTTAGGGATTATTACAGTATTGCGTGACTTAACGCATGAACGACAAATTGATTTATTACGTGATGGGTTTTTAAGAACTGTTTCTCATGAGTTGCGGACGCCGTTAACTTCTGTTATTGGGTTTATTGAAATTGTGATGACAGATTCAAAAAGTAAAGTAAAGAAATCAAATCAAAAATATTTAGAGACTGCTTTGAATGAAGCTAAGTTATTAAAAACATTAATTGATGATTTGTTAGATTTATCACAATTTAAAGCAGGTAAAACTAATATGGATATTTCTGATATTTCTGTTAAAGACCTGATAGCGTCTTTAATTGTTTCTATGAAACCTTTGACGAAGGGAAAAGAATTAAAATTAACTGCTAAAAAAATAGACAAGAATATTATTATTAAAGGGGATTATAGTAAAGTACGACGTATTTTTTTGAATATTATTTCTAATGCTATTAAATTTACAAAAAAAGGAGATATTTCGATTTCATGTATAGAAACTGAACATTATGTTGAGATTTCTGTTACGGATACTGGAATTGGAATTCGTTCATCTGAAAAAGAAATTATTTTTGAAAAGTTTCGTCAGATTGATTATTCGTCTCGTCGTGAATATGATGGGATTGGTTTAGGCTTATCGATTGTTAAAGAATTAGTTGAAATGCATAATGGAACGATTAAGATTGAAAGTGAATATGGCAGGGGAAGTACATTTACTGTTTTGTTGCCGTCTCTTAAAGAACAAATGACGCTTTCTGATATTTAATAAGGAGTTCATTTCTACGTAAGTTAGAGTTTGGTACGATTGTAATATGGCCTAATTTTCGTCCTGGTTTTTTTTCTTTGCCATAGTGATGAAGATAAGTATCTGGTTCATTGTCACTTTTTGATATTGATGTTCCAATAATGTTGATCATTGCGGGGTATTTTTTTGTCGTTGTTGGACCTAAAGTGTGGTTTGTAATGGCGCGAATATGATTTTCAAATTGGCTGGTCTTTGCTCCTTCAATGGTCCAATGGCCAGTATTATGGACACGGGGGGCACATTCGTTAATGATTAATTTGTTTTTGACTAAAAATAATTCGATTGCTAATGTTCCTACATATTGGTGATGGGTCATTAATTGTGAGAGATAGGATTTGGCTTGTGTGTAATAAGGTGAATTTGGGATGACTGTTGAAGTGTGTAATATTCCATGGCAATGGGTGTTTTGTACCAGATCATATGTGATTATTTTTCCTTTGCTATCGCGGGTACCAATGATTGAAAGTTCGGTATCAAATGGAATGACTGTTTCTGCAATAAATGTATTGGGTGTGATTAAGTGACTTATTTTTTTAAGATCGGAAGCTGTTTTAAGTAGATATTGGCCTTTACCGTCGTATCCATCAAAGCGTTTTTTTAGTAGGACTGGGAATTTTTGAATTTCACAATGCGTATTAACGGGATAAAATGGGGCAACAGGGATGTTTAATTCCATAAAATGTTGTTTTTCAGTTAGTCGGTCTCGTTTGATTTTTAGGAGTGAAAATGCAGGGTATAGTGGGACTTTTTGTTCAATTTTTTCAATGATTTTTAGAGGTAAGTTTTCAAATTCCCATGTTACGACATCTACGTTTTCTAAAAATGACTTTAATGCATTCGTATCAGAAAAAGCTGCATTGATAAATCTGCCACAATGTTGTGCACATGCTGTTTTGTTAGGATCCCAAATGATTACGTTATGATTTAATTGTTTTGCTGCTTGGGCTAGCATTAAAGCAAGTTGTCCGCCACCTAAAACTCCAATGTTCATCAGGGTGTCGTTAAGTTAGGGTCTAAAGGGTTATTTAGGACTGATTGGGTTTGTTGTTTTCGAAATTCATTTAATTTTTGGTGTGTTGTTGGGTTTTCGATTGCAATAATGCTTGCAGCAAGTAGGCCTGCATTTTTAGCACCAGCTTCGCCGATTGCAACGGTTGCTACAGGGATTCCGGCGGGCATTTGCACAATGCTTAATAGCGAGTCTAATCCATTGAGTGTTTTTGATTGAATGGGAACACCAATAACAGGAAGTGTGGTTTGTGCTGCTACCATACCTGGTAAATGTGCGGCGCCTCCGGCACCTGCAATGATTACTTTGAGGCCGTTTTTAATTGCTGTTTGTGCGTAGCTATTCATATTTTCAGGTGTTCGGTGTGCGGATACAATTTTAGTTTCATAGTCAATTTCGAGTTCTTTTAATATATGTGTCGTATGGATCATCGTTTGCCAATCTGATTTTGATCCCATAATTACACTTACAATTGCCATTAATGACTCCTTATTATTTTTTAATTTTTGTTTATGTTTATTTTAACATAAAAATAGGGTGATATAACCCCTTTGACGTATTTTTAGATATAAAAACGCCATTGAAGATTTTGCCCTTTTGAAATTCCGATTCGCGTTGCGGTTTGAACTTGGTTATTTGGACTGCTTTTTCCGGATAATTTAATGGGACAGTTTGGATTTAATAATGATTGACCATTCCATTTTGGATTAATTTCTAGTCCAATCATTAATTTTGCAGGTCCATTTAATAAATTTTCATTTTTTGTTATTTGAGGTCTATTTTTTTGTATATTTGAGAGACCGATGGTTGGTTTTATTTTTCGGATTAGCACGGCTGCTCCATAATTTTTATTTTCAGTTACAAAGTTGAGGCAATGGTACATTCCATAGATGAAATAAATATAGATATGTCCAGCCGCATAAAACATGGGTTGGTTACGAGGGGTTTTTTTGCCATTATAGGCATGGCAAGCGGGATCATTTTCTGTGTAGGCTTCTGTTTCGGTAATAATCCCGCCACAGCTATGATGTTGATGATGGACTGTTAATTGCATTCCTAAGAGTTTTTTTGCAATTGTTATAGTGTCTTTTTTGAAAAAATTTTTCATTGCTATAACTATGAATTATTATGAATATAATGTAAACTTTTTAATTATTAGACTTTGGAGTAGGATGTTAAATTATGGCTAAGTTCATCAAGTCAACGACTGATTTAATTAAAGAAATTAAGCCGACTTCTGTCATTGCCAAAATTCTTCGTCGGTTACCTAAAGACCCATTGTTGCGTTCATATAGTCAAGTTTATTTAGGGTCATTACCAGATCGTATTTTATCGCTCTATTCTGTTGATCATTTGGTTGTATTTATTCAAAATCGGTATCAGTTTTTTATTAATTATATTGATTATGATCGGTTTCATTTTGAGTTAACTAAAGTAGTTGATGATCAATTAGCTCGCGATGTTTTTGTATTAGAGTTGACGTGTCCGGATGCTTACTTTTTATTGATTACTTTGGAATTGATGTTACAGCGTTACGATGCACGTATTACGAAGATGTATCATCCTATTTTTCAGATTAATCGTAAAAATGGTAACGTGGTTAATATTCAAAAATCTAAAGCTGGGGTTGAGTTACGTTCAAGTATTTATCTTGAATTTGATATTTCAGTTTCAGATCAGGGATTAATTTCTAAACTTAAAAATGAAATTTCTCAAAAAATGTCGGCTATTCAATATGCTCAGCAGGATCATCATCAGATGTTACAGTTGTTAATGGATGTTAAAACATTGATGCATCAGCATCCAAGTCCGGTCCCTCATTTTCATCAAGAATGGATTGATTTAATGGATTGGCTTAAGGATTATAATTATTCTTTTTTTGGATATTGTCGATTTGATCTTAAGGGGAAAGCTAAAAAAACAGTTTCCTTGGATTCTGAGTCTTGTTTGGGTATTTTGCGAGATGATTTTTTTGCGTATGATTCTAATTTGTTAGCGGTGATGAAAAAGCATTCTCAACGTTTTGTGGGATATCGCTCGCCGTTTATTTTTGATGTTATTGCTTATGAAAGTCCGATTCAGCGATTTGAAAATTTGATGCGTTTGAGTATTAAAATTCCAGTTTCTAAGACACATATCGTTGAGCATAATTTTATTGGTTTGTTAAAGCGAAGTTCATTGTTAGTTAAAAATCAGGATACACCTATTATTCGTTTGAAAATGGATATGATTATTGAAAATAAACATTTATTACCGGGTAGTTATGATTATAATCAAATTATTCGTATTTTTACTTATACGCCTAAGTTTGAGTTATTTCGTACGCCGACAGAACTTTTATATCAAATGGTGGATAATTTATTATCGATTACTAACCCTAATGATGTCCATTGTTTTACACGCCGAGAATTGGATGTTCATCGAACATTTGTGATGGTAGTGGTGCCGTTGTCGTTGTTTACGTCTAAAAATATTCAAAAAATTGATTCTTTTTTATGCGCGTATATTCCTCATGAATCATATGAATTTATTGAAGTTAAAGGGATTCATTTGTCTTGGATTAGTTTTATTTTTGATCAACCGAATCATCCTAAGTATAAATTAGATATTCCTGATTTAGAAAGTAAAATTAAAGCGCAAATTAAGCCTTGGGAAGAATTATTAAAGTTATCCTTGTTGACGCAGTTTTCTGTTTCAGATTCTAATCAATTATATAAGAAATATGCGTTGATGTTTCCGGCGCATCATCGTGTTCGTCGTACGCCTCAGGAAACAGTTCGTGATATTGTTTTTTTAGAACAATTACATGAAACCAAAGCGCCTCAATTTAATTTGGTGCCATTTGTTTTTTCGGATTCTGTTTTGCATAACAAGGCATCTATTTTGTTTATTTATAACTTAGATAAGATTGACCTTATTCATATTATGCCAATTTTACATAATTTAGGGATTCATGTATTTGATGAATTAACGACGCGGATTGGGACGCGTGATAATATGATGGCATATATTCATTCATTTCGTGTGGCGCATCAAGATGATAGTTATTCTAAGTTGGATGAAAATTTGTTGCAGGGTTTATTGATTGATTTGTTACAAGCGGTTTTTAATGGATATACTAGTAATGATCCGCTTAATGCTTTGGTGGTTCGGTCACATTTATCTTGGCAGCAAGTTAATGTTTTAAAAACGTATCGTGCATATTTATTACAAATTGATGTTTCTGTTAGTCGTGAAAAAATTAATAATACACTATTAAAACATACGACATTATGTCATTTATTACTTAAATATTTTCAAAATCGATTTGACCCTGAGCTTAAAGCATCTGCTTTAGAGCGTCAAAATGGAATCTTAAAGAAGCTTAAAGGAGATATTTTAGATTATTTGCGTGAGGTTAGTGATTTAACTGAAGATATTTTATTGATGCGGTTATTTTTGATTATGGAGAATACCTTACGAACTAATTTTTTTGTGGTTAAGGATGATGATTATTTTATTTCTATTAAGTTAGATACCCAGAAAATTAAGTTGCCGGGTCCAGTGCCTTATCGTGAAATTTTTGTTTATGATGCAGAGATGGAAGGGACTCATATTCGTTTTGGGCCGATTTCCCGAGGGGGATTACGTTGGTCAGATCGTCGTGATGATTTTCGTCGTGAGATTTTGGATCTGGTTAAAACCCAACAGACCAAAAATGTTGTTATTATTCCGGTTGGCTCAAAAGGAGGGTTTGTGATTAAAAAGGGGGTTTCTGGGCATCAGCTTGCATTGGAATCTAAATTACAGTATCAAAAGTTTATTAAAGGATTACTAGATATTACTGATAATTTTAATGATAAGGGACGTATTATTAAAGCACGTCAGGTGATTTCTTATGATGAGCCTGATCCTTATCTTGTTGTTGCTGCTGATAAAGGGACTGCGTCTTTTTCAGATTATGCGAATGAGGTTTCTCAAGCGTATCAATTTTGGTTAGGGGATGCATTTGCGTCTGGTGGTACTTGTGGTTATAGTCACAAAGAAGTGGGGATTACAGCGAAAGGGGCATGGGAATGTGTTCGACTTCATTTTAAAGAGTTGGGACAGGATGTTCAAAAAGATCCAATTACAGTGTTAGGTATTGGGGATATGGCTGGAGATGTGTTTGGTAATGGGATGTTACTTTCAAAATCGATTAAATTGCAGGCGGCTTTTAATCATCTTCATATATTTTTAGATCCAGATCCAGATTCTGCTCAATCATGGAAAGAGCGACGACGTTTATTTAGAAAAGAGCGGTCACAATGGACTGATTATCAAGCTGATTTGATTAGTAAAGGAGGCGGTGTTTTTGATCGCTCTGCTAAAAATATCAAGTTATCTTCGCAAGTTCGTAGACTATTGAATACCACTCAGAAGGAGTTAAATGGGGATCAGTTGGTTAAGCTTATATTGCAGATGTCTGTTGATTTATTATGGTTTGGTGGTATTGGAACGTATATTAAATCTGATAATGAAATGCATTATGATGTGGCGGATCCTGCTAATGATTTAATACGAATTAATCATTCAGAGTGTAATGTAAAAGTGATTGGTGAAGGGGCAAATTTGGGTATGACACAGTCTGCACGAATTGAATTAAGTCGTAATGGTGTTCGTTTGAATACTGACTTTATTGATAATTCAGCGGGTGTCAATATGTCTGACTATGAAGTGAATCTTAAAATTTTTCTTTCTCAATTAGTGCTTGCTAAAAAAGTAAAAACAATGGATGAACGTAATCATTTATTAAAAGAGATGACTGAAGCGGTGGCAGAATTGTCGGTGGCAAATAATCGTAAAAATCATTATTTATTATCCTTAGATCAGTTACGTTCTCAGCAAAATAGCACATTATTTTTTAAATTGATTACGCATATGGTCAATAAAAAGCAGCTTAATCCTGTGGAAGAGTGTATTCCTGATTTGGGTGAATTGGAAGACATTTTAACTCATCATGAAATGTTACCTAGGCCGTTATTAGCGACGGTACAAGCGTATGTTAAGATGGCGGTATATGATCAGTTGATTCAATCTGAGCTTCTTGAAAAGGATGAGTTAGATTTTTTATATAGGCCTTATTTTCCTGAATTGATTTATAAATTATCACCTAAAATTAGTCAAAGTCATCGTTTGAAAAAAGAAATTGTTGGTACGCTTGTTGTTAATTATATTGTTAATCAAGCGGGATCAACTTTCTTTTTTAAGGTTGAGCAGTTGACGGCAAAACCTGTAGATTCTATTGCAATTGCGTATTTGTTAGCTAATCAACTTTTGGATGGAGATTCTCTTAAGTCAATGATTTTAAATTCGTCATTGTTATCTGATGTACAATATCAGCATTTATTATATGTTGAGCAAATTATTGAAATGGTTGTTTTAGATTTATTGCAATTGTCTAATTTTGAGTTGTCTTTATCTTTATTACCTCAGCTTGAATCTATTAAATTACAACTTATTTCTACTGAATTTGATTCAGATTTATTGAAGCGCTTGGAAGTGATGGACCGGTATAATGAACTTTGTAATTTATTTTATTTAAATCAGTTTAAACATATTAATATTACAGACGCATGTCAGGTTTTGGATTCGTTGGATGTTATTTTTGAATTTAATTTTCTCAAAGAGCAACTTTTAGCTTTAGAATTGAAAGTTACTTGGGATATTAATCAACGAGAACTATTGTTGCAG
>MDSW01037052.1_pt1 | contig 13918 bp, 16 predicted proteins | sample 811171 | NCBI WGS metagenome assembly MDSW01 (sample SAMN05326641, study PRJNA326480) | marine metagenome | isolation source: seawater | place: Atlantic Ocean: North West | collected 2012 | reverse complement strand
GCCGCTGAGTGTCGTTCCATACAAAACAAGTTCACCGGTCAGTTGAAAGGGGGCGCGATCAAATGTTGAAACCGGGCGATGGGTGAAAAACGTTTGTATAGAACGCACCTGAGTCCGCCGACGCGCAAGTCTCCGAAATTAATCACCCCCGCGTGCCCCATGTAATACACGTTCGGGGCGACGTACCCTCCGTGGTACAGCTCCCAGAGGTAGTTCGACGCCTCGTGGTTCCCGCCGATGAACAGCGTCGGGTACGGCGCGACTTTCGCGCCGCTGTAGTACGAGTGGAACGTCCCAAGCTCCTTGTACTTGTTCGGCACGGACATGCACTCGACGTCGTCGACGTTCCGGATCGCTTGGAAATCGCCGCAGCATATCAGCAGGTCGATGACGATCCCCTCCGCGCGCTCCAGGTGTTTCATCGCGGCGTAGATCTTGTCGAGCTCGCCGTGGCAGCACCCCTCCACGGCGATCTTCATCGCGGGAGGAGGGGCGGGGATCTGGGGGAGGGGCGCCGACGAGAGTGATTTTGATTTTGGTTTTTCGAGATTGCTCACGCATCAAGTTTCGGCGAGTCGGCGCGGGGTCGGTCGAGTCGAGCGGAAACGACGGTTCACAGACCCTCGTGTGATCGACCGCTGCGCACCGCTGAAACTGCCACGACGAGCCGCTTCCGCGCTCCCGTCCGCCTCGCGCGTCGTCTCTCGTCGTCGTCACTTCGTCCCATCGCGCGACGCCTCGCCTCTCCACCGATGGCGGCGCTCGCTGCCCCCCGCGCGTTCGCGACGCCCTCGCGCGTCGCGTCGAGAAGCGCCGCTCCCTCGCGACGGACGCGATCCACGCGCGCGCGCGCCAAGGCGGAGAACGTCTCCCCCGACGATCCGAAGTTCCTGGGCCGCAAGGGAACGCGCCGAGACGAGATAACGGACGAAGACGCGGACACGACCGTCGCGCGCACCGCGGTCAAGCTCGACGGCGCGTTCGGTAAGCCCTCCGCGGCGAAGGAGACGTGGGAGCCGTTCCAACGCGCCGCGCGCGCGGGCTTGATGGACGCGTACGTCGCCGGCGGCGCGAGCGCGGCGGCGGGATCGAAGCGCGGCGACGCCTCCGCCGAAGAAGACGCCTCCGCCGAAGCGGACGTCGTGCACACGTCGCTGTGCATCGCGATGGAGGACGACGCGTTCAAATCGAGGACCGCGGTGCCGCTGCCCATCGACGCGTACGTCAAGCGCGTGGATAAGCTCGTGAACGAGTTCATGCAGCGCGACTACGAGTCGCTCGTCGCCGCGGGGACGACGACGACGCGCGACGTGATCGACGCGCTCGAGGACTATCTCTACGTGCAAAATCAATACCGCGCGCCGAAAGGCTGGAGGGAGATGTACTCGCCGTACCGCACGTACTTCCACAACGTCGTCGCGCAGAAGATCGGCATCCCCGCGACGCTCGCGGCGATATACATCGGCTGCGTCGAGCGTCTCGCCGAGAGAGGCGTCTTGACGGAGGGCGTAGACGTGTGCGTTCGACCCAAAGGCGCGCGGGACTCCGCGGCGGGGGTCACGGCGCCGTCGCCGCCGTGGGGGGTGATTCGCGAGAGCGAGGAGCGGCCGTCGAACGCGGTCGTGTGCACGCCGCTGATGTCCACGAGGCTGCAGCTCAGCGCGCTGAAGCGCGCGTACTGGCCGTGGGAGTGGGACGACGCCAGAGACTCGGGGGTTTTGCTCGCGGTGGAGGCGGCGGCGTACGCGGCCGGGAACCGCATGAACACCGCCGCCGGCGTGGTCGGCATCATCCAACCCACCGGTCGGCCGTTCGGGGACCTCCCGATGGCGACGCTGGCGACCGAGCGGCTGCTCGCGCTCGACGGCGGCGTGGGGTTCGAGGCCAGGGACCTAGGCGTTTTGTTGTTCCACGACGGAAGGTACGGCGAGGCGTTGGAGCTGCTGGAGGGGTTCGAGGCGTGGAAGAGAGACGGCGGCGCCGACGCGGCGCCGATCTTCGTCGGCGACGTGGTCAACCTCGGCGGCAGCGACGCGGTGCTCGCCGCGGAGCTGCAAGTGCGAGAGGACGAGGCGTTGGATCGGCTGATGTTGATCTTGCGGAAGAGAGTGTTGGAAGAGACGATCGCGTTGGACGACGACGAAAAGAGGTCGGGGACGGTGTGAACGAACAGAACAGACGAGTCGTCGCGACGTTCCGACGCGAGCGAACACGTTCAGTACTGCGACCGCATTTTACTACTAAGTAAAAGTCGATGAACGACCCGCCGGCGACGACCGACGCGACGCGCCGCCGCGATGACGCCGCGCGTCATCAGATCATCCTTCCTTCTCCACGTCGCGCTCCGACGTCGGCGACGTGAGGAACGCGTAGAACTCGTCCTTCCACTCCTTCTTGTCGTGATCGAGCGTCCACTCGAGCGCTTTCACCTCGTGCCCGTACCCGTCGCCGCCGTCGTCGTCGTCGCCGCCGTCGCCCGTCTCCACCCCGTGCCTCTCGTCTATGTTCCGACTCCGCATGACCGCGTAGAACGTGCTCGTGCGCGTGCCCCACTTGGCGTTCTCGCCCGGCCGCACGAACGGCGACGGCGACGCCTCCATCGCGGGAGGCTCGCCGTCCTTTTCGACGTCCCACCGATCGAACTCCGCGTGGTTTCCCAACACGTCGCGAAGCAACACCGTCGGGCTCACCACGGACCACTGAAACCATGCGGGGGGCGGGATGCGATTGGTCAGTGTGTGATCAGATTCGATGACGTGGCATAACGTGTGGTGGATAACGAGCGAACGGGAGTCGCACCTCGGACTTTGCCCCGAAGACGTGCCAGGCGCGGTTCACTCGCGCCATCTCCTCCTCCATCGCCTTCTTCCCGTTTTTAATCTTCGGCCACGGCGCGTCCAGCGCGGCGTTCGAGAGGCCGTAGATCGCCCCGCCGACGTCCTCGTCCGAGCACTCCGCGGATTGCTTCGCGGCGAGCGGCGTCGCCGTCCCGGCGTCGTCGCCGCGGTTGGAGAGGCACGCGAACTCGCCCGTCCTCGCGTCGCCCACGATGAGCGAGAACCCGTTGTACTTCTCGACGACGCCGCCATCCTCCGCCAGCGCGCGCAGAAAGTCGAGCGGGGCGTCGTCGCCGTCGAGGAACTTCACGGGCAGCTCCCCGCGCGACGGCGACGTCCCCGGAGGATGCCGCGGCGTCTCCTCGTGATAGTTGGTCACCACGGCGACGCGCCCGGTCCTCGTGATGCCCATCCACGTCCCCTTCGCGTCCTCGTCGCGGCCGGCGAGGACGTCCGCGCGGTCGGGCCAGAAGTGCATCTGCTGCGTCGGCCTGCGGAGGAGGAGAGAGGGGAGGGGAGGGGAAGGGAGGAGGAGCGTGAGTCGGACGGACGGTCCGATCGATCGACTGGATTTTTCCTCGCTGTCAACGATCGTCGTCGACGCCGCCGCGCGTCGTCGCGTCGCGTCGTCGCGCACCTCTCGTAGCTCTCGTCGCGGTTCACGGCGAGGACGAACACGTACGGGCTCTTGAGCGCGTCCTCATCGGGGTCGGGGTCGCCGAGGAACAGGAACGCGACGCACATCGTCGCGGCGCGGCGCGGGCGCGCGAGAGTGAGGCCTCGGATCCCGCCGCGCGGGGACAGCTCATCAGCGGGCGCGAGTCCGCGAGAGCGAGATCGAGCCAGGTGCGTTCTATAAAAGTTTTTTACCCATCGCTCGGTTTCAACACTTGATCGTGTCCCCTTTCAACTGACCGGTGAACTATTTTTGTATGGAACGACCCTCAGAGAAGGCCGTTTGCCCCCGGTCATCCTTAAGGCCCCCTCGACGGAGGCGCGCGCGGTCAGAGACGAGCCGCGCCCCACGCACGCGTCTCGAGCGGCGGCCTCGACGACACCTATCGCGTGACGCATCGAACGACGTCGGACGCGATGACGGTGCGTCCTCGTCCCCGACCCGTCGCGCGCGGGAGGGAGGGACCCGGGGGGACGTATCGCGCCATCCCCATCCATCTCGCTCCCATTTCGGGACGCGACCGGGTTTCCGCCCCCCCCCCTCGCGTCCCGCGCGCGTCGACGACGGCCGCGTCGCGCGTCCTCCGCGGGGTATCGCGCGGGGGCGACGAACGCTGACGCTCGATCCGCGTCGATATTCCCCGCGCGACGTCCTCGCCCGACCTCGGCTCGCGTCGCCCCGCGTCGCGAGCGATGCCGACGCGTTCGAACGCCGGACCCGCGAATTCTCACCTCAACCCATCCTCCCCCTCTGCCCCACCATCGCGCCCCCCCCCACACCAGACCGACAGCGAGCGCTACTCCTTCATCGTGGAGTACCTCGACCCGCACGCGGGGCTGACGTTCCGGTACCAGCTCCTCTTCTGGGCCGCGGACTCGTCCGTCGAGATGTACGACATCAAAAACCGCCGCTCGTTTTTAAAGAAGACGCGCGTGCCCTCGATCACGACCAAGGATTTCTTCCTCGGCGCGACGATCACGGTGTACTCCAGGCAGCTGAAGGTGGTCGAGTACGGCGACGCGCACACGGAGCGCGCGTTCGCGTCCGCGCGCCAGCGCGTCTTCGCGCTCGTCAAGCCGAACGCGATCCGATCGGCGGGGAAAATAATCCACGCCGCCGTCGCGAGCGGGTTCGTCGTCGCGGAGTGCAAGATGGCGACGATGCAGCGCGCGGACGCGGAGCGGATGTTCGGCGACCGGAACGACCGCGCGCTCGTGAACGACGCGTGCGCGGGCGCGTGCGTGGGGATCGCGCTCGTGAGCGAGGACGCGGTGGCGAAGTTCGCCGCGCTCAACGGCGAGAAGGCGCGTTCATATCTACACCGGTCCCCATACGACCGCGTCGGCGTGGTGAACGCCGATCCTTAAGGGCTTTTGCCGGCGAATCTCTCCGCCCAGGGTCCCTCGCTGCTTTCAATCCCCGCCCTCGACGTCTTTCAACTCCGCTTCTGACGCCTTTCAACTCCACCCCGACGTCGTCGCTTTACAGGGATCGACCGACCCGTCCACGCTGCACGGCGCTTTCGGCGACGCGTGCGTCGCGTCGTCCTCGGAGTCTGACGCGGAGACGCAGTGCGCGACGTTCTTCGCGCTGCCGTCCGCGGCGAAGTTTGAGAACACGTCGCTGTGCATCGTGAAGCCGCACGCGATGGCGAACCTGGGGTTGATCGTGGACGGCGTCCTCGAGGGCGGGTTCGCGGTGACCGGGATGCAGACGTTTACCCTCGATCGCGCAAACGCGTCGGAGTTTTTAGAGGTGTACAAGGGCGCGGTGCCAGAGTACAACGCGATGGTGGACGAGCTCACGTCCGGGGCGTTTTGCGCGCTGGAGGTGGCGGCGAGCGACGGCGCGGCGGACGCGGTGACGGCGTTTCGCGAGAAGGCGGGTCCCGCGGATCCGGAGATCGCGAGGGCGCTCCGCCCGGAGTCGCTGCGCGCGAGGTTCGGGTTCGACAAGGTGAGAAACGCGGTGCACTGCACGGACCTCGCGGAGGACGGCGCGCTGGAGACGACGTACTTTTTCAAGATTCTCCAGTCCGTGGCCGCGTGACGCGACGCGCGAGAGAAGAGAGGAGAGAAAGACGGGGCCGAGCCAAGGGACTAACTTATACTCTAGAAGAACGAATTCGGCGTCGCCAAAGTTGTTAAATATTCAAACCAGATGCTTCATCACCGGAGACGCGTCCGTCGCGTCCGTCGCGTCCGTCGCGTCGGTCGGTCACAAGAACCCCGGCGGAGGGTCCCACGTCGTCGCGCCCGTGTCCTTGTTCCAGTAGTACGTCTTCCCCTCGGCGTCTTTCACCGCCTGCCACGCGCCCACCTTCGCGACGACCGGGACCGGGGCGGCGGCGGCGGCGGCGGCGACGACGGCGGACGTCTTCGTCTTCGTCTTCGCGGCGGACGCCCTCTTCGCGTCGTCGTCGACGTTCGCGTTCGTAACGGCCGCCTGCGCGGCGTTTCGACCGCCGCCGCTCTCCGTCGCCGCGGCGGCCTCCGCGATGCGCCTCGCCGCCTCCGCGAGCTTCGCGGCGTCGAACCCGCCGCCGCCCTCCACCCCGGGAGGCGTCTCCGGGTTCATCCCGTTCTTCAGGCAGTGCTTCAGCCACGCGTAGTAGTCCACGCCTTCGCCGCCTGGCCACAGGAACGAAAACTCGACGCGGTTGTCCCGCTGCTTCTCGCGCGTGACGTCCTCGAACTTCTTACCGTTCTTCACGACGAACTCCGCCACCTTCTGCACGCGCTTCAGGAGCGCGGGGTCGTCCGGCTTGAGCGCGAACGGCGGTCGGTCCTCCGTCGCGCCCGAGGCGTCCGTCAAAATCGTCGAATTCGTCGTCGTCATGATCGTCGCGCGCTCGCGTCCGTCGTCGCCGCCGTCCCTCTTCCTCTTCTCGCCCGCGGCGGCGTCGCCGCGACCGCCGGCGTCCTCGCCGCCGTCCCCGCCGCCGCATCCCTCCGCCTCCGCCTTCGCGCGCTGCGCCGCGGCGTACGCCTTCGCCGCCGCGGCCATCTTGTCGATGTCCACGACTTTGTCCTTCTTCGAGCGCGTCGACCCGATCGCGCTCGAGAAGCGCGTGTCGTTGCTGAACTTTTCCCTGCGGCGACGCGACGCGACGCGACGAGACGAGACGAGACGAGACGAGACGACGCCGGCGGTCAGATCGCGGCGCGGAGGGGCGTCGACGGGAGCGATCGGACGTCGAGACGCGAGGGAGCGGACGGAGGGCGCGGGCGCGAAGGACGGAAGGATGGCGACGGTGACGAGACGAGATCCGACGCGAACGAACGAAGAATCGCGACGACGCGTCGGAAACATGGGGGCGGGCGAGCGAGCGCGACGCGACGCACTTCCAGTCGACGGTCCCCTCCGCGTTCCGCGCGTTCCTCATCTGCGCCCCGGACATCATCTGCCCGTCCGGGCCGCGGACTTTCCTGTACCCGCCGACGTTCCCATCGGCGGATGCGGATCCTCCTCCCTCTCTTCCTCCTCGATCGGATCCTCGATCTCCTCCTCCTCGCGCGGCCGCGTCCGCGGCCTCGCGTCGGCCGCGGTCGAACTTGTCCATGTTCTCCCACACCTCCGCGTGCTTCCCCGTGTGCACGACCTGCCCGCGCAGGGCGTTCCACACGTCGCCGCCGCCCATCGTGGACGACGTCAGACCGCGCGCGTCGCGACACTGATCGACGACGCGCGAAATAGATTTGACACGCCGCAGAGTGTTGTTGAGAAAACACGTTCGCGTTCGAGCGCGCGGGAGAGAGGCGAAAGGCGAGACGAGACGCGTCTCATCAGCGCGTAAAGGTTAATCATCCCTCACAACGCGAAAAAAAAACACCCTCCAAGAACGTCGCGCGCGCGCGAAACCCGCCGACGCGCGCGCCCTCCGCCGACGGAGCCTCGGCGGTCTCTAGTAGACCGCCGAGGCGCGGCCGACTACCGGCGCGACGCGAATCCCTCCATCCGCGCGCGCTCCGTTCCGTCCAAACCCCACTGTTGCAACATCACTCCGCCGTCCAACGCGATCCACGGTCGTCCCGACCAAACGGATCGCTTAGATCGCCTGGACCTGGAGCCCGGGGGGAAGGGACTGCTTCAGCTTGTCCGCCTTGTCGCCGTCCGACACGACGAGCGTGTACAGGTACTTGCTGCACCGAACCTTGAACTTCGTCTTTCCGCCCGTCTTCTTGATCTTCACGCTCTTCGCGTCCTTGCGGCGCGCGGTGAGGAGGAAGTCCTTGATCTCGTGGATTTGCTTCGGCTGCGGACGGGAGGGGAAGGGGGCGGGGAGGGTCAGCGAGGGGGAAGGGGTCGACGGACGGAGGGAGGGAGACGCGCGCGCGGGACGACGACGGGCGACGCGAGCCTCGCGAGCGAGGCTCAGGTCAAACGAAGGATGGGATGAATCCCCGCCGCGAGGGGATCGCGCGCGCGATGCGACGTCGTCGTCGATTCCGCGACGCCGCGCGTCGCGTCGCGTCGAGGAGGGCCTCGACGACGACGACGGCGCGAGACATCGCGTCGGAATCGACGCGCGGGGCGTCGCGCGTCGCGTTCCCGGTCGACGCGTCCGCGGAGAAAAACCCTAAGCGCGCGCGATGCGCGAGATTTCGCGACGGAAACGACGCCGCGGCGGCGCGACGGCGCCGCGCGCGCGCGACGCGCGCGCGCGCGGCGGCGGCGAGCGTGTTCGAGAGACGCACCATCGTGTCCGAGCGAGCTAACGCGGCACCCGGTGTCGTCGGTAAAGGGCGAGCGAAGGCAGCGGCTACGGCTTTTGTCGCTTGCGAGGTGAAAGTGTGATGCGCGCCGCGCGCCAACGCCCTGTATGTAGTACTGTTTCATCGTACTCGCGTATGAGCAAACAGTAAGGGAAGAGACAGGATTCCTCGGTCTTCGGTCGGTGATCTGTAGCCGCGAGCATCTCGGTCGAACACCAGTTCTCGAGACGCGCGACGACGGGAACGATGAGTTGCGCGACGTGCGGCCGAAGCGTCGGCCTGTGCTCGTGCCCGCCCGGGGAGGACGAGGTCGGGGAGGGCCCGATACGACGACGACGACGCGCGACGCGCTCGTCGGACGCGCCGACGCCTCCGCGGCATCCCGCGGAAGCGGAGCACCTCGGCGCGAGGCTCGGGCGCGAGGACGCGGCGGTCCCGTCGCTGGAATCGCTCGCGCCGTTCGCGGACTACGACCGCCGCCGAGCGGTCGAGAAGCGCTGGGAGCTCGAGGCGAAGGCGAAGCTCGGTCTGTGCGGCCGCGGCGCGGACGCGATCCCGGGAGCGGGCGCGGGGCGCAGATTCTGGGTCGGAGGCGCGGTGGAGTTCGCCGCGGGGGGGACGCACGGGCGGACGATGCACGACGCCGCGAAGGCGGGCGACGCGAGCGCGGTCGCGCGGAGGCTCTCGCGGGGGGAGCATCCGGACCAGGGCGATTTCTTAGCGCAGACGTGTCTCATGCTCGCCGCCGCGGAGGGGTGCGCGCCTCTCGGACGTGGGATGGATTCGTAACGGCTTTTTCTCGCGAGAAGGACAAAAATGATAACTCACAGTCCGGGAAGAACGAACGAACGAACGAATCGACTCACCCTCCTCGGTCCCCCTTCTTCCCTCGCACTTCTCTCCGCAGGCACGTCGACGTCGTCGCGGCGTTATTCGACGGCGGCGCGGCGCCGAACGCGAGGGACATAAACGAACGCACGGCGCTGCACCACGCGGCGATGCTCAACGCCGGCGGCGGCGTCGGCGAGGAGGTGCGTTCTATACACTGGTCCCCATACGACCGCGTTGGCGATGTGGACGCCGATCCTTAAGGACTTTCGCCGGCGTGTCTCTCCGCCCACCCCTCCCTTTGAATACCCGCCCTCGGCGCCTTTCAACTCCAACTGACGCCTTTCAACTCCACCCCGACTTTCGCTCGTATGGAACGACCCTGAGGAGGACGAGGGCGATAAGCGCGCCGAAGCCGTCGAACGCCGCGCGGTGATAACCGCCACGATCGACGCGTTACGTCGCGGCGGGTGCGACGTGAACGCGAGAGATGAGCTCGGTTCGACGCCGCTGCACGTCGCGAGCGAGCGCGGGCACGTGACGCTCGCGCGCGCGCTGTTACGGCGCGGCGCGGACGCCTCCGCGAAGGACGCGCGAGGACGCACCGCGTTGGACGTGTCGTGGAAGACGCAGCTGTCGCCGCTCATCGCGCTCTTGTCGGACGCGACGCCGAAACCGAAACCGTTCGGGGTCCCCGACGACGAGAACCGACGAAACGGCGGGAAGCTGTGCGTTAAGGGCGCGGCGAAACCGCCGCCGTACGAGGCGCCGTTCGAGTACCCCCCGCAGGAGATGAAGGATTTTCATGCGAGCGGGGGCGGCGGCGTGTGCGCGTGCGGGAGAAGGCGCGAGAAGTGCGCGTGCGCGGCGCGCATAGGACGCCGCGACGCGGAGAAGAAGAAGAAGGACGATAGCAGCGCTAGCGCGGCGAATAAGGGCGAGATGCCGCGCGGGGAAGACGCTACGCCTCCCGGGTACTACTGGCGCGGCGGCCGCGTGTTCGAAGGCGCCGGCGGCGCCGCGCGCGGCGGGAACATCCACGAAGACGCCTCGCGCGGCGACGCGGACGCCGTTCGCGCGCGCGTCGAGAACGGCGAGGCCGTCGACCAGCGCGACCACGCGATGACGACGCCGCTGGCGCTCGCGTCCGCCAACGGTCACGCGGAATGCGTCGGCGTGTTGTTGCGTCGCGGCGCCGCCGTCGACGCCGGCGACGGCGGCGGCGCGACGCCGCTGCACCGCGCGTGTCTCGGCGGGCATCTCGACGTCGTCGAGCTGCTTCTGACGCACGGCGCGCGGAGCGGACGCGTGGACGACATGGGGCGGAACGCGTTTCATCACCTGTGTTTGGGCGCGGGAGGGAACGACGAGCGGCGAAAAACGTTCGCGCGCGCGTTGGAAGGTGCGTTCATATTTACACTGGTTCCCATACGACCGCGTCGGCGTGGTGAACGCCGATCCTTAAGGGCTTTCTCTCCCGGCGTGTCTCTCCGCCCACCCCTCGCTTTCAATCCCCGCCCACGACGCCATTCAACCCCGCTTCTGACGCCTTTCAACTCCACCAGCATTGTTTCGCCGCGCGCCGCCGCCGCCGCCGCCGCCGCGGTTCGCGCGCGCTAAGCCGTCGCCGACGCCGCCGTTCGACGCGCCCGACCTCTCCGGTCGCCGACCGCGCGAGCTGTGCAAGGACGCCGCGATCGTGGCCGCGATCGCGGTCCGGAGAGAGGAGAACGCGCGGCGCGAGCGGACGCTCGGCGGCCCGGAGCCGCCGCACCCGGATCGAATCCCGACGGTGCTGCCGTCGGATTGGGCGCGGCGGTTGAGGTGCGTTCATATTTACACTGGTTCCCATACGACCGCGTCGGCGTGGTGAACGCCGATCCTTAAGGACTTTTCCCGGCGTCTCTCTACGCCCATTCCCTCGCTTTCAATCCCCGCCCTCGACGCCTGCCTTTCAACTCCGCTTCTGACGCCTTTCAACTCCACCCCGACTTCGCTTCGTATGGAACGACCCTCAGACGGATTTCGAGCGGGATCGAATCGTGGCCGGAGAAGGCGTCCGCGGGCGCGCACGCGCTGATGAGGGAGATCTTGGAGATCGTCGTCGAGACCGGGAGCGCGCCGATCGATTCGGGCGATGGGAAGAAGGCTGCCGCCGGCGGCGGCGTGAGCTTGCATTTTCACTTCGAGAAGGACGACGACGCGAAGAAAGAAAACGCCGCGTCTCCGACGGCGGCGGTCCTCAAACGCATGATGCCCGCGATGCCGCGGCGGCTGTTCAACAGAGTCCAGGCCGCGTGCGCGGACGTCGAGGCCGCGATGGGCGTGGTGGCCGAGAGGCGAGTCAACTTCGCGGGCGCGGAGAGGAGAAGGTTACGGGGCTCGAAGGATGCGTCTCTCGCCGTAGACGCGTGCAAAGCGTGCGAGGCGCTGATAGATTGGTGCTCGTAGACTGGTGATGCGTATGTTTATGCGTACACGTACTGCGGTCGTTCATCGCGCGCGTCGTTCGCGCGCTGCGCGCTCGTGACGTCTTCGCGTCGTCGTCGTCGTCGTCGTCCATCTTCTCTCTTCTTCCGTCGAAACCCTTCTTTCGTCCTTCCGTCTTTTCTCTTCAAGTCCCGTCCTGTCCACTTGAGTCGTCTCTCTCGCCTCGCGCCTCACGCGGGCGGGCTCCTTCTCGCCGCGAGCCGCTCCTCGCGCTTCCTCGCGTTTTCGCGCGCGCGCCGCATCGTGTCCTCGATCTCGAGCTCTTTCACGCCGGGGATCGAACCCAGGTCGCCGCACGTCGCGATCGCGGCGTCGAACGTCGCGGCGGGCGCGCACGAGAGGTGCGTCCACGCCGGGCTCGCACGTTTGCCGCTCTTTCCACACACGCGCGCGACGCCGAAGCGCAGGACGTCCTTCTCGAACTTCATTCCGCAGACGCCCTTGCACGACGCGCGCGCGTTCGGGGCTCTCTCGACCACGTACGCCTTGGGCATGACGAGCGAGCGAACGACGGGGGCGGAAGAGCGAGCGGGGGCGGGCGGCGCGCGCGGGGGCGTTTGAAAGAAGAGCAGAGGGCGAGCGGAGCGGAGCCTCGATTTCTTCCACGCAGTCGTTCTGCTGTTCTCGGTTCAAAAGCGCTCACTCACCGCGGCCGGCGTCCGTCTCTTCCTCCCCCTCCAGCGGCCGCCGCTCTCTCTCTCTCCGCCCCGCCCCCACTCGCTCTTCCTCCCTCTTCTTCTTCGCTTTCACCATCTTCAGCCGGTAAAACTCCTCGCGCTCCAACTCGTCAAGCTCCCCCCGCACGTACGCCTCCGTGCTCTCGAGCCTCGGCGCAACGACGCGTTCCAACGCGTTGACCCTGCGGTTCGTCGCGTCGATCGCGGCGTCGATCGTCGCGAACGCGGCGCGAAGCGACGCGAGCTCGATCGAGAGGCTCAGCGCGCGTTTGAACTTGACGCGAGCGCGCGCGAGCTCGAGGCCGCCGCGCTCGAGGCCGATGAGATCGGCGCCGCCGCGGCGTCTGACGTCTTTGTGGAACTCAGGGCCGTTCCATACAAGCGAACGTCGGGGTGGAGTTGAAAGGCGTCAGTTGGCTTTAAAAGGCGTCGATGGCGGGGATTGAAAGCGAGGGACCCTGGGAGGAGAGAGACGCCGGGAAAAGTCCTTAAGGATCGGCGTTCACCACGCCAACGCGGTCGTATGGGGACCAGTGTACAGAACGCACCTCATCGAACGCGCGGACCTCGACCCCCGCGATGTTCTCCGCGCGAACGCGCACGCGCGCGCTCGCTCGGTCCGTCGCGACGAGGATCACGGACGTGATCTTCTCCCCCGCGGCGTACTTCGCCCTCGTCAGCGCGAAGTGCGCGTCCCTCGATGCGGCGACCATCTCGCGCTGGACGTCTCCGACGCGTCGTAGGATCTGTCGGCGTCGGAGGGCGAGCGCGTCGGACTTGCGCTTGAGGAGCTTGTGGCCTCACCGCGCCGCGGTTAGCCGAGCCACGACGACCGCGAGGACGGTCACGGTCGGGACGACGTTCAGGCGGTTCGTCGTGGACATCGCGGCGCGCGGCGTGCGCGCGGGGGCGGCGCGCGGCGACGAGTGTCGCGGCGTCCGAGAAGAAATAAACGCTCGTCGCGCGATTCGCGCGCGAACAGAAAAACTGAATCCGACTCATGGACGGTCCCGTCATAGTCGCCGACCGCGCCGCGGCGGGGCACGAGCGCGGCGACCCCCCCCCGTCGCATGCCCGCGAAGACGAAGGGAGGGGGCAGCATGGTACGGAGCGGCGTCACGCGCGGGATGTCCACCGGGGGGAACGCCGGCGGCGGCGGGGCGGGCATCGGTCGCGGAGGCGGCGATCCGACGCATCGGTCGTCGTCCGACCTCGGCGGCCTCGCGCCTCCCTCGCGGCCCGTCGCGCCCGCCGCGAAGTCGGGCTCGAAGCGGTCCGACGCCGCCGCCGCGAACGCCGCGACGGCGACGGCGACGGCGACGGCGCGGGAGAAGACGAAGCGCGCGAAGACGTCGACGGCCGCGGAGACGCGCGGTCGCCCGCGGACCCTCGCGCCCGCGAAGCTCGGGAACGTCCTGATGACCGCGGAGACGTACTGCGCGCTGCTGCTTCGACGCGGGTTCACGCCGCTCGTGTCGGGGGAGCGATGCCCGCGCGTGGAGGGGATAGCGGCGACGGCGACGGCGAAGGCGAAGGCGGCGACGGCGACGGCGACGGCGGCGACGGCGACGGCGGCGACGGGAGGAGGAGGGGCGAAGGAGAGAGACGGATCTGAGGTGCGTTCTATACACTGGTCCCCATACGACCGCGTTGGCGATGTGGACGCCGATCCTTAAGGACTTTGCCCGTCGCATC
>MDSW01118683.1_pt1 | contig 13920 bp, 8 predicted proteins | sample 811171 | NCBI WGS metagenome assembly MDSW01 (sample SAMN05326641, study PRJNA326480) | marine metagenome | isolation source: seawater | place: Atlantic Ocean: North West | collected 2012 | reverse complement strand
CCTCCGCATAGCCAACGACTATAAGGTTGCTCAATCAACTCAGCATATGGTTTTCACGGGGAACCCAGGCACAGGCAAAACGACAGTTGCCAGAATAATGGCTGAGATTTTCAAGGACTATGGTGTTCTTCGTAAAGGGCATCTTGTGGAAGTTACCCGCGCCGACTTAATCGGCCAGTATATCGGCCATACAGCCCTTAAAACCAAAGATGTAATCGAGTCCGCACTTGATGGTGTGTTGTTCATTGATGAGGCCTACAGCCTTACACCTGAAGATTCAGGCAAAGATTATGGTGCAGAAGCCATCGCCGAACTGATTACCTATATGGAGAATTATCCAAATCGTCTTGTGGTGATTGTTGCGGGTTATTCAAAAGAAATGCGCCGTTTTATCGACGCAAATCCAGGTCTGGCTTCACGCTTCAAAAACACTATTGAATTTGAAGACTATAATGAACCTGAGCTGTTTCAGATTTTCAGCAAGATTGCACTGGAACATGACTATTACCTAACCCAGCCAGCCCAGCGAGCTTTGGGCAAGCAGATCAAATTCACATACCAAAATCGCGGTAAGAATTTTGGTAATGGCCGTGAAATGCGCAATCTGTTTGATGATGTTATCAGCAATCAAGCTGTTCGTATCGCCAATCAATTTCTAAAGCCTTCACGAACTGATCTGGTGACCATTGAGGCCAAAGATATTCCTGGAGGACATGATAAGGGTCCTCATGGCGGTGACGACTATATTCCGCCAGACACCAATATCTTTGTTGATCCCAAAACAAAGGATTTGGCGGAGTCTGGTCTGATCAATCAACTGAAATACGGCATTAACAAAAGTGTCTTTGGGGAATCTGAGTGGCCACTAAGTGTCAAGCGCCCCTATGACCTGATTAAAACGGCAGATAAGAAAGGAGAAAATGATGCGTAAATTTACAACATATCTAAGCCTAGAACTATATGAGTTCGCCGCTTTTTTGGCAGGGCCAAACGACGAGCCAATAAACGTTTTAAACGGATTTTTGAAAAGTAATATTGATAGCTATATCGCTCTAAAATATTACCATCAGGCGCACTGGGATGACGTTTGCCCTCATGATGCTGAAATATTGGATCGTGGCTATATTCAAGTAACCCTGACAATCTGTGCGCTCGTCTGGGAAAATGCAGCAAACACATTTTCCTCTGAAGGATACTTCAGCATTGAAGATTATCTTCTAAGCATTCTAAACAATCGTCTGATGCAGGCAATGGCCGATTATGATGATGATCTGGACAACTGGGAGCCTGATTGGCGACCACTATGGCTGCAAAACTGGTTAAACGAAAAGAATGGCTTCAAGCCTTATATTGATTTTGATGGTGATGATGATTTTCCATTCTGAAACCAACATAAACCAAACAACCATTTAGGGCGGTTACTGACAATCGGTAGCCGCTTTTTTTTGCAAATTATTTCAGATTATTTTTCCTCCCCTTCTAAGCCCGTCCGTCGCTTTTTCTGACCAAATTGGCTCAGGTTAACCTTTTAAAACAAGTTAGCACTTCTTCACTGCGTTACGACCCCACAAAGAAGATTTCTGCGTAATACGCTTTTGGGGTGTTTTCAGGTTCCCCCAAGCAAGTCGGATGGCGAAAAGCACGGCTGATACGGGCTTAAAAACAAAGGAGAAAAATATGTACGATCTGATAATAGAATTTGAAAAAACACAACGCGCATACATCGAGCAAGCAAGAGACCTAACCCGCCTATGGTACTTATTGGTTTATGCTGAAGAAGTGGAAGAAGAACAAAAAACTAAAGCCAAAATCAAAAAATATCAGGCTATGGCTGAAGCTGAACTAAAGAAACGTAAAGCAACAGCACCAAAGCCACCGCGCCCTAAGTTTTAAGATCATCATCTGTTTAGGCCTAATCTGGCCTAAGCAGATTAAAACAGCTCGCCCTGACGTGCGGCTTCTTGAAGCTTTTTCCATTCAGGTGACCTAGATTCATGATTAAGCCAAGCCAGAACGAAATCTGTAGCAGTACCATATTCTTCAACGACAATGCAGTGAATGAAATGTGATTTGTAGCCTGTTTCTGTAATAGGCAGCGGATGCCTCTCAGGATGCAAAACCGACACTTCGATATGTGCCATGGCGTCATCACCTTTAAGCACTGCGCAGTAACTTGGGTTATAGCGGATTTCCAGCTCGATATTCTGCCAAGTGATAATATCTATGGAATAGCTCATGATCAGCACCCCCATACGATGTAGGATGTGCCATCAATATCCAGTTCGGAAATATCACCGCCTAGGACCATGTCACGGGCGAAGGCTTCAGTATCGAAGTAATACTGTAAGTTCTCAGGTATCTGATCCAAAAGTCCTGTATCTTCAATATAGCTTTCAGCATATTCGATAGCAGTACCTTCAAACAGGCAAACGTCATCAAGCTTGTCGATCATATCATCAAGGCGATAGCCAAGATGGTCGGCTAGATAAATAGCTTTAACAGCATCATCTTCGTCCATGGCTTCATAACGGTCGAACCAGTCTTTCAGGTTAGCCTGATTAACACCAACGGCTTTGAAAAGTGCTGAGTTATCACCGTCAATGAACTGAATTTCATATTCTTCAACGGGATCACCATATTCGTTACGGTGCTTGGATGCTTTCTCGCTGTAATCTTCATAATCACTGAAGTAAAAACCAGCCGCTGAAATGTCATAAGGTGTTGCGTGATAAATGTTAGTCATGTTTTCCTCCTTTGCTTTGAACGCAGAGGGAAAAACGGGTGGCACCAAGGGGCTGGCACAATTGCCTTCACGGGGCCTGTAGGCCTTGGCGCGGAAGGACTGTTGTGACTGACCCGACAGCCGTTAACCCAAGCGGATCAGTCAAAGCGGGAGGAAAGTACTAAAGACTAATTCAACATTTGGTCAGCAATCTTACCGACATATTCATCTGGCTGATCATTCATAAATAGCACATGCATGTCTTCCAATTCATCGATTGACTTACCCCAATTGAGCTTTGCAAATCGTGTTGGCGTGACAATAAAGCTGTTTAACACGACACCCGTATCTGAAAGACGGTTTTGAATATCTTTGATTACCTGATGAAATTCGATTTTCCTATGCCCAGGACCCTCATGCTGCAAGCCGTGTGGTTCAATAAAGGAAAGATACTGAATGCCGTCTTTAACCTGCCACAGTAAGAAGTCTGGATAAAAGTTACCTGCCTCAAAGAAACCAATACCTTTGCCCCGGCTTTCATTTCGGAGCAAAAAGATTTCAGTTCCTTCAGCATCCAGTCTAGCTTTTTCAGCCTCTATATAGAGCCTTAAATCATCAAGGAATTGAAATTCACTTTCATTAAGAGACACTGGAGCTATCTGGATTTTACTTCCTTTGGAAACATGCAGAACTGGCTCATACAAATGATTATCAAACAAACAAGCTTTCAAATCGCCAGCACTCATTATGCCATTTGCACCAGAAGCTATCTGCGTTGCCAGGTTTTGGATGTCGTTGATCAATGCAGCCTCATCTGAATCAACAATAAGCTGATATTCATCTGCATCTGGCAAATTGGCATCTTCTGGCTCTATATCCCGAAGCTCCAGTCTCGGCTCCATAAATGCCGCCTTGCAGTAATTATAATATTCTTCCGCGTATTTTTGTAGTAGCTCGCAAGCCATTTCCTGCCATAGGCTGACGTTTGCAAAATTATCCAGAGCCATTTTTCCTGCAGGCGTAATCAGGCTGTACCAAGTCTTGTCTTTTAGCAATATTTTCAGGTTATTCTTATCAACATTGATATTATGCCAAGTGCGCTCTCTCTTGAATTTCTCAAGCCTGAAAAACAAGTCATCAAAATTCAAAAAGGCCAGATGGTCTGCACTGAAATGTGTATATTGTTTTTCTCCTAGCTTGTTTCCTTTCTTGGATTCAAGCGATTGAATTCTTGGATACCAATCGATGGCAACGCCGTTTTCTCTTAGTTTTTCTGGTATTATCCCGAATGAAGGAACAGCACCATCTCGCTTAAAGTCATACTCACGGCCATCGCCTCGTTTTTTGCGGGGGCGCAGGACTTTAAGCTTTTTACCAAAGTCATAGGTTATGCTAAGCGGTACAGTAATAATCTCTTTTTTGTCATTGCTCGGCAGTTCTTCTTCTTCCAAAAACTTTCTAAATTTCTCCATAAAATCCGCTTGAATTCCGAATACATTCAAGGTTTCTACATATTGGATGTATTCAGGTTGATACGTTGGTGTGGCAAAACCACTGCGCTGTAATGACCAGCTATGCCCTTTCAGGCGTACACCGCGACCGAACAATTGGATGATCTGCGAACCTTCACTTTTACCAACATGCATCAGGCCAAGAGTGCTCACGCGCCAACAGTCCCAACCCTCAACAAATCGCTTGGAGCCAATAAGTAAATTCACAGGGGAAGAAGATTCATTGATCTGGCCAAATAAGGTCTCAGAAAATTCTGAATCTAAAACGGTGATATTATCAATTTCCTGATCCGCAATATGGGATGTTAGCCCTGAGGCATCCCCAACATTGATCAAGCCAAATGGTAAATCTGATTGACCAACACGAAGCATAATCTCATTATCGTCACCCTTAATGCGGGCTACAGAAAGCTGCCCTCCAGCTCGATTTTGAAATAGCTTGCCATATATGTCCGCGAGCATATCTTGCATACTCCAGCCTTCACGTATGATAAGCTGCTGTAAGAAAAGGAAGCTACCTGCGAAAATATCACCCCCATCATCATCCATGAGGCCTGTTTGTTCGGCATTATTCTTCAGTAAGTTCTGGATTTCGGTTGATGTGACCGTGCTGTCTTTCAAAAAACGGGCAAAGAATGATAAGACCTGTGCCACATCTGAGGCTGTACTTTTTTCATCCTTCGTACCACTTGCCTTGGTTACACTAGACCCCACAAAAACCCATAGGGGCTTTTCAATATTGTAAGGCGTGTAATCCGCCTTCTTTTCTTCATAAAGCTTAAGCTGCTGATAAAATGACAGCAAACATGCCGTTAGATAAGAAAACTGCAAGTCTTCATAGGTTTTAGGCAGATTAAAAATACGATAATCTTTGCCGTAACCATCCTCATAAAAATACCGATAGGAATAATCGAAAACAATGGACTTTGCGTATGCAGTCTCAATGTCCGCCCGTTTAGCTGCTGTGACAGCTTCTTTCAGCGTTGCTGAATATTCAAAGACAAAGCCTTTCTCTGACAGCCGCTCCCTATTCTTGAACCAGCCACGTTCTTCGGTTGACCCCATACCTCTATGCGCTTCATCCACTAAAAGCAGGTTTTGGTCACCTAAGTTTCTAGTCGCAATAACGCTAGGACCATCTTTTTCACCAAGTTTTGTGACTTCAGTAAAATCAACCTGCCTAAGGCCATTTTTACCTGTCGATAATAAATCCCCTGTGTCTGTCACCAAACGTTCAGACATGATGTCACTTCCGCGCAGCTCCTTGCGATGCTGTTCAGAAAGTGCCTCGTTAGGTGTAATCAACACAGTGCGGGTAAGATCATGTTTGAAAGAAGATTTTTCTGCATAGTGCCTGAATTGCAGAAAGTTCACATGCATCAGCAACGTCTTGCCTGAGCCTGTTGCATTTTGAAGACATAGTTTATTCAGCTCTTCGAGCGAATAAGGCGTTATACCAGTTTCAAAACCTTCATTGGTCCAATAGCTATTGAACCCATCTACATAGCTATTCAAATTATCCAATAAAGCATCACGATCAGTGAAAAAGCGATCCAGATAAATTTCAGCAAATAGTAAGGAGAGCCACTGATAATATTTCCAAACAATAGGACGTGCACGCTTTTCATTGATAGCCAAGGTATGGCTGACAATATTTTGTTCATAACGCAATAGATCAGCCTGAGTGATTGTGGCTGTGTCTTGAAGGTTAATGTCCAACGATTTATAAAAATAATGCAAATTATCTGCTGTCAGGCCTTCCCGCGTGTCTTTGACCGACTTGGCAATCGACTGCATCGGACGCAGACTTTTCTTGCCATCTTTGTGATCTTTCAAGGGGTCAAAGCCAAATAAACTAACAATCCATTGATTCAGAACGAGTTTATGGCCAAATGGCAACAGCTTTGGTTTCTTCTTTTTAACTGCCATGCCTAACCCTCCATATCCCACATTCGGGTATGGAAATGCTCTTCAATCAGGCGGACTTTCCATGTTTCCTCAGCTTGTCTTAGGTTTGGCAGGTTATTGGAGCCGTTCACATAGATCACATCAAATTCAGTATCATGAGTGGACAAACGGTATTTCTTAAACCATTCATCCAACATCAAATTGTCAGCTTCCATATCGCCAGTCAGCTTGCGCCAGATGACCAGTGTTTTTTCACGGATAGATTTGTCGCCCGGTGCCGGTAGGGTATAGCCTTCAACCTTACGGAATTGCCAAGCCCCTTCATCTGTTTCAACCATTCTGCCATCAAGGACCAAGCGTGTTGTGCTATCCTCAGGCAGCTCTGGGTCTTCTTCCCGTTTTGTATTGGCACTATAACCGCGCCAACAGTCAAGATGTTCAACATGCAAGCCAATCAACCAGTTAAATGTTTCTACTAGATCAACGTTTTTACTGACATGCTCATCCGACCCAGGCTTTTTAACCTTCAGCGTGTAAGCTGTTGGATCAGCAAATGCTTCCACATTTAATAGTGAAGGACTGCCCTGTGTTTCAAATTTCAGCCAATAATTGAGCATATAATCACGGCGGAAATCTTCCCTGCCTGCAACAGGTGCACCCTCTTTAAAGGCCAAGTTATTCAGTGCATCTTCATAGGATTCAAGACGGATGTACTTTATAATTTGTGATAAAGCCCCTAAACTGTTGCCTTGTTTTGCAAGGTCCTCAATTCTTGAAATTTTTTCCTGTGAATATTCTATAAGTCCTTTAAGCCTTTGATAGTGAAAATCATATTCTGTTTCAGAGCAGATGCCCTTAATTTCTTTGATTTCTTTATTATATTCCGCGACTTGCTTTTTCAGTCTTTTAATAGCTTTATTCAGATGAGCGGGCTTTCCGTCCGACCATTCTGAAGAAAAAATGACTTTCTTGACTCTCGGCAGAGTTACATCATCAAAATAATTACCCATTTCACAAAGTGTGAACTTCCTTGTAAGGCCGTCGTTTCTGGAAATATTAATAACTGCGTGAGCGGTCGTTCCAGACCCTGCAAAATAGTCCAAGACTCTAGTGTTATTATTTCTCATGCCCATTATAGATAAACAGTCTTCCACCGCATAAATTGACTTTGGATAAGAGAAGCGAGGCTCTTTAAAGAGGTCCTTTAGAGGTTGTGTGCCATGTTCAGTAGCTGAGTATTTTGACTCCGCCCATAGAGTTAAAGGTGTGGTACCTTCTAAATTTGGCCGATACTTGTAATATACTTGAGCTGTGCCTCCTCTAGGTATACGTGCTAAAAACTGAGAGTAGTCTTTGCGAATATTTTCTTCACTCCAACGCCAATTCTTTTCTCTACCTTGATCATTGACAGGCCAAATAACTACTTCGTGTGCTTTCGGGTCCTCGTTGCTACGCCATTCTCTGGACTCTTCAATCCATTGCATTTCAGGAACTCGAATGTGACCGTTTTCTAACTCCGCATAAATTGGAAAATATTGACGTTCTCCATCTCCTCTATCTGAATTTGAGCCCTCACGCCTTAAGTTCCGCCACTCAAATATACTCTTTTCATCTTTTTCTTTAAATCTACTAAGTTGCGCCTCTGATCTAGGCATTTTGTATATCGTAGCCGATTTTGACGCAGAGGAAAAAATTGCATACTCATGAGTAAGGGCAAACCCTTTTTCGGTAGGACGTCCTGATGGATTTATCCTGATAGGAACAACGCCAGCAATTTTTGAGGAGGAAAACTGATTCTCAATTAAAGAATATAATTTTGTAAATTCAACATCATCAATTGTAGTGCACATTAATGCTGTGTTGTTCATCAGCGATTGACTAACAGAAATTCTATTTTCGATTAAACTCATCCATGATGAATGTTTGTAAGCATTTTTATAGATAATCTCAGAAGCACTGGTGTTGTATGGTGGATCAATATACACCGCGTCAAAATCACTTTGCCTTTTTTTCAACATGAAATTCAAAGCTTGAAAGTTTTCACTATGAAATAATTCACCATTTGTCACTTCATCTAAGTTTTCCAGTTCTGCCAACAACTTTTCTTTAAAGCCAGTATCATAGAATGCTGTATCTACCAGCAATTTGTCATTGGTTTTCAGAAAGTCCACAGTTAGCGGTGTGCTATAGCCTGGGCCACTCAAATCAGCCTCTATTTCATCAATGGCAAAAAGTTTTACCCATTCTTCGCGCTGGGCCTCGTTGGCGGCAATTTCTTCGTAAAATGCCTCAGGGATGCGATCCAACGTGATGCAATAATTTGTCTCCACCACAAATTTCTTTTTGAGCCACAGCTTTTTCTGAAAGTCTTCTAGCTGGGCCAAAAACTCAATCAAGTGGCGGGCTATTTTCCTTAGCACTTTTACTTTGGCCAGATAGGTTTCAACGCGTGGGGCATCGGCATCTTCCAGATCATCAAGGCGCATCACTTCGTTTTTGATATAGAAATCCAGTTCCCGCCTTAAGAAACCACCAAGGTCTTTATGGATAAAATAATCCATGGTGTTGCGGGCGGTATATTTGTTTAAATATTTGGCAAGTAAGGGGCGTTTCTTGATCTTGTCTGTTTCAACAATTGTTTGCAGATTGATTTTATATGCTTCGCCTTCTTCTGGGATCGCAGCCAAAATCTTATCGGCCATGTCAAGAATGGGAAGGTCACCTTTCTTACTGGCTCCATAGGTGGCCTTCAGCTCTTTTTCACGGTCTGCATCCAATGGATATTTCTTGCCCGGTAAGGGCTTATATTCAAATTGAAGGATCAGGCCTTCGTCACTTACAACAACAGGATTTTCTTCATGCAGGACAAAGAAACGCTCCGTTTCTTCGCTGGCCTTGACGTTATTATGATCACCTTCACTGGCATCTTTGACACGACAATGTACAGGCAGGCTTTCAACACCTGCTTGCTTTTTAACACCTTCGGCCAAATCCTCGGACTTCAACAGGTCAAAAGTGAAATTGGTCAAATAATCTGATGTTTTGATATAATATTGGTCACGATTGGCCCAGTGCAAATAAACCTCGCGCCCGTCATATGGAACTGCATAAGGTGCTGCCTTACCATCTGTTTCGCGCGCGAAATAGCGGCGGGACATAAAGTCACCACCGTCATAATAACGTTCAAAAAAGCGGTACAGGTGATCATAGACATCACCTTCGTTACTACCGCTGTCTTTCGCTGCCTCAAAAGCCGCTTTGGCCTTTTTGACAGGTTCAGTTGCTTCTGGATCAGGGGCGCCAAAGTCAGCTGCCTGCTTTTTCGCGGCTTCGTAAGCTGCACGAGCTTCCGCCACTTGCACTTCATCGGCTTCACCAAAGCTGTCTTTGATGATGGTAAGCAGGTCTTTCTCTAGGAAGTCAGAGACTTGGCCCGCTTTGGCATGCATAATTTTATAAAAGCCAAAATCCAGATCAGGCTGATCAAGTTGAAACAATTCCTTCAACAAGCCAATTAATCTAGCGCGTTGTTTTTCTTTTTGACTAATGGTCTCTGTCATTTCATTCCCCGTAATCGTTACACCACTGTCCACCGGATAGTGAATAATTCTTGTTTTTCAATCTCTTGTTTCAACCTTGCCTCAATATCAGCAATCATATCGTCTCGGCGTTCCAGAATATCATCTTCAACTTCAAATATTTGCTGTCGCAAACGTCTCTTTGATTTCTCAGATTCTTGGATTTTAACTTGTAGCTTGTGTTGCACTTCTGGATCAGTCGCTGACCGTACTTCACGTTTCAGCTCTTTAACCTTATTCTTTACATCCACCAGCTCTTTTTCTGCAGCAGCAATTTTGTCGTCTGCCCATTTTTCCAGCTTCTGACTTTCTTCTGCAAACCATGTCGATTTTTGTTGCCTAAGCTCTTCGAGGATTTCACCTTCACTATCGCTGATATATTGGGCCAGTTTTTTTGCCTGAATTTGTGTATCAGTTGGCTTACAACCGTTAACGGGAAGCTCGAAAAATCTCGCAATTGCTTTAGCTGAAATTTTTTCACCAGCATCAGACTGCCCTGCAAAAATAATATGATCTTGTTCATCAATGCCAGAAATTGAGAGCTTATGGACTGTCAATGTACCTGATTGCCTAACAAGCCCTTCAATAGAACTCGCTTTCTGCTGCCATGCAGAATAATTGAAGGTAATCTCTGCGGCACTTAGTGAGCGATTACACGCTTCTACTAAAAGATGTTGTGCAATCGGATGCCCAAGCCGGTATCTATGACCATCCAGCCCTTTTTTGGTGAGATAATACGCGCCCGTCGGTGCATCAAGGCCATTGATTTTCTTTTTGAGAATAAAACTTAGATACCCATCATCAAATGAGGCATGGCTTTTCAGCTCATGCTTGGTTAGTTGCCACAACAAACGCTCATATCTATTAATGTATTCTTTGGCCTCGTCCAGGTTGACCTTTAATCGATCATGCACTTCAGCGTCAAAATTCTCGAGTAATTTCTTGCGGGTATTCTGCATTGTTTCGTCTATGCGGTCAGCCATTTCTTCTTGCAAATTCGAGAAGGCTGTTTCAATTTCCTCAGATGTCCTGCAATTTTGATAAATTCCAATGACGCGTTTTTCAAACTCAACTCCAGATTCAACTACACCCAAGACTTCATCGCTGGCTCCAAAAACGCCTGAAAATAGATGAAATTTTTCTGAGAGAAGCTCATAAACACGCTGATCAGCAGCATTGTTCTTATTTAAGAAATTGATAACTACAACATCATGCAATTGGCCATATCTGTGACAACGCCCAATACGCTGTTCAATGCGTTGTGGGTTCCATGGCAAATCATAATTAACGACAATGGAGCAGAATTGAAGATTAATACCTTCTGCGGCAGCTTCTGTAGCAATCATTATCTGCGCATTATTACTGCGAAAATGATCAACTAGGGCAGCTCTTATATCCGCGGTACGGGAACCGGATACCTTATCTGACCCCTTGTTTGTTTCCACCCATTGTTCGTAAATTGCCTTAGATTGAGGATCTGAGTTAGAGCCATTGAATAAGACTAATTTCCCCTCATATCCGTTTTGTGTCAAAAGGTTTTGAAGATACTCCTGCGTCCTCCTCGACTCTGTAAAAATAATGGCTTTTTGAGCGGCATCTAATTCAGATGCCTTTTCGATGCCCGCTTTCAAAGCTTCTAGAAGGGCTTGCCCTTTAGCATTCTCAGAAATCGATATAGCAAGATCGCGGAATGCTTTCAGGTCTTCAATTTCCTTTTCAATTGCAATGATTTCATCATCCGTCAGTAGCTCCGCCTCAAATTCATCATCAATCCATTCTTCGGCTTCTTCTTCGAAGCCATCAACATCCCTGCTAATCTCAATATCAAAATCAGAATCCCCATCATCTTCTTCTAGGTTATTTCTAATTTCGCTATCATCTTTAATCTGACGTTCAAGCTTTCGGGAAAGGCTATCTAGCGCACCTGCAATTGCAAATGTTGAAGAGGCCAAGAGTTTGCGCATGATCAAGGTCATCAAAGTTCTTTGGCTGGAAGGAAGCGCATTTAATGACGGTCTGCGCAAATAGTCAGACACCATGTCATATAAAGTTTGCTCTTCCTCCGAAGGAATAAACTCCTGGGTGATCGGAATGCGGTTTGTATATTTAATATATTCGAGAACCTGACGCCTCAAAGTTCTATGACAAATTGGCTTTAGACGTTGCTTTAGTTCTGCAAATTGGTCCTCGCCTGTAATCCTCGTATATTGCGACCTAAAACTCTTAAGGTCGCCAAAAGCATAATCATCAATAATACTGACCAATCCATAAAGCTCTAACAATGAGTTTTGTAGCGGTGTCGCTGTGAGCAAGACTTTGGGAGTGTTAATTAATGCCTCTTTTAGAGCTTTACCCATTTTGTTGTCAGGGCGATATACGTTCCGCAGCCTATGCGCTTCGTCAAGCACGGCAAGATCGAGTGGTGTTACCATTAATTCATCAGCATGTCGGGCAGCAAACTGAAAGGAGCAAATAATAATTGATTTTTGTTCAAACGGATTGCGAACACCGCTTTTGATCATTTTGTTATAATTTTTGGCTTCAAGAATTAATGTTGGCAGAAAAAATTTTTCCTCAATCTCCTGAGACCACTGTTTACGAAGGTTTGCAGGGCCGATAATTATTATTCGCCTTTTACCCTCTGTCCACTTCTGCGACAGGAGCAAACCAGCCTCAATGGTCTTTCCTAGGCCTACTTCATCTGCAAGAATTGCTCCCTTTGAGAATGGAGATTTAAACGCAAAAAGCGCCGCTTCAACTTGATGCGGGTTTAAATCAACTTGAGCATCCAAAAGAGTACTGGCAAGCTTCTCGGAATCGCCTACAGAATGGCGACGAGATAATTGGTTTGCAAAAAGCTTAGCATGATAGTCAGTTATCACCCTTGTTAATCCTCAGTGTTTTTATCAGACATTATAGTCTTATTCATATCATCATATGCTTTAATATAATCTCGCATATACTCACGAATAACCTGCGCAGCAGGCTTGTCCTGTTCCTTACAGATTTCAATGAACCTATCCCGCAATTCGCGGTCAATTCTGATACGCATGCCCGAATCTTTTGTCATGGCAATCAGTGTACCCAATGGATACACAAAGTAAAGATTCAATTCATAATTGTGAGCTTTTTATAGGTTTCTATCAAACCTGCTTCGTATGGAGCCGCTTATCGCCCTTCACCCATGAATTGGGGCGATAACGGAAACTTCGAACAGAGACACCTGCTTTGGTGGAAAGCTTAGAGGCTTTGCAAAATCATTTTTGCCACAAACTTGCCACAAGACGAAACAGAGCGATTCAGAGAGCGCTGGTTTTCTGCGGGTTACAGAGGACATGCTTCTTGTGGCAAAAACATAAGGCTTTACCGTATCAATTCTCTAAAACACTATATTTTCTGAGGGTTTCAAGTGGTGCCCGGGGGCGGATTTGAACCACCGACACGGGGATTTTCAACCCCCGAAAAACTTAGCTTAAGCCTTTGTTTTAACTGAATTGTTAACTTAACTCGCCACAGATTTGCCACACGCAGAAAGCTGATCTGCAATTAAATCAGCACGCGCCGCTCGTTCTTGTTCGTGATCTTTGAACAAATGACCATAAACATCGAAGGTGATCTTCACAGATGAATGGCCCATGAGTGTCTGAATTTCCTTGGCCGTGGCACCGTTATGAATTTCAAGGGACGCCCTGACATGCCGGAAAGACTTTAGCGGATATTTGGGCTTGCCCCGATCATCCAGCAAACCGCATTCCCTTTGCAGCACGTACCAACCTCTATTGGTAATATTGGCATGGCTTTCCACACCGCCCTTCCAATTTGGAAAAACAAGACCCAAGTTACCTTCAGGACATTCCTGCTGCCATTTTTTCAGAGCCGTCATTGCCACTTTCGGCATATGAATAGTTCGATAAGCAGATGCAGACTTTGGCAATCCGATCTCTCCGTTTTCCGTCGCATCCTGCGTCACATCAATGGTGCAGTTTTCAAACCTCACATCCTTCCAGGGCAAGCCTATGACTTCACAAGGCCTCATACCAGAATAAGCCAGAACAAAGAAAAAAGGTGCGTAACGGCTCCATGCTTTTCTGATCTGTGCATTTTCACCGTTTGCCAGCTCTCCGGCTTTCCTCAAGAGTAAAGCCACTTCTTCAACACTGGGAATGGCTGTTCCGCCCTGCTTCTCATAACGCTGGGAAAT